>Ga0182015_10000275_pt1 | contig 74509 bp, 51 predicted proteins | sample 712P3MmetaG_FD_120478 | JGI IMG/M metagenome (GOLD analysis project Ga0182015, IMG submission 120478) | Permafrost microbial communities from Stordalen Mire, Sweden - 712P3M metaG | ecosystem: Environmental > Terrestrial > Soil > Wetlands > Permafrost | place: Sweden: Stordalen | collected...
AGAAAGCCCCGACCGTCGGACGGATGCTTCCCTTTTCGTAACAGAAAAACAGCACGCGCAGGCCCAAATGACGATACTTTCACCTAACTATATGTTGTGATTACACTTGCATGTGCAAATGGCAGTCTTTTTCTGCTGCTGAAAACGTTACCTCCGCGTATTTTTTACGCGAAATTCGTCCCGCCCGATCCCAAAAACCTCCTTGCCAGCCACCCTTTACACTGGATACAGGGCCGCAATGGATTTACACGAGAAGATTCGCACCTTACCCACACGGCCCGGCGTGTACCTCTATAAGAACGCCGACGGCGAGGTGATCTACGTCGGCAAGGCGCGGAATCTGCGCTCCCGGGTCCGGTCGTATCTCCTCGAGGCCTCCCAGGCGAATGCGAAAACCGGCTCGCTGATGCGTGAGGCCGTCGATGTCGACTACATCCTGGTCGACAACGAGCACGAGGCGCTGGCACTCGAAAACAATCTCATCAAGCAGCGCAAGCCGCGCTTCAATATCCTGTTGCGCGACGACAAGACCTATCCTTATGTAAAGCTCACTCTCGGTGATCGCTGGCCGAAGGTCTTTGTCACCCGCCGCCTGCGCCGCGACGGCAGCGCCTATTACGGTCCGTATTTTCCCGGAAACCTGGCCTATCGCGTCGTCGATCTCATCCATCGCAGCTTTCTGCTGCCCAGCTGCAAGATCGATCTCTCACGCTACCACGCAAGGCCTTGTCTGCAGTACTACATTGGGCGATGCCTCGGCCCGTGTGTCGAAGGGCTGACAACCCCCGAGATTTACTCCGAAGCGGTGCGCGACGCGCAGATGTTTCTCGAAGGCCGCACAACAGATCTGAACAAGTCGCTGCACGAACGCATGGCCACGGCGGCCGTCGCCGAGCAATACGAACTGGCCGCGAAGTACCGCGATCTCCTTGTGACGGTCGATCAGTTGTCGGAAAAACAGCGCATCGCCTCGGCGGAAGACGATGATGCGGACGTCTTCGGCTTCCATTCGGAGAACGGTATGATCGCCGTGAACCTGTTCCACATGCGCGGCGGCAAAATTGTCGATCGCCGTGAGTTCTTCTGGGAGGATTTGCCCGACTTTATTGCCGAAATCCCCGAGACGGAGGCCGCAAGCGATGCGGCGGTGCAGGCGATCGCCGCGTTTGAACCCGGCGCCTTCTTCTCTGCCCTGCTTAAGCAGATCTACATCGACCAGCCGTATGTTCCCACGAACGTCTATGTGCCGGTGGACTTCGCTGATCGCGCCACGCTGGCCGGCTTGCTTGCAGAGCACACCAAGCATCGCGTCGAAATTGCTGTTCCGCAGCGCGGCGAAAAGCGCTCTCTCGTCGATCTGGCAGGTCAGAACGCTAAGCAGAGTTACGATCAGCGTTTTCGCGTCCTGCAGCCGAGCCGCAAAGCGACTCAGGAAGCACTCCAGGATGCGCTGACGCTGGAAGACCTGCCGCGCATCATCGAGTGCTTCGACATCTCTCACATCCAGGGGGCGGAAACCGTTGCGTCGATGGTGGTCTGGGAAGACGGCGAGATGAAAAAGAGTGCGTACCGCAAATTCAAGATCAAAACCGTCGAGGGCGTGGACGATTTCGCCTCGATGCGTGAAGTCGTCACACGCCGGTACAAGCGCGTGGTCGACGAAAAGCAGCCGATGCCCAGCCTGATTCTGATTGACGGCGGCGTCGGGCAACTCCACGCCGCTGCCGCTGCCCTCGAATCGCTGGGCCTGACGACGCAGCCGCTGGCCTCGATCGCCAAGAGAGAGGAAATCATCTACCTCTACGGTCAGGAAGACGAGCCTGTCGTCCTTGACCGCCGCTCACCGGTGCTGCATTTGGTCCAGCGCATTCGCGATGAGTCCCACCGTTTCGCCATCTCCTATCACCGCAAGCGCCGCGAGATGCGCGACCGCGATTCGGAGCTACTGGCCATTCCCGGCGTCGGCGCGCGTACGCGGCAGCGACTGCTGGAACATTTCGGCAGCCTGCGCAGCATTGCCACGGCGAATCTCGAATCTCTCGCGGCTGTGGTTCCGCCAAAAACCGCCGAGGAGATTCACGCATACTTCCACGCCGCCGAAGCGCCGCCAAATCCGTTGCCGGTGCTCAACGACACACGATAGCGTTGCCATATTCCGGATTGCGGTACTTTGCTTGCTTAGCCGAAAGACATTGCGTGCGGCCCTCTGATAGACAGGTGTGTCTGGTTTTTCTCGCTCGCGGGCCGACACTTGCCGCACCTCGCACTGGAGTGATGGGATGAAGACGATTTTGATGGCCGATCCGGTCCGCTACCCACGCATGACGACAGAGGAGTTGCGCTCGACCTTCCTGCTCGGCGGTCTCTTTGCACCCGGCGAAATCAATCTGTCTTATATCGATTTGGATCGCGCCGTTGTCGGTCACGTTTCGCCCGCCGACCAGACTATTGCGCTCCCTGCGTATCCAGAGTTGCGCGCGAACTATTTCGCCGAGCGCCGGGAGTTGGGGGTGCTGAACACGGGCGGCCCGGGCACGGTGCATGTCGGTGATCAGACCTTCGGTCTGGAGAACCTCGACGTTCTTTATATTGGGCGCGGCAATCCGGAAATCCAGTTCGAGTCAAAGGCGAGGGACCAGCCGTCGGTCTTCTATCTGCTCAGTTATCCTGCGCACGCCAGTTATCCCGTGACCCTCGTGAAGAAGGCAGACGCTAATCCCACTACCATCGGCTCGGCGGAAACCTGCAATCTGCGCACTATCTGCAAGTACATCCATCTCCAAGGCGCGCGCAGTTGTCAGCTTGTCATGGGCGTAACCCATCTGCACAGCGGCAGCGCCTGGAACACGATGCCTCCGCACACGCACATGCGCCGCTCGGAGATTTACATGTACTTCAATCTCCCGGCGAACGCCCGCGTCATCCACCTGATGGGTCCAGCCAGTGAAACGCGCCACCTCATCATGGCCAACCGCGACATTGTTGTTTCACCTGGCTGGTCGATCCACGCCGGAATGGGGACGCAGGCCTATAGTTTCTGCTGGGGCATGGGCGGTGAGAATCAGGACTACGCCGACATGGATCCCGCACCCATCGATTCCCTGCTCTGAGACCCCTCGCAAAACACCCAAGGAGTCGCCATGAAACCCGCTCAATTCGCTGCTTGCATCTTCCTTTTGACACTTGCGGCCTCTGCGCAGACTCCGCTGACCCCCGTGCCTCACGATTCGGCCATCGTTTTCCCCGTCCCCGATCTCCACACCCAGCTCGACAAGCTGGTCGCCGACGCAAAGACCAAAGGTTCGAGCGGCGCGACCATTGAGGACTACGGCAGTTACAAAATCCAGCTGTCTGTCCGCTCCGTCAGCGGAGGGGCGGAAGTCCACGCCCACTGGGATGACGTGATGATGGTCGAGCAAGGCAGCGCCACGTTGATCACAGGAGGAACCGTGGTCGACGGGAAGACTGGAACCGACGGCGAGACGCACGGGTCAAAAATCGAGAACGGTCAGTCCCAGAAGATCAGTCCCGGCGATGTTCTGACCATCCGCGCCGGCACTCCGCACCAGTTGATCGTCGAACCCGGAACGATCTACGGCGCAGTGGTCGTCAAGGTTCACGAACCCTGATTCTTCCGCACTCGATTCTTTTTACAGCCCATAGTGCTGCAGGAAGGGCGACGGCATGTGGCTTCTCTTCCGCTCCCGCACGCCCAGCGAAGCGGAAATCTCCCGGCAGCAGCGCATCAGATGTTCTGCGATCCCCGGCACGCTTTGTTGCGTGATCCTCGACGTCGGTCCGGAGATGCTGACCGCCGCCATCGGATGACCGCTCCCGCTGAGGATCGGCGCGCCGATACAGCGCACTCCCTCCTCCACTTCCTCATCATCGATGGCATAGCCACGCCGGCGCACGCGATCCAGCGAACGCTTCAGAGCCTCCGGCGTCATCAACGTCCGATGCGTGAACCGCACGTAACGAATTTTGCCGATGATCTCCGCAGCTGAATCCTCGGGCAGAAATGCCAGCATGGCTTTCCCCATCGCCGTGCAGTAGACCGGATTCGACGCACCGATGCGCGACGCCAGCCACGTGCGGCGATTGTTGGGTTCCACTTTATCCAGATACACCACGGCGGTCTTCTGCAGCACGCCGAGGTGCACCGTCTCGCCCACCTGCACCGAAAGCCTGCGGAACCACGGATGCACGCGCGCGCGCAGATCGATCTGCTCGACGGCGCGACTGCCCAGCTCATACAGCTTCAGGCCCAGGCGAAACCGGTTTTCCGGTGTGCGCTCGATCAGCCCGCACCGTTCCAGCACCATCAGCGCGCGATGCGCCGTGCTCTTGTGCAGGGCCATGCGCTCGCACACGTCCGCCAGCCCAAGCGGTCCCTCGCTCTCGCCCAGCAAATCCAGAACCGCAACTGCGCGATCCAGACTTTGCAGCTGATACGGATCCGCAGACCTGCCGGCGTCTTTGCCGGACCTTTCTTCGGCGCGCTCCAGCTGTGCTTCGACTGATTTTTGCCGCATAGCAAACCTCGACCCTACCGCGCCAGCCATCCACCATCCACAACGAGAACTGTGCCTGTTACGTAATCGCTCGCCGGAGAAGCAAGAAATACCGCAGCCCCGGTTAAATCCTCCGGCTCACCCCACCGTCCTGCGGGAATGCGTTCAAGGATCTGCCGATTCCGCGTCTCATCCTTCTGAAGCGCGGATGTGTTTTCGGTTCGAAAGTAGCCGGGGGCGATGGCGTTCACCTGCACATTGCGCGGCGCCCACTCATTGGCCAGGGCTTTGGTCACCTGCGCAATTGCACCCTTCGACGCCACATAAGCCGCGATGCGAATTCCTCCCTGAAACGACATCAGGGAGGCGATGTTGATGATCTTCCCCTGCCGCCGCTTCAGCATCTCGCGACCGGTGAGCTGGCACAGATGAAAGGCGCTCGTCAGATTCACCTGCAGCACCTGTTTCCATGCATCGATGCTGTGGTCCTCGGCGGCCTCGCGGTGAATCATTCCGGCATTGTTGACGAGAATGTCCGGGGCTCCCATCGCGACCACAACGTCGGAGAAGAGCCGGTCGGCGCCGTCTTCAGCGCTGAGATCGGCGGAAAAACTCCGCCCTTCCCGGTGCAGCTCCCGAATCTGACGCGCTGTTTCTTCCGCGGGCCGCCGATTTCCATGACAGGCCACTGCGGCTCCCGCATCGGCCAGCGCCAGCGCAATGGCGGCGCCTAAGCCGCTGGCTGCGCCAGTCACCAGCGCGGTCTTTCCGTCGAGTCTGAAGCGATCGGCGATGGCCATCCTGGCAATCTCGCGTTCCGCCACAAGGTACGCCGTACCTCATCACGGACCGACAAAGATGCCATTTTCTGGACGCGTCACGCCGTTGTCAAGCACGTCCTGATGACGGATCGGATGCGGAGCCACTCGCCGGATATTCGGGCCCGGACTCTCAACCCCGCGACGTCCCGCTCACTGCCCCGGTGTTCGCTTTCCAGCAACGAGGAAATTGCCGCGGGCATAAAAGGGCCATAGACAGCATCGCCGGCATTGCACTTGGCAATCGCCGGCGATGCGGATGTTCAGTTTGAGGAACCAAGAACCACTACAACCTGCAACCCCTGCGTTCGCTGGCGCGGCGCAGGTATGGCCGCTATGTGGTTCCGTTTGGAATTAATCGCGCGCTCGTCAGCTTTGCGGCAATGGCGGCGTAGATGTCGCTGATCGCGGTAGTCCCGGAGTTCGCGCTGTTGGCCTGACAACCGCTGTCGCCCCCTTCGGCGGTGTAATCGCTGTAAAAATACGGCGAAATGGATTCGCCAGTGACCTGCGTGGCCATCTTCTGCAGGGACTGGCAAGGAGTAACGTTCGGGTACGTTCCAGCGCTGACATCGCTTCCGCAGTTACCTGAATTCGATGATGCCGGCGAGCCGTACGCAATCGTGTACACCAGCGTGTTGTTGGCCACGCCACCGGAGGCGTATGTCGCGGCATACTGGGCCGCCGTTATTTCCTGGCCGCATTCGCCGACCCAGGAAGGATAAGATCCGCCGCTCGATGCAGTCAGATAACCCGCCGGGAATGTGAATGCGGTGGTAGTAAGGGCGGTGGAGGTTCCATAGGTCGTGGTGGCCTCGGTGGTGGTCGCCGGCATGGAAAACATCGGCCCTGACGACGAGGGCCAATACTGCGGAGCAGTCGCGTTACCGTCGCCGAGGATGATCATCACATTCCTGGAATTGGCGTGGGTGGTCTGCTCCTTGAGCAGAGCTGCCTGCGCCGCGTAAAGGGCTCCCGGATAATAGGTCCCAAAGTCGCCGTCGTAGCTCGAAGGAGCAACGCCGCCGCATCCGCTCACACCACCGGCTGCTTTCACCAGGTTTGAAGTCGTGCTCAGGCTGATGGTACTTCCGGAGGTGGTGTTGTAGTCCTCAAGGAATGGAGTGATCTGATAGGTGGGCGAATAACTCCCGGATGGGATCGCGTATCCAGATGTTCCGGTAGGTATCGGTGGAAAGCTATAAGGGAGCGCCCAGGCAGTGCCCGTATAGGGCGGCTGATAGGCCTTTTGGGGCTGATTCGTGCTGCTGCCGTTGCTATTGTTGCCGGTGCTGGTATTGATGGCCTTCAGGACGGGCGTGTAGAGACCGCCGCCAAGGTTCCAGTAGGAGATGCTGTTTTGACTCGATGGGGTCGTGGATGTGCACCCGAAGCTCTGAGCTGTGCCGCTGGTAGTGATAGCAACACCGGCGGGCGCGTTGCTGCCAGCGACCACGTTCGGAAATGTGAACAAGGCAACATGGTCGTACGAGGTGGAAATGCCTTCCAACAGACCCTGAACTCCGTTCAACGCGCACTGCTCCTGTGTCAGGTTGTTGCAGTTGCTGTCGTTGTCGTTCATCGAAAGCGTCGAGTCGACGATCAACGCGATGTTGTAGGGCATGGGCCGGGCATGGGCTGCCGTCGAGGTCGCGCTCACAGTAACGGTTGGTTTACCGATAATGCCGGCGAAAAACGTCGTTACCAAGGCTGTCTGGGTGACTGAGACGGCATTGGGGACCGTCACGGTTCCGCTCGACGTAGTGCAGACGATTCCCCAGTTCGTAACCGTCGTGAGGCAAAGCGGCGTGACCGCCGAACTGCTGATCGTAAGCCCTGTATACGAATTCTTATCGCCAGTGGCGGAGCTGTAGTTGGTCGCGTAGGTCTCGTAAGTGGTGCTGGTGCCGGAAATGGTCTCTGCAGCAGCCAGCGCCGCGGCGTCGGTTGACGCCTGGAGTTCGCGCTGGACCACCATGGCATGGCCGCAGTCCACCACCAGGGCCGCCATCCCGAGGACAACGAGCATCATCACGACAACCCACGGCAGCACCTGGCCACCATCGTCGGCGATCATGAGGCGCGCCAGCGAGCTACAGTCGCGAGCCCCGCCATCGCGATTCAGAAATCTCCCTGAAGCTGACTCCAACTTTTCCAATCCGTGTCTCTCTTGCTGCATAGCACGATCTCCCGGCCCGCGATCCCAGCTTTTTGGGCCCTTACGCTAAAGGTTTTGACGACCGCGTGGATTCATCGCAGCCGCTTACTGCACTAACTCTGCGCTCTGGGCCGTCAGGCTGAGCGAACTTGTTAACGCCCCAAACATTGTCGGTGTCACCGGATAAACCGCCTTGATCTGCACAATGTCGTACTGGCTCATGGCGAGGGAGGCGCATGAGGGAGAAGATGAGCCGGTGCCTGTGTACGTAGTCACCGCGCTGGTCTTGTAGGTTGTGTAAGTAATCGTATAGGTAAGATTCGACGCAGTCAGGTTCGACGCCGCACTTTGAATGATGGCCGCGGCATACTTGCATGGATCGCCGCTGTCCATGATCGATGCATTGCCATCCGTCGCGGGCGCGCTCATCGCGAATGCTCTGGCGCCGTTGTTCACCGCGTTAGTCAGAACCAGGTACTGGTTGAGGATGATGCCGAATGAAAATATCCCGGTGAGAACGATCAGCAGAATCGGGAGAACGAAAGCCATTTCCACCAGCGTGGAGCCTTGTTCTCCCCCACAGCAGTGACCGGCACGCTTTGTAAGCTTCACTGTCTTCAACCGGGCGGCACTGGCAATTCTTTCGGCAGTCCGCTTATTGCGGTTGATTGTCGTCGTCATCATCGGAACTTTGCACACCTCGAAAAATCCCAGACCCATCACCACTGGCCTCGCAATGGCAACCTCGACGGCGTGCGTCAGGCACGCTGTTCAGGAGCGGTTCACACGGTGGGAACTGTCCACTAAAGAGTAGTGCAGACTGCGCGCAACTCAATGGCTACTTCGTGGTAGCAAGCTACATTTAAGTAATTCAATTGATTACTTATTGCAGTAATCTCCTCGCTTTTGGCCGGATTTTCTATCCGCAAAATCCACCGATTACGCGCCGGCGATTCTAACCCGACAAGCGCGAAGGCCGACGCAGTTACCGCAGTTATCGTCCGTGGACCGTCTCACCGTGATTAAGTTCGGCCACGTTGTTTTCGCCGCTCTTCAGGTCTTTCCGGGCAACGAACACCGCTGCCACCTTGTCTTCATAAGCCAGCTCGAAGTGTGCATCGGTGCGCAGCAGCTGCGTTAAAGCAGCACCGTCCGGAGCAATCACTACACCCGCGGACTGCAAATCCGGATCCGCCGCCCACTTCGCCCCGCCATCCCACGTCTCGCGTGAGCGAGCGATCGCCTGATCGCCATACAGCGCCGCGCGGCCGTCGATGCTCACCGGCTCGCGCAGATTCCAGATCAGAAACCCTCCCCAGTCGTAAGTGTTGAAGAGCGCGCCCGTGTAATGCCGATCCTTCACAACTTCCACTGCCTGCACCGGCATCTTCTCCGCCAGCGCTGCCTGCAGGCGGCCATTGGTCACGTGCAGCAGAAGCAGGCTCATCGCGAAAGCAGCGATCGCCGTCGCTCCCGACAGCGCGGCCGCCCACATCGGCTGTTTTTCGCGGTCTTCTTTTTCTGCTCGCGCCGGCAGTCCCGCCCCGAGAATCGCCCCGGCTGTAATCGCCATCACCCACAGGTCGCGGCGCGAGCGGAACGACAGCACCGCTGCGACTGCCAGCATCAGCGTCTCGAACGGCGCCAGCTGCCGATAGCGGAACAGCACACCAGCCGCGGCCAGGGCCAGGAACAGCAGGACGTAATCCGCCGGGGCGCGAAACGGTAGCGCCTGCATCTCGCTCACCGTGTCCAGGACGCCCGACTGCGAACCGAGCTGCCAGGCGATCTTGTAAATTCCCGGGCCATACGGATTGAGGCAAACTGCTGCAACGCATGCCCCCAGTGTCAGCCACAGATTCCGCGCCGGTGCGCATTTCGTATCCGACTTCCACCACCGCTTCAGCGTCGGCTCGGCAGCGGCGATCGCAAGCACCAGCAATCCATCGACAAACTGGATGTGTATGTTCGCCCACAGCGCGAAAAGCAGCGGCAGCCACAGCAGTTCGCGGCTTTTGCCTTCGCGGCGCGAGTGCATCAGGATGTCCATTTCGAGGGTGAAAAACAGAATCGTGAACAGCCAGGGTCGCGGCGTGCTCATGCGCGAAAGACAGAACATGACCGCCACAGTCAAGGCCGCACGTTGCGTGAAATCCGCTTGCAGACGGCTCAACAGGTGATAAACCGCGACTGCGATCAAAGCCATCATGGCTGCCGTGAAGACGAGCACTCCGCGCAGATTCATCCACGCGTAGAACTTCAGAAGGATCAGATCGAACAGCCAGCTGTAGGCCTGCCAGGGACTGCCACTAATCACGCGAGAGAAGGGATCGGCGTGGGGAACGGCATGATGCTGGAGGATCCACTCTCCGGTGCGCAGATGCCATCCGATGTCGGGATCGGTCACCGACGCGGTCGCTCCACGCAGGCAGATGAAGGCCGAAACCGAGCACAACAGTCCGATCAGCACCGCGCGCGCGATCTTGTCAGTACGGGAGGTATCTGGGCGGTTCAGCTGCAATGAAGTGCTCCTCTGGCTTCGTTGCTAGGCGCGGCCTGAGCGCCGGTCGCCTGGCCGGGCCATAGCGCCGGATTACTCTCATCTCGCGTCGTGAGTGGAAGTTACCGTGGAAAACGTCCCCTCACTATGATCGGGCCCGCCTTCCCCGCCGTCGATAACCCCACCGCGAGCCGGGATAACACTGCCGTGCGCCCATGCCCCAAACGGGGGACTAACGCCCTGGTCACGGGTGCAGCCGCGGGCCACCAACATCGAGCCTACGTCGCTCTTGGCCGCCGGCATTTCGCGAGGGAGAGCAAGACGGCGCTCCAACCAACGAGGTACTACTTTAGTACCGAAGAGCGATGGCCTCTGGGCTCCTGATCGATTACTTCTGATCCCCACGGCTTTCGACGAGTCGCCTGCTGGCGGCCTCGCGCTCACGCCGTGTCACCCAGCAAGAACGGGCATGAATGGTTACTCGAAAGACCTTCGCACTGGCGGTTCTGATTCTCCGTTCCGACTCGCTTGAATCGACTTCGGCATATTGGCTGGGAATTTCCGGCATTGGCTGCTTTGCGGGAAGCCCGGTTGCGCAGTTTTCGGCTGTCCGGCCGCACGCGGGCCGACGAAAGTAGCAAACAGTAACACTTACTGAGCATTGTCGTGCGGGATTCCCCAACGCAATATCAGACCAACGATGCAAGACAGCAGATTCATCGCCAGCCCACAGGCGGGAAATCTGCTGCAGCATTCAAGGGAGACAATTCATGAACTGCCCTTCGCGGCTCCTGAGAAGTTTAGTGAACGACGAATCCGGCCAGGACCTGATCGAGTACGCACTGATCGCGGCCCTTATAGCAGTTGCTGGTATCGCGGCGATGCGCGGCCTCAGCAACAAAATCTCCAACGAGTTCAACACCATCGGAAGCAGCCTCTGATGCATTTTGAGACGGGCCTTTCAACAATCGGAAGTACCGTGTCATTGAGTGACTTGAATTACCTGGTTTTGCGTGGCTTAGCACCAGAGTTTTGGACAAAAGTAGCAAAGGGTAACACTTATATGGCATTGCGACGGAGCACCCTACCGGCGCATTGTAAACACAATCACCACCAACGCAGCGCGGTCCGGGGTGTCCACAAGGATGGCCGCGCGACCACTTACAAGGAGAACGGTAATGAAAATGCTTTTTAAGAACCTGATGAACGATGAGTCTGGCCAGGACCTGATCGAGTACGCTCTGATCGCTGCCCTCATCGCCCTGGGCGCCATCGTCGCGATGGGGTCTCTGAGCAACAAGATTTCCAACGAATTCAACACCATCGGCAGCAGCCTGTAACCATCACTGATGTTCTGACGGTTTCCGTTTTTTGCCGGTCTCTGGTTGGGTGGTTCGGTTCGGTCGTTTCTCGTCCTCGGAGGAGCAGCGCCCGAACCTGATCGACGAGATGAGGTCGCGGCCATTTGGTATCAGGCCCCGGTCGCGACCGCTCCACCGCCCCAGCGACTTTGTAATCGTCAGCCATCAGCGTGGCTACCAGTCTTTAACCCCTTCCTTTGCCCGGCACTTCGTACCTGGCTTGCCGGACCGGGAACGAACCGAAGGACGACGCAGCATCGTGCGGATTTCCTGGCCGCCCCCGCAAGGGAAAGCCCCAGGCCGGAGATGCCGCGACGCGGTGTGCTGGCATCAACGGCCCTGGAGCAAGAAGGCCCGGACGCCTCCCTCCCACATCGCACTGTCTTTTCCGCATTTGAATGGCGCGCCCTGATTGCCCTGCCCGGGTGTCGGATCGCACCGGTGGAATGAACGCATTCGCTCTGGCCGCCGATGAGGACGGACAGGGCACATTATGGGGTCATCGCATGTCGAATCATGTTACCGAGTGGCTGTTTCCGGCAGTGGCACTTGCTTGCGCCATTGCGGGATCCGTCTTTGACGTGCGCAGCCGCCGGATTCCGAACTTCATCACGTTGCCCGGAATCCTCCTCGGCCTTTCCCTGCACTTGGTTTTCGGCGGATGGAAGCAGCTCGCTCTCGCAGCCCTCGCCGGACTCATCTGCGGTGTCCTGTTCCTCGTCTTCTGGCTGGCGGGCGGCATGGGGGCTGGCGACGTCAAACTAATGACCGCCGTCGGCGCCATCGCCGGAATGCCGCTGGTTCCCTGGCTTCTGATTCTCACCGCCCTCGCCGGCGGTGTCATGGCCCTCGGTCTTGCGCTGTGGCGCGGACGCCTCCGGGAAACCATCCGGAATGTTGGCGCACTCGCCCTGCACCACCGTATCGAAGGTCTTGCTCCTCACCCTCAACTGAATCTCGCGAATGCGAGGACGCTGCGCCTTCCCTATGCCCTGGCTGTTGCCGCGGGCACTGCGACGACGCTGTTCCTCACGGCGTTCCAAAGGTGATCTGATATGGCCCGCCGCCTGATGCTTGCTCTCGTCGTTGCCCTGGTAATCTCCGGCCTCTTTACGTTCTGGCTCAGCCGCAGAGTTGCCCATGCCTCCCGGACTCCCGTCCAGCTACCTAACCAATATGTTGCCGCTGCTCGAGCCCTCGATCCGGGCGAGACTCTCCGCCGCGAGGATCTCTCCATGATCGACTGGCCCAAATCCCATCCGCTGGATGGCAGCTTCGTGAAGATCGATGACGTTGTCGGCCGCGCGGTCCTCTATCCTCTGTCGCCTGGCCAGCCGATTCTCGACCGTCAGCTCGCCGCTCCCGGTTCGGGCGTTGGCCTCACGGGAAGAATTCCCAGCGGTATGCGCGCTATCGCGCTTCGCTCCGATGAGGTGGTCGGCGTCGCGGGCTTCCTCATGCCCGGCACCCATGTGGATGTCCTTGTGACCTATAAGGACGACGCCCACCCGGAGCCGCTTACTGCTACCGTGCTGCAGGATGCTGAAGTCCTGGCTGCCGGTCATCAGGTTCAGCCTGATCCCTCCGGTAAGCCCGTCTCGGTGGATGTGGTGACCCTCCTGCTTTCTCCCGAGGAAGCGGAAAAGGCCGTCCTCGCCAGCGAGAAAGGGACCATTCACTTCGTCCTCCGCAACGGCGGCGATCACGGCCAGTCCGACGCCACACCGGTCGCTCTGGCGCAGTTGTCTTCTCTTCCGTCAGCCAGACCCGAACCCGGCAGCCCAGCACCCAGGCCCCGGCCGGCCCCCGTGGCGCCGAAACCCTGGGTTGTGGAAACCATGCTGGGGGATAAACGCTCCACTGTGAGTTTCTACTGAGGCATCCATGATTCGCAGACACCGCACAATTCGAACGATTTCCCCCGCTCTGCTGGCGGCTGCATTTTCAACTGCCGCATGGTACGGCGCCTGCGCCCAGACCAAAGCCGTTGTGGCCGCCACATCTGCCCCTTTTGGCGGCGACATGAGCAGCAGTGCTCAAATGGTCGGCGAGCCGCTTCACCTTCTGGTCGGCCGCTCGATGTTCGTCAACACCGACAATCGCATCCGCCGCGTCTACGTCAGCAATCCCGATGTGCTGGATTCCTTTACGTCCAGCCCGCACCAGATCGTCATCACCTCGAAGACTCCCGGACTTTCCACCCTCGTGCTCTGGGATGAAACCGGACAGTCTCGTGCTTATCTGATCAACTCCGATGTCGACGTATCCAATCTCCATCACGCCCTTCAGGATGCGTTCCCCACCGAGAACATCCGCGTCGAAGGCCACGGCGATCAGGTCGCTCTCGCCGGCACTGTCGCCAGTGCTGAGACCGCCGACGCCGCAGTGAAACTGGCTGGCCTGTTCTCCAAGGATGTCGCCGATTCTCTCCAGGTCGCTACGAAGCACACCCCTCAGGTTCGCCTCAAGGTGCGTATCGTGGAGATCGATCGCTCCCGCGCCGAACAGCTGGGCTTTAACTTCTTCGGTCCCGGAGTCAATAGCTTTAGCTCCAGCACGGGGCAGTTCGGTGCCGTCACCGTGGGCGCCAATCCTCCCTCTGGCGGTTCAGCGCCTACAGCCGGCACTTCGCTGCTGTCGCTCAGCAGTCTCCTCGGCCTGTTCTATTACAACCAGGGAATGCAGCTCGGCGCCGCCATTGAGGCTCTGACCAACAAGCAGATCGCTCAGATTCTCGCCGAGCCCACTCTTACCGCCATCAGTGGACAGAAAGCGTCCTTCCTCTCCGGCGGTGAATTCCCCTACCCTGTCGTCCAGGGCGGCACCGGCGGCTTCACCTCCGTCACCATCCAGTTCCGTCCTTACGGCGTGCGCGTGGACTTTACCCCGACGGTTCTCGCCGATGGGACGATTCAGCTCAAAGTCGCTCCCGAGGTCAGTGCCCTCGACTACAGCAATGAAGTTGTCATCTCCGGATATACGATTCCCGCGATATCGACCCGCCGCGCCGAAACTGAGATCGAGCTGAAGAGCAATCAGAGCTTCTGCATTTCCGGCCTCCTCGACAACCGTACGACCGATCAGCTTTCCAAGATCCCGGGCATCGGAGACATTCCGATCCTCGGCAAGCTCTTCCAGTCCAAGTCCGTGAGTCACAGCGTCGCGGAGTTGGCCGTCATTGTGACCCCCACCCTGGTAGATCCGCTTTCGGATAATTCGACGCCGACTCAGCCGAAGATGGCCATCCCGTTTATCCAGGACCCCAAATTTGACAAGGGCTTTGCCCCCAAAACCCCGCCGCCACAGCCCCAGCCGGACCCTGTGCCGCAGCAGGTGCCGATCCACTAAAGGAAGAGAATCTCACCTATGAGCCAGCCGGCTTCCAATTCGACTCTCACGGTTGCACTGCTGACCGTCGGTCTCGAACGCGATCTGACCGACAAAATCGTTCAGGCCGCCTCGAACCACAAATGGACGGTCAGCCACGACGACTTCGATGAGTATGTCTCGGCGGTCCGCCGCCCTGCCATCTCCGCCGACGCCAAGGCCGCGGACCTGGTCATCGCCGTCATCGATTTCGATCGCGATCCCCAGGGCGCCGCGGAGACCTCCACATATCTGCAGCAGCTCTTCTTCGGAAGATTCTTTGCCGCGGCTCTGACCAACCACACCGAGCCCGAGCTTCTGCTCGCCGCCATGCGTGCCGGTTGCAATGAAGTCCTCAAGAATCCCCTCGAGCCCCGTCAGCTCGCCGATTTGTTCGATCAGCAGGAGCGTCAGTGGTCCGCCAACACCGGCCGCGCGCGTTCCACCGGGCACATCCTCTCCTTCTTCGGCGCCAAGGGCGGCGTCGGCACCACCACTGTGGCCGTGACCATCGCCTATTACCTGGTGCGCCAGAAGAACAAGAAGGTCCTGCTCATCGACAACCATCCCGAGTTTGGCCACGTTTGCCTCTATCTCGGTCTGGATGGCAGCCGCTACCACTTCGATGAGTTGATTCGCAACGTCAACCGCCTCGACTCCACCCTTCTGCGTGGCTTTATCGCCAAGCACGCCAGCGGCCTCGAGGTCCTGTCTTCCCCGGAATCCCACGACCTGACCCGCACCGTCGATCCCGACGCTCTGGAGCGTACGCTTGAGTTCCTGCGCGGCGAGTACGACTACATCATCCTCGACTGCGAAACCTCGCTCGAAGAAGTCTCTCTGGCCGTGATGGATCGCTCCGATCAGATCTATCTGGTCGCCACCCCCGATATCGGCGCCATTCGCGACCTTTCCCGTTATATCGACGGGCTCAGCCGCAACGAATCCACCTCGGCGCGGCTCCACGTCATCATCAACCGGTACTCTTCGCACGGCGCAATTGCCATCGAGCAGATCGAAAAGGCCATTCGTGTGCCCGTCGAAGTCCGGCTTTGCAACGCTTATACCGAGTGCCAGCGCGCGATCAACGTCGGCGAACCCATCGGACCCGACAAGAAGTCGGAGATCTCCACCCAGTTTTCCCGGTGGACCTCCATCCTCACCGGAGACGAAACCCCGAAAGCCCAGCCGGCCCGCAAAGGTTTCTCTTTGTTTGGCCAGAAAAGGACTGAATAGCGATGAGCGATCTAACGCTCAACCTCACGCAGACACGTCCTGATGCGAACAACCTGCGCACCAACGGCTCCGGCCTGCGGACCGGCACGCCCGCCGCGCGGCCGCTGCGCGAGAAAGAACAGCAGGAGCTCAAGTCCGCGGTCCACGCCGAGCTCATCAATCGTCTCGATCTGGAAAAGCTTGGCGAGGCCCAGGAAACCCGCGCCGGTCAACTGCAGCTGTTCGCCCTCATTCAGCAAATCATCGGCGAGCAGGGCGTTCCCCTCAGCTCCTCGGAGCGCGACCGTCTCGCCCAGGAAGTTCTCGACGAAGTCTTCGGCCTCGGTCCTCTCGAGCAGTTGCTCAAGGACGACACCATCAGCGACATCCTGGTCAATACGGCCTCCGCGGTCTATGTCGAGCGCCGCGGCGTTCTCAGCAAAACCAGCGTCACCTTCCGCGACAACCGTCACCTGCTCCAGGTCATCGACAAGATCGTCTCTGCCGTAGGCCGCCGCGTCGATGAATCCACGCCCATGGTCGACGCTCGCCTCAAGGACGGCTCCCGTGTCAACGCCATCATCCCGCCGCTCGCCATCGATGGCCCCATCCTCTCCATCCGCCGTTTCGGATCTTCGCCGCTGACTGCCGAAAAGCTGATTGCAAACAAAGCCTTCACTCAGCCGATGCTGGAGATGCTTCGCGCCGCTGTGGCAGCACGGCTCAATATCGTCATCTCCGGCGGTACCGGCTCCGGCAAGACCACGCTGCTCAATGCGCTCTCCAGTTTTATCTCGGACAAGGAACGCATCGTCACCATCGAAGACTCGGCCGAACTGCAGCTGCGCCAGGATCACGTTGTCCGCCTCGAAACCCGCCCGCCGAACGTTGAAGGCAAGGGCGCAATTCGCCAGCGCGAGCTGGTCATCAACGCCCTCCGTATGCGGCCGGACCGCATCGTCCTTGGCGAGGTCCGCGGCGAGGAAGCCATGGACATGCTGCAGGCCATGAATACCGGCCACGACGGATCCATCACCACCATCCACGCCAACACTCCCCGCGACGGTCTGGCTCGTCTGGAAACCATGTGCCTGATGGGCGACATTCGTCTGCCCGAGAAAGCCATCCGCATGCAGATCGCCTCCGCCATTCACCTCATCATCCAGGTTGCGCGCATGAGCGATGGCAGCCGCCGCATTACTCACATCACCGAACTCACCGGGGCCTACAGCGACGTGATCAGCATGCAGGACATCTTCGTTTTCGAAAAGGACGGCATCGCGGAAAACGGCAAGGTGAAAGGGCGGTTCCGCTCCACCGGGATCGTGCCCAAGTTCACCGAACGGCTCAAGGCGGCAGGCATTCCGATTCCGCCCGGCCTGATGGACCACTCGGTGGAAGTCTGAGGGCCGACGCTCATGATCCTGATCGCCACCAGCTTCTTCGCAGTTCTTCTTATCACCTTCGCGGCCGTTAGCTTCGCGGCAGCGCCCTCGCGCGTTGATAAGACCCTCCAGAGCCGCCTCGCCGCCGTTACCGTCGAGAAGGTCGGGGGCGTATCCGGCAGTTCCCTCGAAGCCAGCGAGTTGCTGCGCAAAACGGCGACCAGCCGCTTCGACTGGATCGGCCAGACCGTCAGCAAGTACATCTCGATGCAGTCGCTGCAGAAATGGATATCGCAGGCCGCACTCAACACCACGGCCTCGGCCTTGTTCGTGCAGACTGCGGCCGCCGCGGGCATCGGCTTTGTCATCACGATGTTCTTCGCGCCCATTCTTGTCGCCGAGTTCAGCGTCGCGGGCGCCTGCTGTACGCTGCCCTGGGTGCGTGTCGCCTTTGCTCGCTACCGCCGCCTCCGCGCTTTTGAAAAAGCTCTGCCTCACGCCATCGATATGATGGCTCGCTCCCTGCGTGCCGGGCACTCCACGTCCGCCGCCATCGAGATCATGGCCCAGGGTGCGCCGGAACCCGCCTGCTCCGAGTTCAGCGAAGTGTTCCGCCAACAGAATTTCGGACTCCCTCTGCGCGACGCCCTCATGCAGCTCATCGATCGTGTGCCCTCCCCCGATCTGCGCGTTCTCGTCACCGCAATCGTCGTCCAGCGCGAAACCGGCGGCAACCTGGTCGAAGTCCTCGACCGCACCACCCACGTCATCCGCGAGCGCCAGCGTATCCAGGGCGAAATCCGCGTTCAGACCGCTCAGGGCCGAATGACCGGCTGGATCCTCACCCTGCTTCCCGTTGTCGTAATGGGCATGATCAACGTCATGGATCCCGGCTACTCCAAGCCCCTGCTCAATGACCCCATCGGTCACAAGTTACTGCTTCTCTGTGCCTGCCTCATTGTGGCTGGCGGCTTCATCATCAACCGCATTATCAACTCGATCGATGTGTAAGTGCAGACAACCATGATGATCTTCTTCTACATTGCGCTCTCCTTTACCGTCTTTTTCGTGATTACGCTGTTGTGCGCACCCTTCCTGCTGCGCCCCTCTGTGCAGGCGCGGCGTATCCTCGACATCGTCACCAGCGATCGGCCCGACAAACGCACCGTCCGCAGCAAAGAAGTCCTGAAGGACCAGCTGCTCTCTCTGGCCCGCGCTTTCCGTGCGCGCCTCGGCCTCTCGGAAGACGAGAAGCTTCGCCAGCGCTTCGTCAGCGCCGGTCTCAAAGGTGGCAGCCAGCTCGACCTCTATTTCACGGCCCGCTTCGTTGGACCCGCGGCCGGGGCCATTGGCGGCAGCTTCATTCATTCCAACACCGCTTTCTGGTGCCTCGCTCTGGCCGCCGTCGGCTATCTCCTTCCCGATATCTGGCTCACTCGCGCCGTCAATAAGAGAAAGAAAAAGATCCAGAAGGGCATTCCTGACGCCATCGATCTGCTCGTTATTTGCGTCGAAGCCGGCCTTGGACTCGATCAGGCTCTGCTTCGCATCGGCCAGGAAATCGCTCTCAGCTATCCCGAACTCAACGAGGAATTCAACCAGATCAACCTCGAGCAGCGCGCCGGTAAAGCGCGACTCGATGCCTGGCAGAGCATGGCCGACCGCACCAGGCTCGAGGAGTTTACCTCGCTGGTCACCATGCTGCAGCAGACCGACCGCTTCGGCACGCCCATCGTCCGCGCCCTCAGCCGGTTCTCTGAGGAAATGCGCGTTGCCCGGCGCCAGCGCGCCGAGGAAGCGGCGGCCAAGACCAAGATCAAGATTTTGTTCCCTCTGGTGTTCTTCATCTTCCCCTGCCTGTTCATTGTGCTGCTGGCTCCGGCCATCCTCACTCTGAACAGCAGCCTGGGCAGCAAATGAACCAGGGGTTCTAACAGATTTGTTGGAATTCGAGTGCGCCCCGAGGTTATCGGGCCCACCGGAAAGGAGATTCAACCATGGAATCGAGCATGATTGTCCGCATTGCCGCACTTGCGGTAGCTGTGATCGTTGTCGGCCTCATCATTATGCGCAGAAGGAAGCAGAAGTCTGCTTAACCTCGGGTTCTGCTGAACTCATCCCCCATTACGGCGTACGCCGGGAAAGGAGTAAGCCATGGCTGGATCTCTTATGCTCCGTGCGGTCGCCGGCGCTCTGGCGGTTCTGGTATTCGGTGTAATTGTGCTGCGCAGAAAAAGAACGGCCTGATTTTCAGGTCTGCAACCCAAATCGTCCTGGTTCCGTTTCCCAGGATTTAACCGGCACCCTGTGCTATGGATCGCTCGCCGCGGACAATGTCGTTCGCCTGGGAGATCCCTGGCACCTCGGAGACACAGACCGCCCGCACCGGCGGAAGGCGGCCACGTATGCAATATCTAACCGTCACCATTCCGGAGAAGGCCGTAACGATCGGGTCGCGCATCGGCCTCGCTGACACTTTTTTCACGCGATTGTTCGGCCTTCTCGGCAAATCTTCCCTCGACGACGGCGCCGGCCTCCTCATCCGGCCGTCTTCCGGCGTCCACACCATGTGGATGCGCTTCGCCATCGACGTGATCGCCCTCGACCGGAACCTAAGAGTCCTCAAAACCTGGCAACGCCTGCGCCCCTGGCGCCTTACGCCTGTCAGCCTGAAAACCCATTGTGTGCTCGAGCTCGCCCCGGGCCAGATTCATCAGCTCAACATCCAGCCCGGCGACCAGCTCGTCCTTAATGCGTGATTCATCGGATCAATAGCCGATCGTAAAGCGCTCCCGGAGGTGCTGCGGCCGTTCCAGTTCGTCCACCAGCGCGATCGCGTAATCCTCTGCTGATATCCGGCTCTCCGCCTTTCCATCGACCACCAGATCATCCTTTCCGAGCCGGAACTTCCCTGTCCTCTCGCCGGGCTGGATGACGCCCGCTGGGCTGAAGTAAGTCCAGTCGAGTCCGGTGCCCAGGTTCGTTGTCCGTAACAGATCCAGCAAGTCGCTGTGCGCCTTCGCGATCGCCTTCCACTGCTCCGGCAGATGACCGGAATTGAGCACCGTGACCCCGGGCGTAACAAACAGGCTCGCCGCCCCGCCCACAACGATCACCCTCTTTACCCCAGCCTTTTTGATAGCCGTGAACTGCGACTGCGTTGCGGAAATGACCCGCTGCTCGTTTCCCGGTGGCGGACTGTACGACAGAACCACCGCATCGACGCCGCTTAGAATCCCGGCCATCGCGGCAGCGTCGTTTACATCGCCCTGCACGACCGTGACTCCCGAACCCGCCTCGACCTTCGAGGGGTCCCGAACCACCGCCGCCACCTTGTGGCCCCGCGACACCAGTTCCTTCAGGACGCGGCTTCCGATCATGCCGCTCGCCCCAATCAACACAACGTTCATTTTGAGATTTCCCTCCGCTCCAGCAGATGCTCGCTCCCTCGTCGGGGATTCGGCGGGGATTTTGAGGGCCTTTTTGACACTTATCCGTTGCGACGACCATCCTCAATACCATGGCTCGATCCACACCAGGCCCCGCCAAACCCCTCCCATGTCCCGAAGAGGTCGCCTTCGTTGAGCTAGCGCGCACCGTCGACTTGCTGTCCCGCGGCCCCGCCCACCTCCTCAAGCAGCACGACCTCTCGCCCAATCAATACAACGTTCTGCGTATCCTGCGCGGCACCCCCGATGGCCTGCTCTGCGGCGAAATCGCGGCGCGAATGATCAGCCGCGACCCGGATATCACCCGCCTCCTCGACCGGCTCGAAAAGCGCGGCCTTATTGGTCGCTGTCGTGAGGATCCCGACCGCCGGAAAGTCCTGGTCCGCATTGCTCCGGGGGGCCTCAGCCTGCTCAAGGGCCTCGATCAGCCGGTCTGCGACCTCCACCGGCGGCAGATCGGTCATCTGGGCCGCCGGAAGCTGGCCGACCTGGCCGCTTTGCTGCTAGCCTGTCGCGGCGAGGCAGGTTAATTTCTCCACGATTATTTGTTGCAACGACTATCCCCGACGCGAATCCAATAACCAATAAAGAGGAGGACATCACCTATGAGCGCTGCCGCCGCATCGCCAACCAGCACCACTACCACCTGGACCGTCGACCCGGTTCATTCCATCGCCGAATTCCGCGTCAAGCACCTGATGATTTCCAACGTCCGCGGCCAGTTCACCGGCGTCACCGGTAAGCTGACCTACGATCCCGCCGACATCGCAAAATCCCATGTCGAAGCCTTGATCGACGTTGCCACCATCGACACCCGCGATCCTCAGCGGGACACGCACCTCAAGAGCCCCGACTTCTTCGATGTTGAGCAGTTCCCTTCCATGACTTTCAGCTCTTCGAGCGTCACGCGCAAAGCTGACGGAACCGTCGCTGTATCAGGCCCGCTAACCATCCACGGAGCCACCCATGAAGTGGAGTTCACCGTCGAGGGTCCGACCCCGCCCGTCAAGGATCCCTGGGGCAACACCCGCGTCGGGCTTCAGGCATCGACGAAAATCATCCGCAAAGATTTTGGCCTCAACTTCAACGCCGCGCTTGAGACCGGCGGAGTCATGGTCGGGGAAGAAGTCTCTCTCACGCTGGAACTCGAGTTCGTTCAGGCCTCGTAACGCAAGGCACGCCATCGCGGGAATCGTCTGTGAAAGGATGATCGTCAGGGCTCAGAAGCTTGCCCTGGAGAACACCGACGATTCCCGCCAGCGAAACAATCCGTCTGCAGTTACAAATTCGCGGCGTGGTGCAGGGCGTCGGTTTCCGTCCTTACGTGTATAACCTCGCCCACCGGTACGGGCTCGCTGGATTCGTCCTCAACTCGCCCCGCGGTGTCTTCATCGAGATTCAAGGCGACCCCGCCACGGTTGAATCTTTCGTCACCGCCCTGCCCGCCGAAGCTCCGCCGCTCGTCCGCATCGCCGCAATCGTCCGCACAGAGATCCCCGCCACAGGCGACTCCGATTTTGCCATCCATGAAAGCGATGCAGCCGGTTCGGCCTTCGCCCTCGTTCCTCCCGACATCTGCGTCTGTTACGACTGCCTCGCCGATACACGTGACCCCGCGAATCGCCGCCACGATTATCCCTTCACCAACTGCACCGATTGCGGCCCGCGCTACAGCATCATCCTCGACGTTCCCTATGACCGCCCCCTGACCACTATGGCCGAATTCGCCATGTGCGACGATTGCCTCCGCGAATATAAGGATCCCGAAAATCGCCGTTTCCACGCCCAACCGAACGCCTGCCCGATCTGCGGACCGCACCTCATCCTCGTCGAGCCCGGCCAACCCGCAGCACTGGAACCGCAAACCTCCCGCGCCATCCTGGAACGCGTCGCCGACCTCCTCCGCGCCGGCAAAATCGTCGCCTGGAAAGGCCTCGGCGGCTATCAACTGGCCTGTGACGCCCGTCAAACCGTGGCCGTCGAAGGACTGCGCCGCCGCAAACACAGGAGCGAGAAACCCTTTGCCATCATGGTGGCCGACGCAACAACTGCAGCATCACTTTGCTTTCTTTCAGAGGAAGAACGCGTCGCTCTTGAATCCCGCGAACGCCCTATTGTCCTTCTCAGCCGACGACGCGAAGCCGACCTTGCCGAAGCCGTGTCGCCCGGCAACCCCGCCACCGGCGTCATGCTCCCCTGCACGCCGATGCACGACCTCCTCTTCCGCATCCTTCACGAGCGCTGGAACAACGACCCTGCCCTCGTCATGACCAGCGGCAACGTCAGCGAAGAGCCCATCGTCATCGATAACGAGGAAGCCGGGCAGCGCCTCGCCGGCATCGCCGACGCCTTCGTCCATCACAATCGCCCTATCCACACCCGCGTCGACGACTCCGTGATCCGCATCGTTTCTGGTGAGACGATGCCCATGCGTCGCGCCCGCGGTTACGCTCCGCAACCCGTTTGGCTGGGTCGAGACGAAGCCGAGGTCCTGGCGTGCGGGGCGCAGCAGAAAAACACCCTCTGCCTCACCCGCGCTGGATTCGCCATCCCCAGCCAGCACCTGGGCGACCTCGAGAATTTCGAGACCCTGCGCTTCTTCGAGGAAACCCTCGAGCGCACGTCGCGCCTCTTCCACGTCACGCCCACCGCGGTCGCCCACGATCTTCATCCCGGCTATCTGAGCACCCAGTTCGCGCTCAAACTCGACACCCTCCGCCCCATCGGAGTCCAGCATCACCACGCCCACATCGCCAGTTGCATGGCCGAGCATCAACTCGACGGCCGCGTCATCGGCGTCGCGTGGGATGGCACCGGTTTCGGCACCGATTCCACCATCTGGGGAGGCGAATTCCTCGCTGCGGACTATCTCGGCTTCGATCGTTACGCCCGCCTCCGCCCTGTGCTCCTGGCCGGCGGCGACTCTGGCGTCCGTGAACCCTGGCGCGTCGCCCGCAGCTATCTCCTCGATACGTACGGCGCGATTCCCGACTCGCCGCGCTGGGCCGCGATGGCCTCACCCGAACGGCTTCGCGTCATCGACACCATGCTCCAGCGTTGCGTCAACACGATTCCCACTTCATCCGCCGGCCGCCTGTTCGACGCGGTCGCTTCCCTCATCGGTCTGCGCCACACCGTCTCTTTCGAAGGCCAGGCAGCGATGATGCTCGAAGCAGCAGCCGATCCTGCAAACTCCGCGGACCCCTACGACTTCAACCTCATCGGTGCCTCGCCCGCCGACGTTGATTTGCGCCCCATGATCCGCCAGGTTGTCACCGACGTCGAAGCCGGCGCGGCACAGACCCGCATCGCCGCGCGCTTTCATGCGACACTCGTCGCCGTCATCTCCGAAGTTTGCCGCCGCATGCGCTCCGATCTGCAACTCAAACGCGTCTGCCTGAGCGGTGGATGCTTCCAGAACGCGCTTCTGCTCCAGGGCTGCCTCGAAACTCTGCAGCGCGATGGATTCGAGGTCTTCTCCCATCGCGAAGTCCCTGCCAACGACGGCGGCATCTCTCTCGGTCAGGCCGCGATCGCCTGCGAGCAACTCCGTAACGAGGGCTAATCCCGCGAACCCGTCATCGCCACTCGCCGCACTTCCAGAAAACCTCGAATCGCCGGGTCCCGCTCGAGCCCAATCGCCACATCGTAGGCATGGCATGCTTCCTCGCGCACGCCGACCCGGGCTAACAACTCCGCGCACGCCGCCCAGTAGGGCTGATACTCCGCCAGCCGCGCATCCGCATTTGAATCCGGCATCGCATCGAGCCCTGCCTGCGCGCCATGCACTTCTGCAACCGCCAACGCGCGATTGATCGCCACCACCGGCGACGCAGTGATCGCCAGCAGCGCATCGTAAATCTCCACCACCTGCTCCCAGTTCGCGGTCCCCGTCCGGCACCGAGCTACATGCGCCGACTGCACCGCGGCCTCCAACTGATATCGCCCGAGAATCCCGAACTTGCTCGCCCGCACCAGCAGCGCCTCAGCCTCCGCAATCATCGTCCCATCCCAAAGCAAAAGGTCCTGCTTCGCAAGCGGCACATACTCGCCGCCCTCATTCCGTCGCGCTCGACGCCGCGCTTCCGCGTGCAGCATTAACGCCAGCAACCCCAGCGCCTCCGGTTCTTGCGGCAGCATCTGCGCAACCAGCCGCGCAAGAAACAGCGCCTCATCCGTCAGATCCCGCCGCAGCATATCTGTGCCCACCGCGTCGCACCATCCTTCGGCGAACGCCGCGTAAATCGCTTCCAGCACCGCATCCAAACGGCCCGCCAACTCTTCGCGCTCCGGCACACGCAGCGGAATCCCCGCCTCCCGAATTTTGTTCTTCGCGCGCACCAGCCGCTTCCCCATGGCCGCGGGCGAGGTAAGAAATGCCGACGAGATCGTCGCTGCGTCGAGCCCCACGATCGCCTGCAGGATCAGCGGCGCTCGCACCGCCGCATCGATGGCCGGATGCGCGCAGGCAAACATCAGCGCCAGACGGCGGTCCGGAATCTGCCCACCTTCAGGCGCCGCGCTGATCACCGCCGCAATTTGCTCCAGATCCGCATCGACTACACCGCTGCGTTCCCGCCGACGGTCGACGTCGATCCATTTCCGCCGGGCCACCGTCATCAGCCACGCCTCGGGATTCGACGGCACTCCCTTCACCGGCCAGTCCCCCAGCGCCGCCGCAAACGCCTCCGACAGAGCATCCTCGGCCGCGGCCACATCCCGCGTCCGCGACGCGAGAAACGCCACCAACTTGCCATAACTCCGCCGAGCGACCAGCTCCGCCGCCTCACGCGCCTTGATTGCAACTTCGCTCATCCCGCTGTCCCCTTGACGTTCGAGAACCCGAACGTTGGACATCCTCCAGCCAGTGAAGCCGCGCAAATGAGTCCGGCCCCGTCTCTATAATCACCGCAGTATGGAGCCGCGCGCGAAACCCTGGCCCTTCCGCCGAATCCGCCTCACCGGCCCATTGCTCCTTCTCGCCATCGTCGGCTGCGCGCGCGATCAGCTTCTCACGCCCCGAAACACCATCGACCTCCCAGCCGATGGCCGCACGCATACCGTCACGACGATCATCCGCCGCAGTGGCCGCTCGCTCGAAAGCATTTCCATCGAATCCGCCTCTCCCGGTGTCCGCTTCATCCAGCAGACCGACCGTACCCTGACCGTATTAGTCCGCGCTCCGGTGCAGCCTGGCGACTCCAGGCTCCACTTCACCTGGCGCGATCACCGTTACACCGTCAACGTCCGCTACCTTCCCGCAGACGTCGACACCTTCCGCGATGGTCTTCCCGACGCCCTCCGCCTCCACTCCCCCGAAGATCGCGCCGCCTTCCGCTCCTGGTTCGTCGCCCTCGCCGAACAGGAAGCCGCGCTGCCCGACGACAAGCTTCCGGCCGAAATCGATGACTGCGCCGCTCTGCTCCGCTTCGCCTACCGCGAATCTTTGGTCCAGCATGACGACCGCTGGCTCGCCACCCAGCCTGCACCCGACCGATTTGCGGCGCTCGTCTCTGTCGCCCAGTACCACTACCCAGAAACGCCTCTCGGCCTGAATCTCTTCCGCGTCGCACCCGGCCCTTACACGCCGACCGAAAGCAGCGCTTTTGCCCAGTTCGCCGACGCGCACGCCCTCCTCGCCTTCAACGCCTACCCGGTAAGCCGCAGCGTCCACGTCGCTCTTCCCGGCGATTTGCTGTTTTTTCGTCAGCTGGAGCAGAACTCGCAGTATCATTCGATGGTTGTCTCAGGGCCGCATGCAGACTGGGTGATTTATCACACCGGCCCCATCGGTAAACAGAAGGGCGAAATCCGACGCGTCGCGATCGAGGACCTTATCCACCATCCCGATGCGCGCTGGCGCCCCCTCCCTGGCAACACGAACTTCTTAGGGGTCTATCGGTGGAACCTCTTGCACGACGGAGATTGAGCCTCGCCATCCCGGTCGGCCTGCTGTTCCTGATCTTCCTTGCTGTCGTTGCCCCGGCCCGCGCCCAGCACGCCGTCTCGTTCAATCTCAGCACGGACCGCACCTTCTCGCCTGACGAAAAGCCGACGATCCACCTCTACGCGCACGACGTCGACGAGCTGGAGTTCCGCGTCTATCGCGTCAATAATCCGGAAAAATTCCTCACCGACCTCCCTGACCTGCACAGCTTCGGCAACGCATCTCCCAGCGGCCCCAAAGAACAAATTGACGAGCGCACCTGGCTCGAGCGCTTTCACGACTGGAAGCACCACCTCTGGTTTCTCGTCCGTCAGTTTTTCCGTGGCCAATTCTCTACCGAGAGCCGCGACTACTTCCGAGCCAAACAAGCCAGCCTCGCTAAACGCAGCCGCATCGTCGGCGTCGCTGAGTTCGCGCAGATTCCCCTGCTCAACGACCACCAGCTCGTCGCGCGCTGGCGCCAGGAGATGCCGCCGACCTATATCTCCGATTCGCAGGATCTGCCCATCGACAAGCTGCCCGCGGGCCTCTATCTCGTCGAAGCTACCGACGGCCACTACAAGGCCTACACGCTGCTGATGGTCAGCCGCATGGTGCTGATCACGCGCACCAGCACCGGCACCGTTCTCGCCTTCGTCGTTGATCGCCAGACCGGAACCCCCATCGCGAACGCGCAGGTTGTCTTTGGCATCGGCCGCAAAGAACAAGGCCGCGCTGCAACCGATGCCGACGGGGTCGCAGAACTTCACAGGGCCGTAACCAAACAGGCTGATGCGGACAGCCTCTGGATCACTGCCACCTCGCAGAACGAGTTCGCCGCCGTCACGCCCATGGCCTGGTCCTTTAATAACTCCGACTCGGGCAAGTGGGCTTCCTACGTCTACACCGATCGCCCTGTCTATCGACCCACGCACACCGTTCACTGGAAGGCATTGCTGCGCGCTCGTGTCGACAATCACCTCGAGTTGCCGAAGATTCCCAACATCCACGTCCGCATCTCCGACGAGCAGGACCACCCCATCTTCGACCAGCAGTTGCCCGTCACCGCTGACGGCGCGGTCTCCGGTGACATCGCCATTCCCGCCAGCGCCGCCCTCGGCTACTACACCATCCGCCTCGGCGACTCCGATAGCGACGTCTCGGGCAGCTTCAACGTGGAGGACTACCGCAAGCCCGAGTACCAGGTTCGCGTCACCGCGCAGAATCAGCGTGTCCTCCAGGGCCAGTCCAATCAAATCGTCATCGACTCGCAGTACTTCTTCGGGGAGCCCGTCGCCTTTGGCAAAGTGAAGTATCGCGTCTACCACTCGCCGCATTATTGGTGGGACGAAGACGAGGACCAGAGCGATAACTCAGGCGCGGACGACCAAGACCAATCCTCCGACACCGATATGTACGGCGCCGATCAGGAGTCCGAGCAAACCGCGAAGCTCGACGCCAACGGCAAGTTGACGATTACAGTTCAGACCAAGGTCGATTCTTCCCAGCGCCACACCGACCAGGACTATTACATCGAAGCCGGTGTTACCGACGAAGCCAATCGCGAAATTACCGGCCGCGGTCATTTTCTGGCCAACTACGGCAGCTATCGCATCCACGTTGAACCAACCAGCTATTCAGTCCGTTCCGGATCGACTGCCAGCTTCACCGTCACCGCCATCGACTACGACAACAAGCCCGTCCAGGCCAAAGTCCACCTCGCCCTAACGTGGCGTCGATATTCCAACGGCACTACCACCACCACGAATGGCGGATCCACCGACGTCACCACCGACGCGCATGGCACGGCGCATGCCACGATTCCCGTCGATCAGTCCGGTAGCGTCGAGGTCGTCGCTTCGTCGACGACCCCCGAGAGCCGCACCGTCACTGACTACACCTGGCTCTGGGTCTTCGGCAGCAACGAATCCGACTGGTCGAATGGATCGCAAACCGTTCAGATCGTCGCCGACAAGAAAACCTACAGCCCCGGCGACACCGCGCACCTCAGCATCATTTCGCAGGTCGATCACTTCCATGCGCTGGTCGTCGCCACCGGCTACTCTGTTGAATTTCGCAAGGTCATCTCCTCCGACGGTATGACGGTCAACTTCGATCTGCCCATCACTACCGATTCGCAGCCGAACCTCGAAGTCTCCGTCACGTTCCTCAAAGACGGCCAGCTATATCAGGCGACCCAGCAGATCAAGGTCCCGCCCGTCGAGCAGCAACTGCAGGTCGAGATCAAACGCAACAAAGACGTCTTCCAACCCGAACAGCCCGCCGAGTACGACGTCTACACGCGCGATTATCGTGGCACCCCGGTCAGCGCTGACATCAGCTTCGGTGTCGTCGACGAGGCTATTTACTCTATCTATCCCGACGCGAGCGGCGATATGGTGAAGACGCTCTACCCGAATCGCTTCAGCTACGCCGCAGTCGACTCATCGCTGCAGTACTACTTCTCGGGTTCTGCCGGGGACAAATCCCCCGAACTCGCCCAGCGAGTCAGTCGCTACCGTCCACAACTTGCCCAGGTGAAGCCCGGTAACGATATGGTCCAGCCCAAAGTCCGCAAAGCCTTCCCCGATACCGCCTATTGGGCTGCGAGCATTCACACCGATGCGCAGGGCCACGCTCACGTGAAGTTCAGCTTCCCCGACTCGCTCACCACTTGGCGCGCCACCGTCCGCGCTATCACACCGGACTCACGCGCCGGCTCCGCCATCGACCGCGTCATCGTCCGGAAAAATGTCATTGTCCGCATGGGGACGCCGCGATTCCTGCGTAAAGGCGACGAGATCACCATACCGGTCATCGCCCACAACTATCTCGACCAGGCCAAGCAGATTCAGGTCTCTCTCGATATCAAGGGCCTCGACGTAGTCACGGGCGCGTCAAAACAAATCACAGTCGCCAGTAAGGCTGACGGCACCGTTCTCTGGCGCGTGAAGGCCTCCGCCATCGGCACCGCCGATCTGCTCGCCAAAGCCCTCACCAACGAAGAGTCGGACGCGCTCGAACTCACCTTCCCCGTCGAACCCTCCGGCGTGGCGCAGGCCATAAGCCACACCGGCGTCGCGACGACTGGCTCCGCATCGACCACGATCGACTTCCCTGCCAATACGGACCCCGCTGCGCAGCAAATCCAAATCGAGGTCAGCCCCTCGATCGCCGGCAGCCTCTTCTCCGCGCTCGACTACCTCACCAGCTATCCGTGGGGCTGCACCGAGCAAACCATGTCCAGCTTCCTGCCCAACGTCATCGTGGCGGAGACGCTCAAGAAGCTCAACCTCACCGGCCACATCGATCCCGCGGACCTGAAGGCGAAAGTCGACGCCGGTATGGATCGCCTCGCCGACTACCAACACGACGACGGCGGATGGGGCTGGTGGAAAGAGGACTCAAGCCGCGTCTTCATGACCGCCTACGTCGTCAGCGGACTCGGCGAAGCCGCGCAATCCTACCCCTTGCATTCGCAGCAAGTGCTCGACCACGGGCGTGATTATCTCCAGACGCAACTCGCGCAGCACCCAAGCATGATTCCCGATCTGCGCGCCTATGTCGTCTACGCGCTGTCAGAATCCGGCAACGACGACCTCTCCACCCAACTCAACACGCTCTGGTCGCGCCGCAACGATCTTTCCTCGGAAGGCCTGGCCCTCACCGGCCTCGCGATGCTCCACGCGAACGACACCCACACCTCCGACCTCGCGAAGCTCCTCGAGAGCAAAGCGAAACAGCGAGGTGATCTCGCCTCCTGGCCGTCGACCTACAGTCCGGTCCTCGACCTCGAGTACGACGACAGCGCGCAGAGCACTGCGTTCGCCATGCGTTTCCTCTCCCATGCCGACACGCAAAGTCCGCTGCTGCCCAAGGCCGCCGAATGGCTCATGCTCAATCGCGACAACGGCTATTGGTGGGATTCAACCGAGCAGACCGCGATGGTGATCTACGGTCTCACCGACTACCTTGCCAACTCCCAGGAACTCAACGCCGACTTCGACGCCGACGTGCGCGTCAACGGAACGAGCGTTGGGCATCAGCACTTCACGCCCGCCGATGCGCTGGCCGGCACTACTCTCGACGTCACCATCCCCGCAGGAAAACTCGCCGCGCATAACACCATCGACGTCGCGCGCACCGGCAGCGGCCGTGCCTACTGGACCGCGCAGGGCACTTATTACTCTACCGAGCACAAGCTCTACCAGCAGGGCAATCTTTCCCTCAACGTCACGCGCGACTACTTCCGCCTCACTCCTGCGAAGGACAAGAACGGCAACATCGTCTACAACCTCGATCCGCTCAAAGGCACGGCACAAATCGGGGACATCCTCGCCGTGCACATTGCCATTAGCGGCTCACCCGCGAAGTATCTCTTCCTCGAGGATCCCATCCCCGCGGGCACTGAATTCCTGCAGAACGAGGACAGCTACAACATCGTCGCCCGCCCCACAGACTGGACCTGGTGGTACACACGCCGCGAATTCCACGACGACCGCGCCGTTATCTTCGCCACTGACTTTTCCGGCCACCAGGAATCCTTCTACCTCCTGAAAGTCGTCAACCCCGGCAGCTTCGAGATCAGCCCCGTGCGCGTTGAGCCCATGTACCAGCCCGGCATCCAGGCCACCAGCGACGAACTTCATCTCGACGTGAGCGATCCTTCGGGGGTCAACCCATGACTGCATTGTTCGCGCGCGCGTTTTCGAAACTCCGCTTCTCGGTCATCGCCCTCCAGTGGGGCGGCAATCTGCTCGCGATGTTGCTGGCCGCCGCATGGCTCCAGATTCCCGACTCGCACGCCTGGCAGTTTGCGTTTTCGATCATTTCGGTGGTGATCCTCGTCATCGGCTTCTGCTGGCTGCAAGTTGCTACTTTCTCGCGCCTCCGCCCGGACAGTTCACGTGCAACCTTATGGTTGCGTATCCTGGGCTTCGCTCTGGTCGCGGCGCTTTGGATCCTTCTCGCCCAGTGGATCAGTTCCGGCAGCGACAGCATCTCCGGCTATGCCTACCTCTGGAATTCCAAACTTTCGCCCGGAATGCGGATCACCTTCTCGCCCGTGCGCATCATCGCCGGCCTCGGAATCCTCCTGAATGTCATGATCTGGGCAATCACCGCCCTCCTGCTACCCGTCGCCATCACGCTCAGCACCCAAGGACTCCGTCGCCCGTCGTGGCGCGACGCCCGCAGTCCTTACGCCCGGATCTTTTACTGGATCGCCATTTTCGTCTTCTGCATCCTCGCTACGCAGTTCACGTCAGGCCTCGTTTCGTGGAAGCCCGGCAAGAGCATCTCGGGCGAAGTCGTCAGCGTCGTCGCGCGCCTCGCTATCGCTTACACCACCGATATTCTGCTCTGGTGTTTGCTGCTCGCGTTCACCGCTACCTGGATGGAACCGGCGCCAAAACCTGTCCCCGAGCCGGCCCCAGCGTCGTAACCTCCGACTCCGGCACAATTCCGGATCGAAGCCACTGCCGCACCTGCTCCAACCCATAGCGCGCGGTCAGCGCCTTCGCCAGCATTCCGGCTCGCGCGTGAGCCCGCTGCGATTCCGCCTGGTTCGCAGGCCGAGCCAGCGCCGCATTCAAGTCCGCCACGTCCATCACTACTCCAACTCCGTGCTCCCCTGAAGCCAGCGTCTCCACAATCCCCTCCCGCAGCCACAGAGGCGCCTGCGGCGAAGCCTCATTCTCGACCAGCACATGTAGGAATTCGTGCAACAGCGTGTTGTCTTCGCTGCCACTTCTTTTCAGCACCGCTTCCGGCTGCAGGAAAATCCGCGTCCCCTGCGTCGAGGCCAGCGTCCATCCTGGCTCACTCGTCACTTGCCGGAACAACTCCGTCGTCGGCATTTGCCACACCTCCGGTTGCCCCAGCGTTTGCTGATCTGCCGCGCGCGACGGATAAAGCCTTTTCGCCTTGCCCCATGCGGCGTTTCCCTCTCGCAGCAAGTCCGGCGACCCCACCGTCGTCCACAGGGTCCATCCACTTCCGCGCGCTGATGTCCACCCATGATCCTGCGCAGTCACACCTACACGCGTCCCCGGGAAATAAAAATTCAAAATCTCAGCCGATGAATGCCTCTCCGCCGCCATCTCCGCAGCGCCCGCCTGGCATAGTCCCACGCCGTGCCCATACCCGCGCCCTTCAAAATGCAGAACGCCATTGGTCAGATTCACGGTGTACCAGTCGCTGCGCAGTCGATTCCATCCCAGCATCCGGCCCACCGCCAATCGAAAGCTCTCCGCCGCCACAGGAACCTCAGCGCCGCCTCCCGCGAACTCCAGCAGCACTGCGCGCCCGGCATCCGTCCGCTTCGCCACACGCACTGCATCCATGTGCTCGGGTAATTTCCAGCCCTCGTCCCGAAAAACCGCTCGCATCTCTTCCAACTGAATCGCAGCATGCCACTGCACGGCCCCATGCCGCGTGCACCACGGATCGGCATGCGACACGAGCCAGGGCTCGCGAGGCCGTCTCCATATCTGGCTCGCATCCTCGCTCTGCCCGCCGCAGTTCTGCGCATAGAACACGGAAGCCCGTCGCGCACCGAACCAAAGCGTCTCTCCAGCAGTTTCAAGAACCGCCCGCTCCATCATCGCCGACGGCTTCCCAAACTTCAGCGCCTGGCAATGTGTGCTGTCGCACAAGTTGAATCCATCACCCAGATGCCGATCCGCATTCTCCAGCGCATACGTCCGCACTACCACCGCCATCGCCTTCAACGATTCGAGTGGCTCATTGGCCCCTGCCTCTCCGTTCAGCGCCAACGCCACATAGCGCTCGCTATCGAGCCTCAGTAGCACGCGCATCTCGCCATGCGCAACCGAAAGCTTCCACACGCCCGCCGCACCAATCTCCTTCGCATCCCCTTCTGGTTTCAGCCGAAACGCCCCGTCCAATTCGACTTCGCGCGCACGCGGACCGGAACCCAACCCAACCTCGCCACCCATCATCTTGATTGTGAAGGGCGCACTCACCGCCGTTGCTCGACAAGAACCGCAAACCCGGATCGACTCGTTCTTCGCCACTGGTATCGCAGTCAGCGCCGCAACCCTCCGCGCAGAAAACACCTCCACAGTCAGCGACCGCGCGGCCTCATCACGATCCTGCGCAAGTCCGCAAGCTCCACCCCACACCACGACCAGCAGAACCCAAGCCGGCCTCATCCAGCCGCCCGTCCCCACGACTCGAAGAAGCGATGCGCCAACCCAGCTGCATCCGCGCCGTTCCCGTGTGGCACATAGATCACCACCACCACCCGCATCTCTCCGCGCGAAGCGATCCCCGCAAACCACCCATGCGTCCAAGCCTGACCCGCATCGCTCGCCGTCCCCGTCTTGCCTGCGATCTTCATCCCCGCAGTCGCCGCATTGTGCGCCATTCCATATGCAATCGATCCCTCCAGCCCCTGACGCACTACCGGCTCTCGATCGAAATCCCGTCCCAGCCTGAAGTACGCCCGGGCCAACTGCGTCGGAATCACCTTCACGTCCTCGAGGCCCAGCACCAAGAGCTGCAGCTCCGCCTCACTGCTCGGCGTTCGAACCTCACCCGGCGACTCATCTCCAACCAGACCAGGACGGCTCCCCAACCCATACGCCCGCAGCACATCCGCCGCCTGCTGCGGTGTAAACCGCGTCGCCAGACTCGCAAACCATGCATTGCACGAGTAGGCGAGTGCGCGTTCAGCGTCCAGTACATTCACGTCTCGAGGATGCGTGCAGGCCAGGTCGCGGCCCGCGATACGAAGATTCCCGTGACAAACCACGGTCGTCTCGGCGCTAACCCTTCCCTGTCGCAAAGCATCCGCCAGAAATAGTGGCTTCAGTGTCGATCCAGGCGCGCTTGCCAGCTTGCCCGCCTCTTCCGTGCGAACCGTCGCGATCAGCCGCCCGTCGTGGCCATCCAGAACAACCGCAACCGCGCTGGTCCCCGACAACGCCTCGTCGAGAGCCCGCTGCGTCGCGCTCGACTCTCCCAGACCGAACGCCGACGCAACCCCGCAGCTGAAGATCGCAAGCGCCGTTATGCACTCGCCACGCATGGCTTCCACTTTACGCGGAGGACAGGATGAGTGCCCTGCTCTCCGAGCCCGGCCCCGAACAAATGCGCGCCGCCAAATACTGCCTTGGCGGAAACGGCCATGCCTCCAGCAAGTTTGCATCAGCAGCGGTTACAAATCCGCACTTTCCGTGGAAGCTCTCGGCAGGAAATCATGTAATTTCACCACACGTCGTTACAAATCTACTCGTAACTAAATGAACAATTTGCACAGGTTGCGATTGGTTGCCTAAAATCCTAAGTTTTTCTTCAAATCGTTCAGAAAATGGCTTTTATCCGCATTCGATCTGTGTACTATTTCGTTTAATAACCGACTGACACTTTCCCTGAAATGTCGAGCGCGAGGACACGACAGGGAGACTCGAGCGGCTCCTTCTGATCCTGATGGGAATACCCACAGATCGCTGGCCTCCGCCCGAGAGAGGGCTCCAATCCACCCCTCTTAGGCCAGTCTGCACGACCCAATTTTCGGTGCGTAGGATGTATCTTTCATGAATCTGTTCCAGAAGCTCTTCATTGGCTCGTCAGTACTCGCTCTCCTGGCCAGTCCCGCATTCGCAACCGTAACCGTCAGCAGCCCCGGCAACGGCGCCCAGGTCTCTTCCCCCTTCACTCTCTCGGCGGATGCTCCCAACTGCTCGTCGCAGGCGATCTCTGCTATGGGATATTCCTTCGACAGCAGTACCTCTACTACCATCGTCAATGGCGCCTCCCTTAATACGTCGGTCACCTCGCCCACCGGCTCGCACGTACTGCACGTCAAGGCCTGGGGCAATCAGGGCGCTTCCTGCGTCACCGATGTCGCCATCACGGTGGAGCAAAGCGCGGCCGTGGCCGCGTTGTCGATCCCCTCCGGCGCTGTCAGCGTCAGCAGCATTCAGTCCCTCGGCAACTGGGTCGCAACCAATGATTCAGCAGGCAGCGGAGGCTCCAACGGTTGGACGACCGTTGTCGGGTCGCCCTCCCTCAACGGCAACACCCGCGAATACCAGATCAGCTTCAACAATTCAGGGTCCGAGCGCTTCTACGCGACCTTCGGAGACGACAACACCTCCACGAACTTCCTCTACGACACCTATATCTATCTCGGCAGCAACGCCTCACAAATCGCGAATATCGAAATGGATCTGAATCAGACCATGCAGAATGGCCAGACCGCGATCTTTGGTTTCCAATGCGACGGGTGGTCCAGCACGTGGGACTACACCCAGAACAACGGCTCTGCGACCCAGCCTGTCGACGTGTGGGTGCACTCCAACAAATATTGCAACCCGCGCACATGGAGCATCAACACCTGGCACCACGTCCAGATAAGCTATTCCCGCACCACCGCCGGCGTGGTCACCTACAACGCCGTCTCCCTCGATGGCCTCGAGATGCCGATCGGCGTCACCGTCAACTCGGCCTTCGCCCTCGGTTGGGCTCCAACGCTGCTCACCAATTTCCAAATTGACGGATATGGCTCCAGCGGTGCGGCGAACGTGTGGGTCGATAACCTCACCGTCTATCGCTGGTAAGTCCGAAGAAAGAATCGCAGACAGCAAAGGCAGGCAGGTCGTTCCTCGACCCGCCTGCCTTTGCCTTTTCCCGGACGGATTGCCGCCTGTCCCGCCAACCCTTCCGCAAAAACTCCAGAGGGACTCCCCGTTTGCGTTCAGGTCCGCCCCATTTCCCTAACTTTCATGTGACGGTGGAGTCCAGGGAAGCCCCATGAACATCAGATTCCTGAAAGGAGAATTCAAATGACAACCACAGCCGACCTCATTACACGCCAGAAGTCTCCCCTCAACACCCCCTCGGACCTCGAACCCAAGGCGGTGAAGGACATTACCGGCGCTCTCAATAAGCTTCTCGCCGACGTGTTCGCGCTTTATCTCAAGACCAAGAACTTCCACTGGCACATGAGCGGTCCCCACTTTCGTGACTACCACCTGCTCCTCGACGACCACGGAGACCAGATCTTCGCAATGACCGACGACATTGCGGAACGCGTTCGCAAAATCGGCGGTACCACGGTTCGTTCCATCGGCCACATCGCGCGGCTGCAGCGTATCGCCGACAACGACGCGGAATACGTGACGCCGGAGGACATGCTCAGCGAGTTACACGAAGACGAGAAGGCTCTCGTTCTGAGTATGCGTGCGGTCCACACCCTGTGCGACGACGCGGGAGACGTGGCGACCGCCAGCCTGCTGGAGAACTGGATCGATCAAACGCAGCGTCGCAGCTGGTTCTTTTTCGAAGCGACTCGCCGATAACTGCAGAGTCCGCAATGGCAGGCGGAGCGGCGACCGTGCCGTCGCCTGCCCGGAATCCTCTTTACTGAGCCGGAGGCGCCTGGCTCAACTGGTAGTGGCGGCCAGCGTTGCGGTTCTCCTCATCCGCGAGCTTTTGCGCGGTCAGAAGCTCGCGGTCCGCCTCCTCTTTCTGGCCAAGACGGCTCAGCGTGAGGCCGAGATAATAGTGTCCGGGCTGATAATCGGGGGCGGCGGCAACGGCCCGACGAAGGTACTCCAGCGCTTTGTCGTAGCGTTTTTCGCGGAACAACGCCTGACCCGACCCAGCCAGAGCACCGCCGTGTCGGCCATCGCGCGCCAGCACATTTTTAAAATCGGTTACCGCATCGGCATAATCATTTTGCTTCAGCGCCATGTCGCCCAACTCGTACCAGGACTCAGTCTGCACCGGGCGCAGTTCAAGAGAGCGCTGAAATTCAGGCTTAGCCTTGTCGAACTGCATCCCCAATTCGTAGATCCGGCCGAGTCCGTAATGAGCGCCAGCGTCATCCGGACGCGATTGAAGATACACATGCATGTTTTGCTCAGCTGCATCTAACTGACCTTCGTCCATCTTGACGCGCGCCATTGCGTAGTAGTTATCCAGGCTGGAGGGATCGAGTTGCTGGGCAAGCGCCAGAGCTTTCTCCGCCTCCGGATACAGCTTCATTTCCTCCTCGAGGATGCCAAGATCGGACAAAAGATGCTCATTGCGAGGCGCAAAGTCGCGTGCGCGCATCAGCGCCTGCAGCGCTTCCAGCATGTGGCCGACGCTGCGTTCCTTCAGTGCCAGCGTTTCGCTGGCTTTAACCTCACCCCGCTGGGCTTCGCCATCGGAGGGATTGTTCCCGAGGATCGATTCGAAGACTTCCCGGGCTGCATCGGGCTTGCCTGCGTCGAGCAATGCGAACCCCTCGGCTGGCGAGGGCGCTGCCTGTGCGGCCAGCCGCAGCGTAACGGCCAGCAGCAGCACAGGAAGAATGGAGCATCCGCGGCGGCACATAAGAAAGAGGCGTCCCGAGGTCATTGTCGGCGGACGAAGCTGGATTTGCAATTACGAAGCGGCAAACGACAGTCCTGACCACCGTCATACCAAATAGCAAAAAAAAGGAGCCGGTGACCCGACTCCAGGGAGGCAACGAAAATTGAAATTAGAAGCCGCGAAGCAGGCGGGAGGTCGAGGTTCCCGCCATGCTTCGCGCTGTTGAAACTCAGAAGGTAATACGGCCGCTGACCTGCAGGTTACGTGGACCGTAGTCGACAGTGGTGGGAATGCCGAACCCGGTGCAAGTCGTGATGCAGCCGTCGTTCGGTTCGGTATCCCCCAGACCCATCCGGTGCCGGTTGAAGACATCAATGGCTTCGCCCTTGAGGGTGAATTTGAGCCTTTCGGTGAAGGAGAACGTTTTCAGCAAGCTAACATCTTCTGACTTCCAGGTGGGGCCGGTAATGGCTTCGGTGATGCGCGGAATGCCGCTGCCGAAGACAAAGGGGTTATAAGAGCATCCGTCGGCGCAACTGGGCGACGGTGGCCGGAGCCAGCCTGCGCCTTCGTGATTCTCGTCGACAAACGCTGCCTGGGACAGAGGTACGCCGGGGTCGGCGCCGCCGAGCCATCCGGCAGGACGGAATGCCTGCTTGAACCAGGACTGTTGGTTGAAGTAACTCGGTCCGTTCTTGTTTTTCTTATACGCAGCACTGGCAAAGGAACTGCCGGGCGCGCCGGGTCCGAGGGTGAAGCGGATGCAGTTCTGGTAGTACGGAATTCCCGAGGCGCATCCGAAGTCGATTGGCTGGCCGGTCTCATAGCGCTGGATGGCGCCCACCTCCCACCCGCCGATGGCCGCGTCCAGAAGGCGATTATGGTTGGCGAACTGGCGGCCAATCCCGAAAGGAAGCTGATAGAGGTAGCTGATGGAAAGCGTGCTGGGAATGTTCTGAATACTGACAGCCTTTTCCGCACGATGGTCGGTTGAGTTCTGAGTCTGCGAGCGGTAACCATCGTAGCTGAACGGAATGGTCGAGTCAGCATCCGTTTCGTTCTTCGCCCAGGTGTAGGAGACGTTGAGGTTGAAGCCCTGACGGAAGCGGCGGTTCAGCGAAGTGACCAGCGCATCATACGACGAGTGGCCCAGGTTTTCGAGGCAGCAATCCGCAGCGATGTAGTCGTACTGCGGATACGGCCGAAGCGCCTGACCGAGGGCTCCGACGAAGGTCGAATACGGAGCGTTGTAGGTGGTGCCGTTGGCGGAAGTAGAACCGCCCGGAGTGTTGATCCGGTTTCCGTTGTCGTTCAGGTGATCGCCGAGCCCGAAGTACTTCGGATCCATATTGTTGGAATTGGAGAGGAAGCCCGAGTGCAGGTTCTGCGCTGTCGATCCTATATAGCCGACGCTGAGAATAAGATCCTTGGCTACTTCATCCTGTAGCTGAAGGCTCCAGTTGCTGATCATGGCAGGACGGCCCATGGTTGGAGTGATCACTTCGCCGCCCACAGCCAACGGATTGCCGGGGCCGCCATCATCCTGGGTTGGGCTGGTGTTCGGGGCGAAGAACGATGGAGTCCAAGGAGCGTAGCCGGTGTCGATGTTAAAGGCAGGTGTGAATCCGGCAGCCGTTCCCGGCCCCGTATTAATTGAGCCGATCTGGCGGTACTGCGAATAGCCGCCGACCATCGATCCGCCAAAGTCGCTGTACTGTAGTGGCCCATAAAGGATGGCGGCGCCCCCACGCAGCGCAGCCCTGTCTTTGGTGTGTGGCAGGACATAGGCAAAGCCCACACGCGGGCCGAAGTCCTTCTTCCAGGTATTGGTCCACGCGGTGTTGCAGTGGCAGTTGGTGCCGAACACCAGAGCACCCGGCAGATTTCCGGCCAGAGGGTCGGGAGCGGTGTAACTGAACTCCGATGTGTTGTTCTCCGCCTCGTGGCGCGGGAAGTCGATGTCGTAACGGAAGCCGAGGTTCAGTGTCAGTGTCGGAGTCATCTTGAGGTCGTCCTCGACGAAGCCGGCGATGTAGTGGGAGTTCCAGCGAGAATTGTGGTTGTAAACGGTCTGACTGGAGTAGTCCAGATCACCGAGCAGGAAGCCGGCAAAGCTGTTGCCGCTCTGGAACTGCGGGACTCCGCCAAAATCCGCGACGTCGGTCTCGCTGCGCAGGAAGCTGAGATAAGGAATGGTTTTGAGGATGGTGGTGTACTGCTGATGGCGGAAGTCGCCGCCGAACACAAAGCTGTTGCGGCCTTTCTGCCAGGTGACGATGTCGTTGATGCGGACCCCGTTGTCGATGTTGTCGCCATTGTTGCCGACGCCCCAGCCAGAAAAGTGGTCGAGGCCATCCCAGCCTACGGTCGGGAAGGAGTCGGTGTAGTAGTTGGGGGCTCCATCGGCCACCAGGTTCTGTGAAGAGCCAATTTGCGGAGCGTAGTTCACGCTGTTGGTGCGGTTATAGCCGACGTTGAGGTGATTCAGCAGAGACGGCGTAAAGGCGTAATCCCAACCGGCGCGAGGATAGTGGGTTTCGAAGTCCTGCAGGTAGGCGCCGTTGTTCCACGGATTGGGAAGATTCTGGACGCCGTGGATGGCGTAGTTGTCACGCGAACTATACGAAGCAAAGACCTTGCTCTTCTGGCCGAAGGACTGGTCGACGCGGATGGTGATGGTGGTGTTCTGATTTGGCGTCACGTACGCCTGGGAGTAGTTGCCGGAGAACCCGTAGATGTCCGTCGACTGCGGGTTTTGGTTGGGATTAGGCATGCCCTTCAACATGGCCTGTGCGACCTTGCTGAATCGGGTGCTGGGAACGACGTTGTTGGTAGCAAACGGAAAGCGGCAGAGAATGCCGCTGGGTTCTGTGGTGGTCGTCGCCGGGTCAAAGATCTGGTTCTGCAACACGGTCTGGCCGGTGCAGGGATTGGTGAGTACCGACGGGCCACCAAGGACACCCGTGAAGTCGCCGCCTTTTTCAGCCGCGGTCGGCACGGTGGAGACCGAGGTGCCACCGAGCTTCAAACGGTATTGCTCCCATGAGAAGAAGAAGAAAGTCTTGTCGGTGCCGTCATACAGCAGGTGACCAGGATGCGCGGGGTTGGGAATCTTGACCGGGCCGCCGAAGGTGCCGCCGTAGTCGAACTTGCTGTCCTGGGGACGGTCATAAGCGCAACCCAGAGTCGCCTTACCGCCGCAATCAAGGTCAATAAAGCCGTTATTAAACCAATTGTTCGCGTCGAAGGCGGCGTTCTTCAGGAAGAAGTAGGCCGTGCCGTGGAATTCGTTGGTGCCGCCTTTGGTCGAGAAGCTTTCGATGCCCGCGGTGGTGCGCCCGTACTGCGCAGAGGGTGTGGACGTGGTAACGGATAGCTCCTGAAGAGCCTCGATAGAAGGCGACGTTTCGTCGAAGGACGAGCCGTTTTCGCTGCGCTGGATGCTGGCGCCGTCAAGAAGAACCTCAGCGCCATAGCTCTGGCCGCCGGCTAGCTTGCCGAAGAACACGCCGTTCTGGTTGAGCCCCGTGGGTACTCCAGTGCCAGGGCCGGTGGTCCCAGGAACGAGGAAGCTGAAAACTTCCGGCGAGCGCAGGCCGCCGACGCCGCTGGCCATCGAGAGAGGCAGGTCTTCAATCTCCTTCTTCGAGATGGTACCGACGATGCTGGAGGATTCGGTCTCAATGGTCGGCGAGCTGGCGTCGACGGTGACCGTCTCGGATGTGGAGCCAGGCTTGAGCGTGATGTTCAGCGAGGACACAGTCGCAACGGTGACGAGCACGCCGGTGCTGGTGGATTTTTCAAAGCCGGGAGCGCTGACCGCAACGTCGTAGCGTCCGATCGGAAGCTCGGCAAAGCGGTAAGAGCCGGAGCTGGTCGAGACCGTTTGGCTCTCGAAGCCGGTATCTTTTTCGGTCACAACGATGTTGGCATTCGCAATCACGGCGCCAGATGGATCCGTGACGGTGCCGGCCAGAGCGCCCTGACTCGTTTGTCCGTATGAGGGATGGGCCGCGATCAGAAGAAGAAGCAGTACCACTACCAACAAGAAGGGGTGATCTCTCCGTGAAATCTTGCGCATATGATCTCCTGAAATTTTGAAGCGACAATGGACCGGCGCTTCAGCAAACGTTTTCTCATCATTGAAAAACTATCCGTTGGAATTCGGAACGAAGGTTAGAACCACGGAGCAGCAACTGTCAAGAAAAAAACTCAACCGAACGGATGACCTGACTAAGTAGGCGCTAAGTCATGGGTTTGCCCCCCGAAAGGCGCATGATCTGGTGCCCGGAAGCGCTACAGCCGATTGTTCCCCAATGGGAGGCCTCCGAGGCACTCTGGTCACTCTTTAGGCACGATAAGCGCGGGCGAAATGGGCGGCCTGGTGATATCGTTTACCAGGCGAAACTCCTCCGTTCGCGCTCCAATGGACACGCACTTCGCGAACCTTCATCCACGTCCCTGAGCCTCCAAATGAATCCTGGGGAAGGCCTGAAGCCTTGCGGTATGATCGCTGACGAACGTCACAGAAGCCCTCGAATGATGCCGCTGGACAACCTCCGGTTTCTCGTTGCTTCCCTCCTTGGCTGCTTGTGTCTCCCTTCGGTTCTTTCCGTTTACGCACAGAACGCAGCTCCGGTTCCCGAAGCTCAGGAACTGATCCAGCACGGAGTGGCGGCGATGCGCGAGGGGAAGCTAGCCGAAGCCGAGCAGGATTTTCGCAAAGCACTGTCCGCGGATCCTCATTCTGCAGACGCTTCGATGGGACTGGGCATGACCCTGCTGCGTGAGAGTAAAGCGGACCAGGCGAAGCAGGCTCTCGATCAGGCCACGACGATCGACCCACAAATTCGTGGAGCGCGCATGTTTCTGGGCATCCTCGACTATCAGCGTGGCGATATCGACGCTGCTCTTACCTCACTGCACGGAGAAGAGACGCTGCAGCCGAATAATCCTGAGGTGCTGACGTGGGTTGGCATCGTGGAGTTGGGAGCGGGTCACCCGGAAGACGCAACCGCCCCGCTGGATCGCGCGGCTGCACTTGAGCCGCAGGACCTCAGCGTCCTCTATTATCGCGGACGTGCGCATACCCTCGTTGCGCAAGAGACCTACAGGAAACTCTTCGCCCTGGGGCCGGATTCCTGGCAACTGCATCGCGCCATGGGCGAAATTTATTCGCAGTCGCAGCAGCCGGAGAAGGCGGTGGTTGAGTTTCAGGCGGCGCTCGAGAAACAACCCAACGATCCTGACCTGTACCAGGACATCGCCGATGAGGACCAGCGCCTGAGTCGATGGGACGACGCCACCAAAGCCTATCAGCAGGAACTGAAGATCCATCCAGCGGATCCAGCAGCGCTCTACAACCTGGGCAAGATTCAGGTGCAGACCGGCGACCCAAAAGAAGGAATCGCGCTGTTGCAGCAGGCCGCGGATGCACACGCCGCCCCGGCTCCGACACAGTTCTATCTGGGCGTTGGACTGTCAAAGATGGGACGCGATGCCGAAGCAGCCGCCTCACTCGAAAAGAGCCTGACCGGCGATCCCGATCCGTTTCTGCGCAGAAGCGCCTGGTTTGAACTGGTGCGCGTCTATCGGCGGCTTAACCGCACCGTCGATGCGCAGAAGGCTGCGGACGAAGTGAGGAAGCTGGACGCGGCCGCAGCAGCGCAAAGCGGGAGCGCCGCTCCCAACGGACCGCCCGCGCCGTAGCCAGAAGTCTAGCTATTTTTTCTCAGAAGCAGACGCGGGCTCATCGACCGTGAGATATCGATCGCCCTTCAAATCCCGCAAGGTTTGCACGATCCCACTGGGCCAGCGAATTTCGGCGCTCTTTACCATGTCGTCTTTTCCGAGACCGAAGTGCGCCCGCACATCGCCGGATGACAGGTAGCTCGAAGAGGTGGTGATCGTGTACCACTGCGGCCCCGCTGCGGTTTCAATTTTGATCACCGCCCCGATGCCATCGCGATTACTGCGATGGCCGACCAGTTTGAACCCGATCCAGTGATTACCGGTCTGGGTGCGGTTCATCAACACATGCGCGGGGCCGCCGTTCTCCGACACCACCGCATCGAGGCGTCCGTCGTTGTCGATGTCCCCGACAGCGAGGCCGCGGCCGACCCAGCGCTGCTCGAACAGGGGACCTGAGACCGGTCCCACATTGACGAAACCCTTGCCGCCCACGTTGCGCAGCAGCATCAGCGGCTCCCGGTAGTGCAACTGCGGAAAACTTTTCTCGATGGTGTCCAGATCGTGTCCCTGCGCGATCATCACATCCTTCCACCCGTCGTTGTCGTAGTCCATGAAGCGCATGCCCCAGCCGGAATGCAGCAGGCTCATGCCCGCAACGCCTGTGACGTAGCTGTCGTACAGGAACGAACCGTCGCCGCTGTTGCGATACAGCGCATATTTCTGATTGGCGAGGTTGTCGACGAACAAGTCAGGCCAGCCATCGTTGTTGTAGTCGGAAAAGTCCGTTCCCATCCCCGCAAAGGTGCGGCCATCGGTGTCCACGGCGATGCCCGCGTCGAGGCCGACTTCCTCGAAGGTGCCGTCGCCACGATTGTGAAACAGAAACTCGATCATCGAATCGTTGGCGATAAAGATGTCCGGATGTCCGTCGCGGTCGTAGTCAGCCACCGAGATGCCGAGCGCCTTGGCCGGCTTATCGAGACCGAGTTTGTGCGCCTCCTCGGTAAACGTCCCGTTGCCGTTGTTGTGGTAAACCAGCATCGAGATGGGCTGAAATACGTCCGGATGGCAGTAGCCGCGACTATCGGCCCCGCCGCACCAGATGTCGTCCCAGTCCCACTGGATGTAGCGCAGAACCACCAGATCGAGATAGGCGTCCCCATCCAGATCCACCCATGCCGCCGAGGTTGACCATCCGCTGCCCGCGACCCCCGCCTTCTGGGTCACGTCGGTGAACGTGCCGTTGCCGTTATTGTGGTACAGCTTGTTGCCGCCAAGTGCGGTGACGAACAAATCCTCGTTGCCGTCGTTGTCGTAATCGCCGACCGCAACCCCCATGCCATAGCCGCTGCCTGTCAGACCGGCATGCTCCGTCACATCTTCGAAAGTTCCGTCGGTCTTCTGGTGGTAAAGACGATTCCAGTATTGAGGGCTGGTCTTCTCGGGGGTGGTGCCCTTCGGTACGAAGTCGCCGAATGGTGCGCCATTGACCAGAAAAATATCAAGGCGGCCGTCGTTGTCGTAGTCCAGCAGCGCTACACCCGATCCCATAGTTTCCAGCAGATACTTGCGCGAGCTGTGCGGGGCCTGATGCAGGAAGTTGACCCCACGCTTCGCGGCTTCATCGACGAAGTTCGCGGGCACAATGGAGTCCGCGCCCGGCTTCGGCGCCTGTCCGCAAACCACCAACACGCAACCTGCGGCGACCGCAGTCAGAAAAATCCCAACGCGAATTCCTGACCGCATCGTCGTCATTTCCTTCGCTTCACGCATTGCGAGCACAAGGAGCCCGTAATTCCCTTCCCTTCCTCGACGGTATAAATGCGATCGACACCCGGAAGCTCGACCTTCTCAACGGGCCCTCCCGCCCAATGAACCTCCACGCCGTCCACCTTATCCGTATCGCCCAGGCCAAAATGCACGCGCATGTCGCTCGAAGAAAGATAACTCCCGCCGCTGAGTACGTCCTCCCGCTGCCGCATTGCGCCTGTGGTGAGGTAGACCGTCGTGCCGACAGCATCGCGCGGCGTCTTCCCGTGCCCGATCAGTTTCAGCTCAACCCAGTGGTGATGGTCGGGGTTCACGTTGCGCAGAAGCGTCGGCGGTCCGTCAAGATTGTTGATCACCACGTCGATCTTCCCGTCGTTGAACAGATCGCCGAACGCCCCGCCCCGGCCAACTCCCACCGCAGCCAATCCTGTTCCCTCCACTGCCGGAACCAGCTCGAACTTCCCGTTCCCGAGGTTGTGGAACAGTAGCGGTCGCTGAGCGTAGCTCATACCCCAGTCCGGATGCTGATCGACCTGCGGGTAGACGTGGCCGTTGACGATCAGCAGATCCTTCCACCCATCGTTGTCGTAATCGAGGAAGCCGTCGCCGAACCCGACAAACGGCACGGTGGGCGATGCAATGCCAGACCGGTAGCTGACGTCGGTGAGGTTCCCCTGCCCATCGTTGAGAAAAACCAGATCGTAGTCATCGGAAAAGTCGGTGCTCACCAGATCGAGATGGCCGTTGTTCTCGTAATCGCCCGCGGCAAGCCCCATGTTGGAAACCTCGCGCCCGTCGCCATTGAGCGCAAATCCGCTGAGATAGCTTTGGTCGTCGAAGGTGCCATCGCCTTTGTTGATGTAGAAGTAGTTCGGAGTGGAGTCGTTGGCAACCAGCAGATCGGGCCGTCCATCGTTGTTTACGTCGACAAAGAGCACACCCAGACCATAAAGTTTCTGTTTGTCGCTGACGCCGGCCTTTTCGCTGACATCGGTGAAGGTGCCGTCGCCGTTGTTATGAAACAGATGATCGTGATCGCCCTGAAGACCGCGCGGCCCGCACATCACATCCACGCCGCGATACTGGCATTGTTCGTGACTGGCCTCCTTCGATCCGGCCACCGGCGGATGCGCAAAATCGAAACGAATATATCCGGCGACAAACAGGTCGAGACGACCGTCGCCGTCGTAATCGCCGAACGTGGCCCCGGTATGATCGCCCACTACGTTGGGATCTCCGCTGTCCAGGCCCACGCCGGCTTTCGCCGCGACATCGGTGAACGTGCCGTCGTGGTTGTTGTGGTACAGCCGATTTGTGCCAAGATTCGTCACATACAAATCCGGCCAGCCATCGTTGTCGTAGTCTCCGACAGCAACCCCGAGCCCCCAGCGGTCATTGGTGACGCCCGCTTTGGCCGCAACGTCGGTAAACGTCCCATCGTGATTGTTGTGGAACAGCGCCGCATGCGGTGGTGTGGTCTTGCCGGTCTGCGCGTCGAACGTGGATCCGTTGACAAGATAAATGTCGAGCCAGCCATCGTTGTCGTAGTCCAACAGAGCGACACCGGAGCCCTTCGCTTCGACGATGATGTGTTTCTCCGGGCCTCCCGTCACGTTCCGCCATCGCGTCAGCCCCGCCTGCTCGGCCACGTTCATGAAGACGACAGGACCAGTCTTCACCGTGCCGCCCGCCGTGATGGGTCGATGGCGGCTGTCGAACTCCGCCTTCTGCGGACCAGCCGACGCCATGCCCTGCTGTCCGGACTCCGATGAAATGCCGCGGCGCTGCGCATCCGGCGCTGTCTGTGCCGCCAAAGACAGGCATGCTGCAAACACCACCGATCCGGCTGCCCGAACCAGAAGGCGGCACGCAACCGGCGACATCCACCCGCTCACTGCGTATTCACCGAATCACGCGTTCCGTAGAGTTTTGCTGAGAGCGCCAGCTCCGCCTTCGCCTTATCCTGCATGCCGAGCGCTCGATACACGTGGCCCAGCGCGTAATGCAGTTTAGGATCCTCTGGCGAAAGTGCGACCGCCTGACTCAGCTCAGCGACGGCGCCCAGACCATCATTGGTTTCGGCCAGGGCCTTCCCCAGCTTTGCGTGGCAATCGGCACAGCGAGGCGCGATGGCGACTGCTCGCCGCAGCAAAGGCAGAGCCTCCGGAGCGCGATCATGCTCGAGGAGAAACGAAGCGTAATTCAGATAGGGCCACTCGTCCGTATGTGGATCAGCATCGGCAAGCACAATAGATTCGCGATAGGCCCGGTCCGCATCTTCGTTGCGGTTCTGCATCTCCTGCACCAAGGCGAGGTTCGTGACCACCCTCAGATCCTTCGGGTTCAGTTCCAGCGCGCGCGCGAGCGCGTTGCCCGCTTCTTCAAATCGGCTCTGCGAGTAATAGCAGCGCCCCAGCGAATACCAGGCCCGTTCGTTCTTCGGATCGAACTCCGTTGCCTTTTTGAGCCAAACAATCGCATCCGGAAAATCGTTCAGCAGCACATAGTCCAGGCCAACAATCCGCAGGTCCTCTGCTGTCGGAGTGCTGAGTGCCGCCCCCTGAGTATAAACGCGGAGCGAGTCCGCCGGCTTGCCCTCGCGATGCAGCACGAAGCCGAGCATGAAGAAACCATCCGCCGATTCCGGATGCCGGACCGTATAGGCACGCAACGCGGCGTCCGCGTCCGGAAAATGCCCGACGTTGGCCAGAGCCTTCCCCTCGAGAAGCAGTGCGTCCGACTTCCCTGGAGCGCCGGCTTCCGCCTCCGCGAACAGTTCGGCGGCTTTGCTGAAGTCCCCACTGTTGAATGCTGCCTTCCCCTGTTCATACAGCGTGGCGATCTGCGCCTGCGATACCGTGATTCCCGCGCACGATACAAGAACGGCCATTAACGTCCGCGGAACTCGACCCATGCAGATACCCTAATGCCCCAGCCCCGCGTGAGGCCAGTCATCCGTCCAGGTGAGCGTGGAATTTTGCAGACCCCGCTTACCGCAGGATGGGAGCCGGTGATCGCCGCCAGCAGCAGCGTGTTTAGGCGCAACCGCATACTCACTGAATATACGGCCAGCCGTCGGAAGTGAATGCGAGCCGGTTGATACCGAGCGTCGGAGTGCCTCCGTTGTTGCCGTCGTAGTAGTGATAAACGAGCGTGGGCGTTTGGACGCCACTAACCGTGTCGGTGAAAACGCTCTGCCCGCCAGGCCCGACGATATGATCGTGCGTGCTCAGCAAAATGGTTCCACCGCCATTGCTCAGATCCAAACCGCCGCGATCCAGATACGGTCCGTTCGGACCTTGCGACCGCCCGACGATGATCCGGTACGGGCTGGTCGCGCTGCAGCACGCATTAATGGAAGCGAAATAGTAGTAGTACTGTGTGCCGCCAACCACCCAGGGATAGATGAACGATCCCTCTTCGCCGGCGCCACGTGTGGCGATCACCGGGTAAGGCGATGGATTGGTTCCGAGCGGCTTGCCCGACGCCGTATTGAGCTCGATGATATGAATCCCGTCCTGCCACGACCCGAAGCTCATCCACCAGTTTCCGCTTGCGTCGAGGAACGGCGCTGGGTCGATGGCATTCCAGGTGGTCGACGCGGAAAAATTCCAGACGCTGCTCGTCGGCGGAGCGGTGGTCGCTGCCGTCCATGACGAAACTATGCCTCCCTGGTCGGTCCACGGTCCGTACGGAGTGGCGCTGGTGGCCAGCCCGATAACGGCCTCCGCTCCCGTCGAGGGCTCCCACGGAATCGCGTAGTACTGATAGTAGGTGCCGTTCTCGTAAATCACGTCGGGCGCCCACACGTCGGTGTTCTGCCCGTTGTTGTCGGAAGGCGGTGTCTGCAGGCCGGCCCACGAAGTGAAGTCCGGACCGATAATCGGACAGCGGGAATCCAGGGTGAGCCATGCGGTTCCCGTTACGGCCGAGCACGCGCCCTGCGCCGAGCTCGCCGTTGTGTAGGTGAAGGTCGTCAGATCGGTCGAATACGCGATCGTCTGATGCGTCCCGTAGAGCCAGTAGGTTCCGTTAGGATCCTTCAGCATGTTGGGATCGTGCACGTAGATGCCCGTACCGCTCACGGTCAGCGGCGCGGTGTAAGGAGAGGCGCCGGTCGAGGTGAGCGCCCACTCCTGGCAGGTACAGCCGCTACCGCTGGTCGCGCGCGCTTCCTGATCGATTGTCGCTGACGACGTTGTGCCCGAGTTGCTGTCGGTGAGATAGAGGTTGCTGTTGACGTTTTTGATCAGGTAGTTGCCGTCCGTCAGCTTAAAAAATTCCCACAAATGATCGTTGGTCCCGTTGTCAGCCCACTGCAGCGCCTGCGCCCCGCTAGTCGTCGCAGCAGCGGAGATGCCCAGCACCTGATGGGTCAGCAGATTCTCCACATTGAACTGCTCAGCGCTATAGTTCATCGGCATGAAATGCCAGAGCTGATCGTTTTGACTATCGGCCGCTGCCTGCGCAGCGGATGTACCGGCAACCTGGTTCTGGCCCTGAATGCCGAGCAGCAATCCGCTCGAGGCATTGCTGATCTTGTACTGGTCGTCGGCGCTCACGAAGGTCAGAGTTCCCATATCGGGCGTCGTGCTGGTGCCGCCGCCTCCTCCACCAGAGCCACCGCTGCCGCCCGAAGAGCCCGAACCACCCCCACCGCATCCGGAGAGCAGAGAAATCGCGGTTCCGAGGACGATAGCCTCCAGCCAGGCGATGCGGGAACGTGACACGATGGGGCCTCCCTATAAATGCAGGTAAACGTATACAGACTTTTCGAAAAAGGGTCTTCTTCTCGAACTTCGTTTGTCGTTCCTGCGTGCAGAGGACCCAACAGGTTTTATATATCCGCCATAAAACGGGCGTCAACGGTAAATGTTTTCTCACTTGTACCGAAAACCCCGCTCCACATCGCATACGCCGAAGCTGCGATGCGCCGTGAGTGTGCGTTGCCAACTACTGCTCGGCCGCAGCCGGCACCGAATAGATTGCAATCTGCTCCCGCGTCAGAACCGCCATTTGTCGCCCATCGGGCGCCATCGCGTATCCGCCCACGCTGGGTGACGGCGCGGTGACGCGAATGCTGAACACCCGTTTGCCGTCGACTGCGCTGTAAACCCGAATCCGCTCCGACTTGAGATCGCTGGGGTGAAACACCCCACTCGGCTCCAGCGGCTGGTCCGATTCCACCGTCTTCAGAATGACTTCGTTCAAAGGCCCGTCCCCCGTCGCGGAGTACCCAAACTCCTCCGCCGGCGAGTCCCCCTGCACAATCACTTTGCCATCGGCGCGCAGCACGCGGTACTCCCGCTCCTGACTTGCCGCCGCGCAACTCACCAGGAACAACGAATCGGGTGACAGAGTGGAGAGATGCGGGGTACAACTTGAGCTAAAGCGTGCAAGGCTGCGCCGCTGGTTGTCCCAGGTTTGCATCACGATGTGGAAGCGCTTCTCACTCTGCTTGTACAGTTTGACTTCGCCTTCATTGAGAAAAACCGGAGGCAGAAGTTCGGTCGCCGAGTCGGCCGCGGCCGTCGTTTGAAAGCGGCTGTTCAGCACCAGCATACGCACGTTTTCATCCGGCTCCCGCGCCGCGCTCTCCCGCAGTTGTGCATGCAGCTCAGCAGAATGCCGCTCTTTCACAATGCCCACGACAATCGTCTCTCCGGCAGGGTCGGTGCGCAGGAAAGCGAGCGGCCCGTCGAGGGAGTAGGTTTGTTCCAGCGAAAGCCCCGGGCCATAGACGCGCAGCTCGTTGCCCACGTGTACCAAAACCCGATGGTCAGCCAGAGGCCAGAGGTATTGCTTGTCGTCCGGTAACCGCCAGTCGACGATGCGCTTAACTTTCTGCGTCTCGGTGTCGACCAGCGCCGCACGAATCACGCGAACCGTTCCGCCCGCCGTATTGCCGAGCCGCGGTACCAGCGTGTGCGGATTAAAGGTCACCAGCAATTCCTTTCCGCTGAACCAGGTAAGCGTCTCGTCCTGGTCGAAGGCTTCCATCTCCTTTTCCGGCCGCGGAGAAAAGCCAAGCGACCGGATGGAAATACTGGCGGCGATGTGACTGTCCTCCTCAGACTCCCCGCTCGGCAACGCCACGCTGCAGTCAGGAGGCGAGCAGGTTTCATCCTCCAGCAAAGTCTCCTGCGGCGGGGCCGGCGCTGGCACGGTTTTCAAATCGAGGCTACCGGCGTCGATCACCGGTGCGGCGGCGGGCGTCTCGTCGTTTTTCGCGGTGACCAGCGCTCCGGGAATAAGGAGCAGCTCGGTGTGCTTGAACAAAGCGACGTCGCGATCTTTGGTGGTGAGCACTGAGCTCTTGTCAGGCCCGGCCGCGACGGAGAGCGTCAGACCGCGAACACCGTAGACTCCGCCTGTTCGAATGTCGGGGTAACGGGCGAATCCCTTGAGCATGATCCACCAGAGATCCGATTCGTATGACGTCATGGAGCGCATGCCATTCGGCGCGCCGGAGGAAAGGCCGCCACCAATGGCGCGCGGCATATCCATGCTGTGGTCGCCACCGTCTTCTTCCGGTGCGGCGATGGCGGTGAGAATAAGCGAAAAGGGGCCCATCGCAGCATGCGCACACTGCGCTCCGTCGAACGAGAGAGCAACTTCCGAACCGCGAGAAGTTTTGCTGTGCGCGACCGCCGCCAGCACCGTGGCCTTCACAATCGCGCCCCTCTCCAGTGTGCATCCCGGGCCCTCCCAGCCAGAGAAGACCTTGGCATAGAGAACATCGCCGGCCTTCAGGTGGCGAGCCTCGAGGTCAGCGAGCAACTCGGCCTGCACCGGAGTGACGGGCGGTTTCGCGGGATCGGCCGAGGCCGATCCTGCGAGAGAAAGAAAGGTGAGCAAAAATCCGAACAGGCCCATGTCAGAGGCTTCCCCTGGAAGGCGGCGGGACGCTCGCAGCGCGTACGCGACGCTCGATTCGACCCTCACCAGTTGGCGGAAATCATATCGGAAAACGCTTTCCCGATCCAGATATCTTTAGTTCTCCCGTCGGGGGACCACCCTGTCTCGACACACTTCCCCGGTGCGCCAAGCCAGCGGAGTGCAGTGCGGCCCGCGCTTGCTATAACAATACGAATGCGCCCACCTGATTACGCACCTCGGCCCGTTCATCTCAAATGGCTCCTCGATTCTGACCCTGCGATTCGTTGGCAGGTCATGCGCGACCTCACCGGCGCAACGCCCACCGAGATTGCGTTTGAGCGTTCGCGCGTCGCAACCGAAGGCTGGGGAGCCCAACTTCTCGCCTTCCAGGCTCCGGATGGCAGCTGGGGTGGACCCGAACTGGCCAGCTTTCGACCAGACCTCCCTGCCGACCTCCGCCTGATGCTTTTCACCTTCTACACGCTCGTCGTCCTGATGGACCTCGGTCTCGACCCCTCCAGCAAACAGGCTCGCAGGATGATCGACCGCGTCCGCAAGCGGCTCTTGTTTAAGCGGCTCAACAACCGGCCTTTCCTGCACGGCGAAACCGAGCCCTGCATCAACGGCAGAATCCTCGCCATCGGCGCATATTTCAAGGAACCCAACGAAGCCCTGGCCCAGCGACTCCTCGGCGAGCAGCTCGATGATGGCGGCTGGAACTGCGAAGCACCCAAAAGCCGACGCTCGTCGTTCCATACCACCATTTGCGTGCTCGAAGGCCTGCTCGAATATGAACGAGCAACGCGCAAATCCGCAGCCATCACCCGCGCCCGCAAGCGAGCCGAAAACTATCTCCTGGAACGTCGCATGTTCCGCTCCCTGCGAACCGGCGAAGCCATCGACAAACGCTGGCTCCGCTTCTCGTTCCCAACGTTTTGGCACTACGACGTCCTGCGCGGACTCGATTATCTGCGCAACGCAGGCGTCCAGCCCGACAGCCACGTCCGGGATGCCATCGGCATCGTGACCGAGCGCCGCCACCAAAACGGGCGCTGGCCCCTCAACCTCCTTCACCCCGAACAAATTCCCCTGGAGATGGAGACCGAAGTCGCAAGGGCCAGCCGCTGGAACACCCTGCGCGCCCTCCGCGTTCTGCGCTGGTACAACAACTCGATGAAGTCGTTGTAACTGGGGTCTGCTTGCGCTATGAGTTGAGGTCAGTCGCCCTTCTCACTCCGTGACATTCACAGCTCGTGACGAAGCGCTGTGACGGGGTCCAGATTTCCGGCCCTCACCGCGGGCAGCCAGGCGGCCAACAGGGCGACACCGGCGAGGACAACAACGATCGCAGCCAGCGGAGCTACGCCTGGAAATCACTCCGGCATTTTGCTCTTTTCCAGGTATTCCACGTAACCGAGCAGCGCTCCCCAATGGTAGAAACGATCGCTGTTCGGCACGTCGTCGCCGGTGCCGGAAATAGAATTGTAATTCTCGTGTACGTGGCCCTGATCGCGCCACTCCTTCAGAAAAAGCGCATACGATTTTGCCGCAAATTCACTGCGCACATTGGCATCGTCATAATTGCGGAGCCCCAGATAGACCAGGTAGTTCATGGGTCCCCAGATTCTGCCCCGCCAGTAATTCTGATCGTGGAAAGCCGGATCGCTCCGCTCAATGGACGGAATGATCCACTCGCCCCAGAATTCGTTCGGATTCAACAGGTGCTTCTCGATCATGGCCTTTGCCTGTTCGGGCGAAGCCGCGTGCGCCAGCATTGGATAGAAGTTCGTCGGCGAAAGCCGTGTGTTGAATTCCCCGGTATGCAGATCCTTATTCAGAAAGATGCCCGCTGGCTCGTTCCACAGGGTTGCCAGCTTTGTCCGATAGCGTGCAGCGCGTTCCTTTAATTCCTTCGCCTCGCCCGCCCTGTTCAGATTTTCCGCGATTGCGGCCAGCGCATCGCAGTCGGCGATGTACATACTCATGAGTCCAACGTCGGCGTATTCCAGTACGTGCGCGTGCTCGTCATAAGTCGTCGCGTCGTATATCGGACTGTTATCCAGACCCGATTCCAGAATTGCTCCTTCTCGTTTCCCACGCCATCCGTCTTCCGTGTCTACCGGTTCATTCTTGCCATCGCTGCCCCATGTCAGGTAGCCCTGGATATCCCGATGTTCCGCCCACCATCGATTCCACCGTAGTAAAGGCTCAAACGTGTCTCTGAGAAACCACCGGTCATGAAACTTCTCATACAAACCCAGTATGGTGATCGCGCCTACCGGCGGTTCTGACCGGTCCGAGCTTTTCCACCCACCACCCCGCGCATAGTTAGGCACAAAGCCCAGTGCCGTCTCCTCGCGCAGTACCTCCACTGCGTTTGCGTAAGCCAGATCCTTGTCGCCAATCCCCGCCAAGGTCGCCGCAAAGAAGGTGTCCCAGTCGAAGAGCACATAACCTCCCCAGAAAGTGCTCCAGTCGCGGCTCACCGGTGAGATCACTCGACTCTTACTGGGCTCATAAATTGTGTCCCATCCCAGTGTCGTCTCAATCGCATCGGAGATAGGTGCCGTGCCCCCCGTGCCAACTGACTTCTCATAAGCATTGCGCGCCCGCTGCACCACAGCCTGGATCTCGGCTACGCTTCGCCGCTTACCCGTGCTCACCCCAACTGGCTGCGTCAGATCAGCAGCAAGATACGCACCGCTCACCGGGATCTGTCCCCGCCCCGTTTTTTTCGCTCCGTCAGCTCCGGGAGCAGCTTGTGCTCCACACGCACAATAGACCGCAATCCCCCCCGAGCTTCCTCGTGTCTCAATCCAATCCGGATGTTTCAAGGCAGTTCCAGGCCGATCCCAGAGAAAGTCCACCAGGAATACCGCAGTTGCCGGTACGGCGAACTTACCTGATGGGTCCAGTGGAGTTACTAACACCACCAGGTCGCGCCCGTCCCGCGCGCTCTGGACTCGCCACTCGTGTCCCTTCCAGGTGACCTTTAGCTCGGTGTAACTCCCATCCCACGTATGCGGTCCAGGAAAGACCGTTCCCTGCCCTACAGAAGTCCTAACCAGTAACTCCTGGCCGAATACCGTCGCATTGTGCTGAAACTCCGCATGGACCGCTAGCCCCTCCGGCAACAGCACGTAGGTCGTCATGCTGTTCACGTCCCATGTATTCCACCCCTCCGCCAACCGTTGCTGCAGCTGCCGGTATTCTGCGGATTCTGGCTCGGAAATCCGCCGATCACCGACCGTCTTGAACTGGCCCTGCGACGGGGTGGCTTCCTGCTGTGCATGGGCGAAATGCGCGCCGGCGACCCCAGCCAGCAGCAGAACAGTAGCGCCGCCCGAAGCTAATCCGCTGCAACGATCCATGAAGAAGGGCCTCCGCTATTCCTCAACCACCGGCTATTTCGCGCCCGCTGCATCCACCACTCCAAACAAGCGGCGGGCGATCTTGTTTCGCGGCATATTTCCTGCACGCGTTCGCGCTCAACAGTTCATTGTGGATACAAGGGCAGGCTAGTTTGCAGCCACCTGCACTTGCTGCCCGCTGTAAGTGACAATGCGGTCTGCCTCACTCGAAACGCCGGCGCCGATACCGTGATCCTTCTTTACAAATATAATCCGGAACTCTCGCTTGCTGACCATTCCCGGAAACGATCCTGCACGCTCGCCGATGGTGAGCATTCCCGCGCTATCGTTCCAGCGAACCGGAATGATCGAATGCTGTCCTTTCTCATAGGCGTAACCGTCTCCCGCATCTTCATAAAGATCGAAATTCCCGTCTGCGCCGCGATAGATCCTGAGTTCGAGAGGGCCCTCTGGATCCTGCGCGGCGTATTCGATCTCCGGCCCGAGGGGAATAATCGACCCAGCACGCACGTAAAGAGGGAGACGCTCCAGCGGCGCCTCCGCTTCAATCTCCTGGCTGCCCCTGACCGATTCGCCGGTCCAGAAGTCATACCAGGCAGCAGCTGCAGGCAAGTAGATTCTTCGGCTGGTCGCGTTCGCCCGCAACACCGGGTTAACCAGGAGGGCCGGCCCAAACATGAACTGATCGCCGATGTTCCACGTCTTCTGATCGGAGCGCCAATCCATGACCAGCGGACGCTGGATCGTGTAGTCCTGATCCGACACCTTCCAGGCGAGCGAATAGATATACGGCATTAGCCTATACCGCAGCTTGTCATACTGAATCAGAATGGGTTCTACGCGGCTGTAACTCCATATCTCGTTTTGCGGACGATGACCATGACTGCGGAAGATCGGACAGAATGTTCCGAATTCGAACCAACGAGCATAGAGCTCCTGGTAGGCTGGCTCCTGGATTGCGCCTTCATATGGAGGCCAGTAACCACCAATGTCCGTGGTCCAATATGGATAACCGGACAGCGCGAAGTTCAATCCAGCCGGTACCTGATGGGAGAGCCCCCAATAAGTGCTGTAGACATCACCCGACCAAACCGTCGCGCCGACACGTTGCTGGCCGAGAAAAGCGGATCGGGTAAGAAGAAATACGCGCTTCTGATCGCTTGTTGCCTTCCAGTGTTCCTGAACACCAAGCGTGTGCAGAAATGGAAAGACGTTGGTGTATTCGGCGCCGTTTCCGATGGCCAACTGTTTGTTGCGCAGAATCGCATCGCCCATGTGAGGCCAGTATTCCTCCGGCTCGGCACTATCCAGCCAAAAAGCGTCCCAGCCCTGCGCGAACAGCTTGCCCACCAGACTGTTCCAGTAAATATCGCGAGCTTCGGGGTTGGTTGCATCGTAGACATGCGCTCCCGGCACGTTTAAATGTTTTCCCTCGAGAGTCTTGTAAGTGTCCGAAGCGGGGTCCAGTAGTCCCCAGACCGAGATCATGGTGTGCACGTGCTCGTCGTGGAGAGTGGCCAGATCTTTCGACACATCATGGTAGTTCAAATTAAAGATCGGATCGCCTTCGGTCTTCCACCAGAACCAGTCCTGCACCATCGCATCCAGGGGAATGTGCTCGTCGCGGTAGTGTTTCGCGATCGTTTGGATCTCATCGAGAGAGACGTATCGGTCCTTCGACTGAAAATACCCATACGCCCACTTCGGCAGCATCGGTGCATGGCCGGTCATACTCCGGTACTGATGGATAATGCTGTCCATCTCCGGTCCGTAGATAAAGTAATAATCCTCCGTTTCGCCGGCTATCGAGCTGAGGGTTAGCTCCAGGGGAAACCGATTATCGACATAGGTCAGCGCCGCCGTGTTCCACAAAACCGCATAGCCCTTACTGGACAGGAGAAATGGAATGGCCACGTCGGTGTTGTTTTGGCCCAGCTCTACAGTGGATCCGCGGTAGTTGAACATTCCGCTCTGATGCTGTCCAAGACCATAAAAACCCTCCGTCGCGTCAGGCGAAAATCGGTCGGTAATTCGATATGTGGCGACACCGTTCACCTGTACCGCCTCATAGGTGCGCGGAACACTGGATCCTTCCTTTAACAAAGTGCCACCCGTTGCTTCAGAGAAGATTAGGTTCCCTCGCGCCAGCGAGAAGTCGACTCGGAGTTTTGCTGTTGTCAGAGTCGCCGACTTCTCGCTTTTCGCAAATTGGAAGGAAGCCCCCGGGCACGATTGGGTGACGTCGAGCATCCATGGGCGCGAAATCTTGTCCGGTGGTGGCCCATTCGGACTAGCCACGACATGGATCGCCGAATCCGTACAGACAGAAATGTCGACGACCTCACCGCCCACGGTGGCTCGCATTCCCTGTTCTGACTGCGCAATCGCTATCGTTGGTTGATCCGGTATGGATTGCCCCGGCATCTGTCCCTCGGCGGCCGCCACCGCGGCCAGGCCAATCGCGAAAAGCGCAATCGTCAAAACGACAGGACTCGCCGCCGCCCTTCTGCAAGGACGCTCACTCGTTTCAACTGTCATCGTCTGGCCATCCTCTGACTCGAAACAACGCCGAGCACAATACTCACACGAGACATGCTTTGTCCGCGGTTCCTGAAAAGTCAGGGAGAGATGACGGGAGGCGATTTGTCATCTCTCCCTCTCACGGAGGGAATCTCCCTCAGAAGCTCGCACGCAAATGGAACTGCAGATAGCGAGCAGGCAACTGATTCTGGGAGTGCCCGAAAGCACTGGCAGAGCTGTTGAGATCGGCATTGACGCCGTTCAGGTTGACGCGGTTAAACAGATTCGTAACCTCGCCGCGAGCCTCGATCCTCATTTTCTCGCTGAAGAACCACGGTACGTCAAAGAACTTCTCGAAGGTGAAATCGAGATTGTTGTATCCGGGCCCGTCATAAGTACCTCGGCCCAGGTTCCCTTCCTGCCCCAGCGAAGGAGCGGGAAACGCAGATGCACCCGTCGCACCGAAGATCCCTTGCAGGAACTTCTTGTTGCCGACACCGCTCAGACGCCGCCCAAAACTCGGGGCGTCGGGAATGTCGTAGTTAGTCCCATCGGCGTTGTAGTCTCCTCCCGTATTGCCGACGACATTGCCACCCGAATCGAAGACCGGGGCGAAGGGCGCACTGGTCGTTACAGTAAAGGGCAGGCCCGAAGCCATGACCCAGACGCCGCTGAACTGCCAGCCGCCAAGCGTGTTGCGTTCGAAGGCGTTCCCGTAGTGGCTGGGCACAATCCAGTTACCATCCGCGGTGAACTGCTGATGGATGTTGAAGTCGGCGCGGCCGCGCTGATACTTCAGATTCTGCCAGTCGACCACGCCCGTAGTGGTTGTGATGGCTCCCGAGTCAAGCGAGTCGGACTGGCTCACTTCGTCGAGTGTCTTTCCCAGGGTATAGATCCCGCGCAGGGCGAAGCCATGCGCAAGACGGCGGGTTGCAACAGCAGAGCCATAGTTGCCAACCGAATTGCTGGTGGAGCTGGCGTAGCTGACGTCTCCAAAGTATGGACTTAGCCGCTCCAGAGTGCCCTTATTCACGATAAGGTCGCCGGCAAATCGGTTGATGCCATTGTCGTCTTCCACGGGCAGGTGATGGGCTTCAGTGCCGGAATAGTTCAGTTCGACCACGAGATCGCTTTGCACCTGTTGCTGTACGCTCAGCGTCCATGCTTCAATCTGGGTTAGCTTGAAATTCGTGCTGTAGCCATTAACATTCGCGCGACTGCCCGGAACAGCGCCGAAGGAGTTGAGCGTGATGTTGCTGGTGCTTACGATCGGGCAGTTCTCGTTGTACCCGTTCGGAGGGGAGCATAACTGGAACGCGGGCATTGGCTGCCCGGACTTCACGTTGATAGAGGGAGAGTAATAATTCGGCAGGTTCGCCGAAATCAGGTCTGTGATGTGCAGGTAGGGCGGCTGATCGGAAAACAATCCGGCGCCGGCGCGCACGGCCGTTTTCCCGTTCCCACGTACATCCCAGGCAAAGCCGAGCCGGGGATTGAAAGCCCAGAGATTGTGATCGAGCACATGGGTCGTCCCGGTCAAAACCGCCTTACCGTTGGCAACCTGGCTGTCGAGCGTGGATCCCGAGCCCAGGATGAAGTTGGTTTCCGTCGGGGTCTCGATGTCGAAATAGTTATTCATTTCGTCAAAGCGAACGCCGGCATTAAAGGTGAGCCGTGGCTTTACTTTCCAGGCATCCTGCAGGTAGTACGCCTGGTAGAAGGCGCGATAGCGGCGGTCATAGGGGCCTTCCTGGTGAGTGGTGAGGCTGACCGGTGTAGCATTTTCACTGGTGGCTTCACTTTGCACGAAATCCAGAAGATTCTGGAAATTGTAGGTCGGGCGATCGAACGCACTGCTCTGGTTGTCTATTTCGCGAATGTCGAACATCTCGGTGCCGAACTTAAGAGTATGCGTCCTCAGAGTCGCGGTCATCACATCGTGCCACCCATAGGTGGACTGAATGAAGTTACCTGCACCCCAGTTGGAAAATCCATTCAGCGAACTCACGTTGATGTAAGGAATTTCCTCCAGAGTCGACGGCAGATCGGCACCCTGCGGCCGAATCAGATCCGCTCCCGCTTCGTTAAGAAGGTTTGGCTTAAAGGTGTGGGTCCAGTTCAGGTTCACGAAGTCGGAGGAGTTCGCCTGCGGGATGTTCAGCGCCGGGCGTCCGATATTGCTCAGGCCGGTATCGTAGGTACGCATTGCATCGACGTAAATGCGGTCGGACTTAGTCAGGTAGTCGTCGACGCGGAAGCTCCATTGATAGCCATCCTTGGGGGCGGTAAAGCTGATATTCGATGTACCCACGGCATTCAGGCTACCGGGGATACCCGCGGGTGGCGCGTAATAACCGGGTACTGAGGATTCCAGCTGACTAACGGTCAGGAACCCGGACGAGGGAAAGTTCAGGGGCGGTGCTTCGAGAAGAACCTGCGCTCCGAGACTGTTGGGCAAGTTGGCCTTGGCCCAGTTATCGAAGTCCTGAGTCTCGAACGTGCCCTGGTAAGACGTCGTTTGGCCGGAACGAAGCACGTCGATAGCGCCGAACCAGAAGAGCTTGTTCTTAAAGGCTGGACCGCCAATGGTGGCGCCCACCTGATTGCGCGTGAAAGGCGAAACCGTAGTCTGAAATTCTGTGCGGGCGCTCAGCGAATTGTTGAGAAAGTAGTAGTCGAAGGTGCCGTGAATGTTATTGGTGCCGGAACGGGTGTAGACATCGACGATGGCGCCGCCGTTTCTTCCCTTCTGAGCGTCGAAGGAGTTGGTTTCGATATTGATCGACTGCACGATCTCCGGATTCGGTGAGATGGAGGTTGCCCCGCCGCGGGACGGCGTGTTGGTGAACGCCCCGTCAATCATGTAACCGTTTTCTTCCTGGCGAAGGCCGGCGGCGTTGATGTTGATCGAATATTCGTTGGTGTAATTGTCGCCCGACGTGACGGCGCTCCCAGTCACGCCAGGCGTGATGGAAGCCAGCGCGTAGACGTTCTGACCCGGCAGGGGCACCTGTTCGACCGTGGCTTCGCCGATGACGGCTCCTGTGTCAGGACTGGTAAGATCCACCGATTCTGCGGCAGCCGAGACTGTGACGTTGGTAGATACGGCGCCAATCTTGAGAACAGGTGTCAGTTCGCGAACCTCACCGGCCTGCAGATCGAGACCGGTCTGCCTCCACGTTTCAAATCCATTGGCCTGGATCTGGACTGTATAATTCGACGCCCCGATGCTGTCGATGCGGAAGTAGCCCGCCTGATTGGTGCTGGTTGCCTTGGTGACGCCGAGCCGCGTGTCGGTAACCGTGACAACGGCGCTGGAAATCACCGCGCCGCTGGTGTCGTGGGCTGTTCCTTCAATGCCGCTGGAGTATTGAGCCAGGGCTGCCGCGGAACTCAGGACGGCGAAGCCCAGCAGGAGCGTTACTTTCTTCAGGGTGTCTCTCATTGTTGCCTCCCAAAATGCATAGTTCCCAAGCCTTGCCGACGCGCCTTTTGCGTGAAGGCGGCCAGAGCAGGGGAAACGTTTACCACCTTTAGCCGCGCACGAGACTCCACCTTTCGATGGATTACGGCGCCGCGCACAACCTAGTGACCGCCGACGGGACATTCAAGTATTGGACGGTTATATACGGTGCGATTCCTGCCTTGCTGCGCCGCCCGCCCACCGCTTCGTTTCGTCGTAACCCCTTGCATGTCATCCAAATAAACCGCATTTGCCTTCCCGGCCGCCCTCTGTGTGCCAACGTCGCCTGGTTTTGCTATAGTTCCCTGCGGAGGCCGGGTCGGCTTTATGGCAACACCTGTTAAAGACCCCGAAACTCTGGCTCCCCACCCCGCTTTAGCCCCGGAATCTGCCGAGGCCAAAGCGGTGATCCTCAGCGAGCTGGAAAAAATCCTGGACAGCCCCCCTTTTCGCGGGAGCTCTCGCCGCAAGGAGTTTCTCGCCTACGTCGTCCGCCATAACCTCGACGGCCACCACGAGCTGCTGAAAGAGCGCATCATCGGCGCCGAGGTCTTCCACCGCAATGCCGACTACGCCACCGGTGACGATCCCGTCGTTCGCGTTCAGGCAGGCGAAGTCCGCCGCCGGCTGGAGCAGTATTACTACACCGCTCCTCCCGACTTGCCCGTCCGCATTGAGATTCCCCTCGGCGGCTACTGCCCCGTATTTCACTGGAATCCAGTTCACGCCCCTGCGGAGACTCCGGCCGAGCAACATCCGGTGCCGCTTCTCGTAGCGACTCCCATTCCTCGACTCGAGCCGCAGGCAGACGCGAAGTCGACGAGTCGGCGTAGGCTCGTCTGGACTTTGAGCATCATCGGGGTGGCTCTTGGCCTCACCATGATCGCCACAATCGGACTTCGCGCACCCAAGCACCCCGCATCCTCCCTCGATGTCTTCTGGTCTCCGGTCTTCCAGTCTTCGCAGCCTGTCATCATCTGTCTCGCAAAACCAGTGGTTTACAGGCCATCCGACGAGATCTACCAGCGCTACACCCACGCTCACCCGGGTACATTCCAGACCGAAGCCGAGCGCGACAACGAAGTCCTTCCGCTGGATCCTTCGGAGAAAATCACCTGGGGAGACATGCAGATTTATCCGGGCTATGGCGTTGCCACCGGCGACACATATGCTGCAGTGCAGATTTCGAATCTGCTCGTGCGCATGGGGAAACCAAGCCAGGTGAGAATCGGCAACAGCTACTCTTTTGAGGATCTCCGCACCTCACCGGCTGTGGTCATCGGCGCTTTCAACAACCGTTGGACCATGCAGATGACCTCGAATCTGCATTTCGCGCCGCTCTATAACCTGGGCGTGCAGGAGCAAATCCGCGGCGGCCGCCTCTGGTCCTCCCAGTACGATCCGCACAAAGGGTACACGGCTGACTATGGCGTCGTGACTCGTCTGCTGGATGCGAAAACCGGCCAATTCCTCATTACGGCTGCGGGCATCGGTTCCCCTGGCACGCAGGCCGCCGGTGAACTTATCTCCAACCCTGCTTATCTCGACGAACTCATTCGCTCCGCTCCTTCGGACTGGAGCCACAAAAACATGCAGGCTGTCGTCGAAACCAGCGTCATCGATTCCATCCCCGGCCCGCCCCACATCGTTGCGACCTACTATTGGTGACCGTCCAGCCCATAGCCGACGCTGGGTTCGGACTCAGTCCGTTCGCGCCCGCCCGCAGCATCAGGCCAAAGAGTAAAATCCGATGCGTGAATTGACTGGAAAACCTTTTCCTGTCGCCATCGGCAGCAGCTATCATGGGGCGTTGATCGGGACCATACGTACAGGACGGCGCGGATTTCTCCACCTCTCGATGGCGGCCCTCGCCGATCTCCTGGCGCGTCGCGCCTTCGCTCAGCAGCAAGTGGGCGGCATGGGAGGTCGGATCGCCCCCGCACAGGCCAAGCCCAAACAGTCAGGGCGCCCCTTCGACGCGCGTTTCGTCGACATCGCCGCTTCAGCTGGGCTAACCGCCCCCGTCATCTACGGCGGCGTGGATAACAAAGAATTCATCATCGAGGCCAACGGCTGCGGCTGCGCTTTCATTGACTACGACAATGATGGCTGGATCGACATCTTTCTCCTCAGTGGTACCCGCCTCGAAGGCGCGCCTCTCGGCGCAACCAATCGACTCTATAAGAACAATCGCGACGGTACCTTCACCGATGTTACAAAGCAGGCAGGACTCGAATCCGTTGGATGGGCCAATGCTGTCTGCGTCGGTGACTATAACAACGACGGCTACGACGACCTCTTCTGCACTTACTTCGGGCAAAACAAGCTCTACCGCAATCTGGGAGACGGTACCTTTAAAGATGTCACTCGCGAAGCGCGTCTCATCGACGCCGAAACCAGATGGGGTGCCGGCTGCTCCTTCCTCGATTACGATCGCGATGGCCATCTCGACCTGTTCGTCTCGAACTATCTCAAGTTCGATTTCGATCACGTACCCCGCCCCGGTTCGGGCGCTAACTGCAATTGGAAGGGCATCCCGGTCAACTGTGGTCCCCGTGGCTTGCCCTTTGGCCGCCATTCCCTCTATCGCAACAAGGGCGATGGCACCTTTACCGACGTGACCAATGACGCGGGCCTCGGCAAGCCCTGGCCCAGCTATGGTATGACGGTCGTCGCTGCGGACTTCAACGAGGACGGCTGGCCCGATATCTATGTCGCCTGCGACTCAACTCCCAGCCTCCTCTTCATCAATCAGCACGACGGTACCTTCAAAGAAGAAGGTATCCAGCGCGGCGTCGCCCTCAGCAACGACGGCGGCGAAGAAGCTGGTATGGGCGTTGGCATCGGCGACTACGCTCTCGATGGCCACCTCGACATCTTCAAGACCCATTTCGCCGAAGATACCGACGTTCTCTATCACAACGACGGCACCGGCAATTTCGATGACCGAACCCTCGCGGCAAAACTCGGTGTCGAAGTGCGCTTCGCCAGCTGGGGCGCCGGCATCGTCGATCTCGATAACGATGGCTGGCCTGACATTTTCTTTGTCACCGGCAGCGTTTATCCCGAGGTCGAGAAACTCCTTCCGCAGAATCCCAATAAGTCGCCGCGGATTCTTTTCCGAAACTTAACCAACGGTGCTTTTGAGGAAATCGCCGACGCCGGTCCCGGCGTGACCACGCCCCACTCCAGCCGCGGTTGTGCCTTCGGCGACTTCGACAACGATGGCGACCTCGACATTCTGATTCTCAACATGAACGAACCGCCCTCTCTGCTTCGCAATGACCTGCGCGGCGCCAACCACTGGCTCAAAGTCAAACTGATCGGAACCAAATCCAATCGCGGCGCCATCGGAGCCCGCGTGCTGGCTCACTACGCCGGCAGGACTCAGGCACAGGAGGTCCTCAGTCAGTCGAGCTACTACTCATGCAACGACTCTCGCCTTCACTTCGGCCTGGGGCCGGCGGCCACCGCCAATTTGACCATTCGCTGGCCCAGCGGGATCACCGAAGAAGTTCGGAACGTTGGCTGCGATAAGCTTATTACCATTCAGGAATCTCACGGGATCGTTCCAAACCGCGGCTGGAGCCGCACCTAAGTGATCCGCCGCGCCGCCGTTCTCCTCATCGCTTGCTGTTCCCTCGCCCTCACAGCACAAGCCCCATCCTTCGTCGAAACCATTCAGGCCCTGATTCGCGAACATAACTACGAGCAGGCTGTGGTTCTCAGCAAAGATGCCCTCCGCACCTCGCCCCGCGACTCCCGCCTGTGGATCCTCCAGGGTATTGCCTTCTCGCTCTCCGGAAAAACCGCTGAAGCTTCTAAGTCGTTTCAGACTGCGCTGAGTTACTCCCCGAACGATCCAGCAGCGCTCCGAGGCGAGGTTCAGATCCTCTATGCCTCCGGCGACAAACAAGCCATTCCTCTGCTGGAAAGAATCATTAAGAATGACGCCGGCGACCAGACGGCGCATGAAATGCTTGCCAGCCTGGAGGAACGCCAGGGCAATTGCCAGGCTGCGAACGAACAATTTGTCCTTAGTGCCGACGCCGCAAAAACCCATCCCGATTCGCTTCGGGCCTGGACCAAATGCCTCATGCAGACGCAGCAGCCCGACAAGGCCATCCCCCTTTTTCGGGACCTGGAATCCTTGTTTCCTCAAGCCTCCTGGCCGCAATACGATCTGGCCGTCGCACAGCTGGAAGCAAAACAAAACGATGCCGCGCTCAAAACTCTCGAACCTCTGCTCGCCACCGGTCAGAACGACCCGGATCTACTTAGCCTGGCATCGGATGCGTATGAAGCGAACGGCGATACTCCAAAAGCAGTGTCGCTGCTGCGGCAAGCGATCGTTCTCGATCCTTCTAACTCGAGTTACTATGTCACCTTCGCGTCGTTGTGCCTGAGCCATGAGTCCTTTCAGGTCGGCGTCGATATGCTCGATGTCGGCCTGCGTCACATCTCCAGCGATCCCTCGCTCTTCATCTCTCGTGGCCTGCTCTATGCGCAGCTCGCACAGTTCGACAAGGCTGAGGCCGACTTCAAAACCGCGGAACGCCTCGACTCCGCGCAAAGTGTCAGTGCCTATGCCATCGACATAGCAGAATTACAGCGCAACCATACCGGCACGGCCCTGTCGGATATCCGCGCCCAACTGAAACTTCATCCACGCAGCCCGCTGTTGAACTATCTGCTCGCCAAAATGCTTTGGAGCGAAGGCTCAACCCAGGTTTCTCCCGAAGCCATGCGCTCCGCTCAGTTAGCCGTTCGATTGAAGCCGGATATGGTGGAGGCCAGGAACCTTCTCGCTAACCTCTACATCGCTTCCGGCAAGTACGACCTTGCCATCGCGCAATGCCGTGTCGCCATGCGCGACGATCCTTCCGATCAGACCGCGATTTACCACCTCATCGTGGCCCTGCGCCACGCGCCGGGTGACGCAGCGCACAACGAGATCCCGGCCCTCGTGAAGCACCTCGCCCAGCTCCAACAGTCCTCCCTGCAGCAGGAAACCGATAGGAAGCGATTCAGTCTCGTGGAAAAAAAGACCTCGGTGCCACAATAATCGTCGCCCGGGCCCTGGAATTCATCAGTGTTAAATATGAGAGACGGCATACAGGCGACTCGATCATGGCGGAACGAATCAGATCTCAGAAGGGGAAAATCACATCATGCAAATCGGAATGATTGGATTGGGAAGAATGGGCGCCAACATGGTTCGGAGGCTCCTGAAAGGCGGCCACGAATGCGTGGTTTTCGATCTGTCTCCGAAAGCCGTCGAAGAACTCGCCCTCGAAAAAGCTGTCGGAGCGAGCAGTTTCGAGGACTTCGTCCAGAAGGTGAAGGCGCCACGCGCCCTCTGGCTCATGGTTCCCGCGGGCGTTGTGGATGAGACGATCGAGAAGCTCGTCCCCCACCTCGCCGCCGGCGACACGCTTATCGATGGGGGCAATTCGTATTACGTCGACGATCTTCGCCGGACAAAGGAACTCGCTGCGAAGGGCATTCATTATGTCGACGTAGGAACCAGCGGAGGCGTCTGGGGTCTGGATCGGGGCTATTGCATGATGATCGGCGGCGAAGATGACGTGGTCGACCGTCTCGATCCAATCTTCCGTACTCTGGCGCCCAGCGCGGGCGACATTCCACGAACACCGGGCCGCGAGAAGATCGGCGGCACAGCGGAGCTCGGGTATCTGCACACCGGCCCCAATGGCGCCGGACATTTCGTGAAGATGGTCCACAACGGAATCGAATACGGAATGATGGCGGCTTACGCTGAAGGGCTCGGGGTTCTGCGCGATGCCAACGTCGGCAAACAAACATCTGCCGCAAACGCGGAAACGACTCCCTTGCGCGATCCGGACCGCTACCAGTACGAGCTGAACCTGCGCGACATCACCGAAGTGTGGCGTCGCGGCAGCGTCATCGCTTCGTGGCTCCTCGATCTGACGGCCAGCGCTCTGGCCCAGGATCCCGCGCTCTCTAAATTCTCTGGCCGCGTTTCGGATTCAGGTGAAGGACGATGGACGATCAACGCTGCAATTGACGAAGGCGTGCCGGTGCCTGTGCTTTCGGCTGCCCTATACCAGAGATTCAGCTCGCGGGGCGAGGCGGATTACCAGGACAAACTCCTGTCCGCAATGCGCTTTGAGTTCGGCGGGCACCTGGAGTTGCCGGCAAGCAAACCGTAGATCTGGACCATCAACCGGGCTCGCGACCTGCGATTCTGGCTGAATACCCTGAATCGGCGCGGGTCCCGTGTTTTTCTGTACAGCGCAATTGGAGAGACTGCGCCTCCATCGAAAGATGGGGGACGTTACCCATCCGAGGATGGTTGCGGCATGTCGTCATGTTCAGTGACCATTCCTCAGCGGAGCCCTGGGGACAAAAAGCAGCGTTTCTCTCGCCTGATGCAGGACAACCTGATCCAAACAAATGTGACGGTGATTGGCGCCGGACTGGCCGGTATGGCGTCCGCGATCCATCTTGCCAGAGCGGGTCTCGACGTAGTGTGCGTCGAGCCGGAGATAGAAGCCTGTAACATCGTGGGCGAATCGCTGGATTGGTCGGCTCCCGAGTTATTGCGCGTCCTCGGTTTGCCGATGGAGAGGCTGCTCGCGGAGGAAATCGCGACTTATAAGAAATACGTGACGGTGAGAACGGAAGATGGCCGCATGCGCCAATACATCCCTGGGGAATGGCTGGGGCGTCCTCCGTGGAACGTAGAGTTGCGCACGCTGCATGTGGACCGGGTTCGGCTCAGGAAAGCTCTCGGCGAAATTCTGCTCGGCCATGGAGTCAAGGTGATGGCAGACAGGGTCTCGGAGGTGACGAGAGAGGGACAGAGGGTCACCGCGCTAAGAACCGAGGGGGGAAAACAGATTCAATCCCCCTGGTTCATTGACGCGTCCGGGTTTGCGGCGAGTCTCTTCCCTCGCCTTTTTCGTTTGCCGGCGTATGAATACGGCCCTAGAAAAGTGGCCATCTGGAGCTACTTCACAGTAGCGGACGCGGTAGAGGGAACAACTTTATATATGGATGCTGGCCAGCCTCCCTACTTGGAATGGGTCTGGGAGATTCCCATCCACCGCAACACCATCAGCGTTGGATATGTTGCTCCCGGGGATGCGATCGGGGAAATGCGCCGGCAGGGACGTGGGGTAGACGAGATTCTAGTCGAGAGCATGCGGCGGTTCTCGCGCTTCGCGCCGCTCCTGGAAGATGCAACGAACCCATCGACGCAGGTGACATCGTTTCGTTGCCGCGTACACCGCGGGGTGGCTGGTCCCAACTGGCTGATAGCCGGAGAAGCAGCCTCCATGGTCGACCCGATGACCTCCAACGGCGTCACTGCGGCTTTGCGCCATGCGGAGGAAGCATCCCGCTTGATTATCCGCCACTTTCACCGGCAGCGACTTCCTTATCCTTCTCGCGCCCTGTACAGCCGGCGCGTTCTGGAATTGGCGAAATTCTTCAACAGCGGAATCGAGAAAGTGATTTACGAGTGGCCCGTGAGAAATGCGATCGGCGTTGCCAACGCGGGCGAGATCTATACGATTCCGGCGTGGGTGATGAACGCGGTGTATTCGCGCGCGCGGCCGCGCGGCGTGATCGGAACGAGTCTGTTCTGCATGTTTCTCGCTTTTCTGCGATGGTGCGCGTCAATTCTTAACTGGCTGTGCAGGCGAGGGCGTCAGCTTTCACCGTCGCCAGCGGTGGCTGCGTCATGACGCCGCGCGGAGTTGCGTTATGCATTTAGTCAGTCGCGGATCGGGCGATCCGATCCTGTTTATCCACGGAATGCCGACGAACAGCCGCCTGTGGAGCGGCATCATTGAGCGTCTCCACGGCCGATATACCTGTTTTGCTGTGGATCTGCCAGGGCTGGGCAAGAGCCCGCGGATGCGGTACGGGCCGGATTATCTGCGGCAGTTAGCGGATCAGATCGATACTCTGCGCAAGGAAAACGGAATTGAGAAATGGCACATTGTTGGCCACGATGCCGGTTCGGCAATCGCCGTTCACTATGCGCATTATTTTCCAGAGCGCGTGAATCGCATGGCTCTGATGTCTCCGTCGCTTTTTCCGGAGCTAAGGCCGTTTTATCTGCTTCAGCCTTTGCGGCAGCCGATCCTCGGTGAGGTGCTGGCGCCGTTTGTTCAGGCAATCTTCTGGAAGATTGCAATGCACCGCGCGCTCGGCGAGGAAGCGGATGGCGATGCGATCGTGGAGGATTTTCACACCCCGTTTTCCGGCCCGACCGGCCCGTGGCGGTTTATGCGAGTCATGCGATGGGGTAAGCCAGCGGTGCTGTTGGCGGACGTTCCAGCCTTCCTGCCCGAGTTGCTGATGCCAACGCTGATCATTCACGGCTCGAAAGATGTGGCGATTCCCGAGGCATTTGCACGACGCGCATCGTCGTTGATCCCGAATGCCAGCATGGTGACGCTGGATTCAGGACATTTCATCCCTCTCCATCAACCGGAATTTGTTGCGAATCGCCTTGCCGGCTTTTTCAGCAGCCAGATGCTCCAGCAGGACAGCATACCTTCCGCTTGATCCGAACGAAGAGACATGGGGTCGGGGGTTATGAGCACATCGAGTGGCCAGGCTATCGCCGGAGCCGCAACGGCCCCATGCTCCTACTATCACTAGTCATAAGCCGCGCAGTTTCGCTATCAAATCTTCCGGGTGAATTGGTTTGGGGAATAGCTCGAAGGCATAGCCGTCAGCCTGGGCTTTGCGCATTAGTTCGCTGGTGGCGGCTTGTCCCGAGAAGAGGAAGATCTTGGTTTCCGGAAATTCCTGGCGAATCCTGATACCCAGCTCGACTCCTGACATTTTCGGCATCAGGACGTCGCTGAGTACAATTTCGGGCTGAAGTTTGTGGGCTGCTTCGAGGGCGTCTTCGCCGTTGAAGGCTTCGACGGCTTCGAATCCGTTCACATTGAGAATGGCGGCAACGGTTTCGGCGATGAGGCGCTCGTCGTCGACGACGAGGACGCGCAGGCGGGTGTGGCTGCCGGCGTTAGGGGAAATCCCGGACTGCTCGGAAAAGGGACGGGATTGGTCGTCTGAGGAAAGGAATTCTGCCGGCAGGAATTCTGACGACAGGAGTGCGGTGCGGTCGAGCAACGTGCATTTCTCCTTAGAACTACATGAGCCGCGGTTGCGGCTTTTTCTTTTGGTCCGGAGCGGCGACGCGCGGAAGAAATATCGTAAACGTTGTGCCTTGCTTTTCAGAGTCAGTATTACTACTGACTTTGATCGTGCCCCCCCAGGACGCAACGAACTGGCTGACGACCCAGAGGCCGAGGCCGGTTCCAGCGGAAGGTTTGGTGGTAAAGAACGGCTCAAAAAGTCTGGGGATATTTTCCTGGGGGATGCCGATCCCGGTGTCCTCGACAGCAACGAGCAAGCCGACGTCGTGACCACGCTCGGGCTCTCGGATCGATATCTTCAACTGACCTCCGTCGCGCATGGCATCGATGGCATTCGAGATGAGGTTGGAGAAGACCTGGTGGAGTTCTCCGCGAAGGGCGCGGACGGCGGGGACGATTGCGACGTCGCGGACGATGACGATGGAGGAAGCGCGAAGGCGGCTGTCGTAGACCGTGAGGACCTCTTCAATGAGCGCAGGCAGATCGATGTCCGAGGCGATGGAGGTTTCTCGATAGAAGCCGAGGGTGTGGCGGGCGATGTGAGAAACGCGGTTGAGTTCCTTCTCGGCAGTCTGGAGATACTCGCGGATTTTGCTCATCTGGGCAGGCGAAGTCCGGGCGAGATAGATGAGATTGAGGACCGATTCGAGTGGGTTATTGATCTCGTGCGCGATCGTGGCGGCGAGACGGCCGGTCGCCGCGAGTTTTTCAGTGAGGAGCAGTTTTTCCTGCTGAACGCGGCGCTCAGTGACGTCCTGGGCAAAGATGGAAAGGCCGTCGGGGGATGGATAGGCGTTGGCATGGATCCAGCGTCTTGAGGGCTCGTAGAAGTCCTCATGATGCGTGACGCGGCCGGTGGCCATGGCTTCGCGATAAGCGGGAACGAAGCTGGCATTCTCAATGCCGGGGAAGGCTTCCCAGAGCGTTTTGCCGAGGATGCTGCTGAGGGGAACGTTGCCCAGCGCGGCGACCTGCTCGTTGGCGTAGCGCACATACCAGTCGCGATCGACGAAGATGAATCCCTCGGAGATGCTTTCGAGGATGGCGCGATGTTGCTGCTCGGCTTTTTCCGCCTTGGTGCGCAGCTGATGCTCTTTGGACGTGAGTTCGCGCCGGAGCTGGTGCATGGAGATGTGGGAGCCAACCCGGGCCAGGAGTTCGCGGGCGGTGAAAGGCTTGACCAGATAGTCGTCGGCGCCGGCTTCAAGGCCTTCAGACTCGGATTCTTCGCCGGCACGCGCGGAGAGCATGATGACCGGAACGGCGGCCGTAGCGGCGTTGTCGCGCAGGGAGCGCAGGAGGTCGAAGCCGTCCATGCGCGGCATCATGACATCGGTGAGAACGAGGTCGGGAGGGTTAGCCAGAGCGGCGGCCATGGCCCGGGCGCCGTCCTCGACCGCGGTAACGTTGTACTTGCGGCCGAGGAGGCGCTGAACGTATTCGCGCATGTCGCGGTTATCGTCAGCCAGCAGGACAGTGGGGCGGTCGGCGCCGGCAGCTTGTTTCTGTCCGAGGAGCGGGGCGAGATCTTCGTTGGCCAGGTCTTTGACCAGCTGCTCTTCACCAGAGGGTCCGCCGGGAAGCCATCGAAGAGCTTCCTGGACGAAGGGTGCGGCGCCGAGTGTGTTTTCGGCCTGCCGGTCGTCGGTGGCGATCCGGTCGGCAGGGAGATGAGACGCGCCGAAAGGAATGCGCACAGTAAAGGTGGTGCCTACACCGATTTTGCTCTGGGCCTGGACGGTTCCACCATGGAGGCGGACGAGCTCATCGACGAGGGCAAGGCCGATGCCGGTGCCTTCGTGGGTGCGTCCAGAGGCGCCCTCGATGCGGTGAAAGCGCTCGAAGACGCGCGGCAGCTCGGATTCAGAGATGCCGGTGCCGGTGTCGCGGACGGATAGCTCGGCCTGGCCATCGACGGAGCTGAGGGTTAGCTCGACGGTTCCCTGGAGGGTGAACTTGAAGGCGTTGGAGAGAAGGTTGAGGACGATTTTCTCCCACATATCGATATCGACATAGACGGGCTTCGGGAGAGGTTCGCAGTGAATTTTGTAGTTGAGGCCGGCGCGATCCATGGCGGAGCGGAAAACGCTGGCTAACTCGGCAGTGCGCGCGGCGAGGTCGACAGGCCGGTAGAGAGCCTGGATGCGGCCGGCTTCGATACGGGAGAAGTCCAGCAGCGTGTTGACGAGCTTAAGCAGACGAAGACCGTTGCGGTGAACGGTTTCGATCTGGCGAACGTCTTCAGGCGGAAGGCTCGGCTTGCGTTTGCTGAGGACGTCTTCAAGGGGGCCGAGCATCAGCGTGAGAGGCGTGCGGAATTCGTCGCTGGCGGGGGAAAAGGAGATTGTCTTGGCGCAGTCCAGCTCGGTCAGAGCTTCAGCGCGTTGGCGCTCCTGCTCATAGGCACGGGCATTTGCGAGTCCGGCGGCGATTTGCCCGGCGATGAGTTCGATGAACCCCGCGTATTCGGTGTCGAGCTGGCGGTAAGGGCTAAGACCAGCGATAAAGATGCCGGCAGGGCGATCCTGGCCCTGCCGCTGGAGTGGGACGATAACGGCGCGCTCTGGCGGAATGTCCCATGCGCCAGTGGGTAGCTTGCCGAAAAGGTCCTCAAGGTTGTCGACAGAGATGAGCGTTTTTTGGGCGAGCAGCTCGGCGACCGGCCACGGAGAGTCGGAGTCTTCCATGGCGATGTGGTTTGGGGCTGCGGGATGGCCGGCTTCGATGCCGCTGCTGCTGGCGAGGCGCGCGTATCCGTCGTCACCCACAAGATAGGTCAGAGCGAAGGGTAGATCTTTGGGACTCTGGTCGAGACTGCTCTCGATGGCGGCGAGGACATCGGCTTCGAGGATGGCCGTGCCGAGAGCAGAGGCGAGACCGCGCAGGAAGGTGAGGCGGCGTTCGCCAATGACGCGTTCGGTTTCTTCGGTGACGACGCAGAGCATGCCCATAATGCTGCCGTCGTCTCCGCTCAGCGGGCTGTAGGAGAAAGTGTGGTAGGTTTCTTCGCGATAGCCGCTGCGTTCGAGGAAGAGCAGGAGGGCTTCATCCCAGGTAGCGCGGCCGCCTTCAAGGACGCGCTGAATGCGGGGGCCGATGTCGCCCCAGATTTCGCGCCAGACTTCGCGGGCCGGCTTGCCGAGCGCCCACGGATGTTTTTTGCCAAGGGTTACGCGGCCGTAGGTGTCGTTATAGAGGAAGGTGAGGTCGGGACCCCAGCCCATCCACATCGCGAAACGCGAGGTGAGGAGAATACGAACGACAGTCTGGAGGCTCTGTGGCCAGGTCGCGACCGGGCCGAGCGGAGTTGCGGACCAGTCGACCTGGCGCATGAGGGCGCCGACTTCTCCGCCTCCGGCAAACAGGTCGGAGGAAGAAGGGGACCCGGGCAAAACTTCGTGCCCGTTCTCGCCGCTGCCATGTAAGACGTGGCCATCGACAGGCACGTCATCAAGCGCGTCTGATACCCCGCCGCGATCTCCGGAATCCAAGGACAAAACCTCAAAGATATTTTCAGTAAACCAAGCCGCTCACCCGGTAAACCGAGGATGGAACCAAGCAGCAGACTTTCAGCATTGTAGATAACTCGAACCAGAGATGCGGCATCGGCGGCGCAGGTTGGCAGGTG
>Ga0182015_10000276_pt1 | contig 74429 bp, 84 predicted proteins | sample 712P3MmetaG_FD_120478 | JGI IMG/M metagenome (GOLD analysis project Ga0182015, IMG submission 120478) | Permafrost microbial communities from Stordalen Mire, Sweden - 712P3M metaG | ecosystem: Environmental > Terrestrial > Soil > Wetlands > Permafrost | place: Sweden: Stordalen | collected...
CGCCTTGCTCGTCGATTTGAAAAGACGCCGAGAGCGAAAAGATCGCTTTGCCGTGCTGGATCGCCACGACGCGGCGGGTGGTGAAGCTCTTGCCGTCGCGGATGCGGTCGACCTCATAGAGGATCGGGATGCTGGGATCGCCCGCCCGCAGGAAATACGAGTGCAGAGAGTGCACCCGGCCGACCTCGACGGTGCGCCCCGCGGCCATCAGGGCCTGGGCGGCGACCTGACCGCCGAAGGTCCGCTGACCGTCATCGGTGATGTGGCGCCCACGAAAGGTATTGACCTCGATGCGCTCGAGGTCCAGTAAATCAAGGAGTATTTCCAGGGCTTCGGACATCCTCCATTGTTGCATCTCGGACCTCATGCCCTACAAGCGATGGGCTGCGGAGGAATTAGACTGAGTGTCGTGCGCAAACGAATTGACTCTTTCGTCGCGTGGTCGAAGACCCACCAGGGTAAGAAGCTCATTCGCTACAGCGCCAGTTCGATCATCACGACCGGCGTCTCCTTCTCGGCGATCTGGATCTTCTACGGCCTGAAGATCATCCCCGGCGTCATCTGGGCGACGCTCGCCGGCAACGTCATCGCGACACTGCCGTCGTATCACCTGAACCGACTCTGGGCGTGGGGCAAGCGCGGGAAGAGCGCCTTTAGAAAAGAGATCGTCCCGTACTGGTCGCTCGCCTTCGCCGGCATCGCCTTCAGTCAGGTTGGCGCCTTCAGCGCGCGCGCCGTCGTGCGTTCGCACCACTGGAGCCACCTGATGAACACCGCGATGGTGTCGTTCACCAACGTCGTGTGCTTCGCAATCTTCTGGGTCTTGAAGCTGTTGGTATTCAACCGGATCTTCCACTTCGACAAGCTCCGGGTCATCGACGAGGAGCTCGTGGCCGAAGAGGTGTCCGCGATTCCCGACCCGACGCCGCTCGACCCGATCTGGACCGACTGACGTCGAACTCGTCCCTCACGCCGCGCGAGCGGCGTGGTCAGAGACACTGAAGCGTCGAAAGTAGGGTCGGGCTAGTGCGCACTCGTCTTCGCTCGTTGCGAGCCTGGTCCAAGACCCACGAGGGCCGAAAGCTCATCCGCTTCACGTTGGTCTCGGCCAGTTCGACGGTCGTCTCGTTCCTCGCCCTCTCGGCGCTCTACGGACTCAACATCATCCCGAGCGTCATCTGGTCCACGCTCGCGGGCAACCTCATCGCCTCGGTGCCGGCCTATCAACTGAATCGCCGTTGGACGTGGGGCAAGCGCGGCAAGAGTCAGATCCGTCGCGAGATCCTTCCGTTCTGGGCGCTGACCTTCCTCGGCATCGGCGTGTCCCAACTCGGCGCACTCTGGGCGCGCCACGAAGTGCGAACCCATCACTGGAGTCATATCGTCAACACCGGACTGGTCGTCTTCGCCAACTTGGCGAGCTTCGCGATCTTCTGGGTGCTGAAGCTGATCGTCTTCAACCGGATCTTTCGCGTCGACACCATCGAGGAGATCGACGAGCACCTCAGTGCCGAGGAGTCGACGCCGACTTAGTCGCGGAAGTTGGTGAACTGCAGGGGCACCGCGAGGTCGGACTCCTTGAAGTAGGCGATCGCCTTTTGCAGGTCGTCGCGCTGTTTGCCGGTGACACGCACCTGGTCTCCCTGGATCGAGGAGCTGAGGTTCTTCACGCCCATCTCCTTGACCATCTTGTTGATCTGCTTGCCGACGTCCTGGGAGATGCCGGCTTTCAAAGCCACTTTCTGACGGGCGCTGCCCTGGCTGGCCTCTTCGATCTTGCCGGGGTCGAGGGACTTGAGCGACACCGAGCGCTTGACAAGTTTCTCCTCAAGGAGTTGGTACAGCGCGCGCAGGCGGTCCTCGGTGGAGGCCGAGAGACGCAACTCCTTGTCGGAGAGTTCGATGACGGGGTTCGTGTTCTTGAAGTCGAATCGCGTACCGGCCTCGCGGTTGGCCTGGTCGACGGCGTTACGCACTTCTTGCAGGTCGAGTTCAGAGACGATGTCGAAAGTGGGCATGCGCAAATCGTAGACCGGGGCGGTTGGAAGTCGTATCGGTCGCCCAACTAGGATTTCTCCGGGTCAGTGCCCGAGTGGCCAATGGGATCTGGCTGTAAACCAGACGGCTTAGCCTACGGGGGTTCAAATCCCTCCTGGCCCACCAAGGTCAATCCAGCGCGTCTGGATTGACCCTGCCCGAAACGGCCCGAAAGAAATAAGGTGGATGTGGGCGGGAGGAGTGGTGTGAACCGGCTTAGGTCGACGGCGAGTTTGGTGCGTCGCAACTACGAGCGAGTCGCGGATCGTTTCGAAACCGGTGTTTCGATGCTCGAACGCCGCTACACGCCGCTCGGCCGATTCACTCCCGGACCCTTCGAAGGCTGGCGGTTCCTCTGGCAGCCGGCGGCGCTGGGCTTCGTGGCCATGTCGCTCATCTTGGCGGGCTGCTCGTTCACGAACTCGCCCTTCAAGCTCGACATGGCGAGCACCTGGTTCTACGGCGAGCCGTCGGCCAAGTTCGCCGTGACCCCGAGCGAGACCAAGTACATCCTCTCGGTCGTCCTCGTCTACGGCGGGCTGCTCTTGTTGATGCGGGTCTGGCTGCGCCTGGCCGAGATCATGAAGCTGCACCCCGGCGCGAAGCTCAAGTCGCTCTGGTGGATGCTGCTGCTCTGGGCGACGCCAATGGTCGTCGCGCCGCCGCTCTTCAGCCGCGACGTCTTCAGTTACGCCGCCCAGGGTGAGATGACCGCGTTACACATAAGTCCGTATTTATATGGACCCTTTACCCTTGGTTCGAGTCCGTACGTCACTCCGGTCGACCCGCTCTGGCAGAACTCGCCCGCGCCCTACGGGCCATTCTTCCTCTTCCTCGACGGCAAGATCGACTGGATCTCGCAGCATCACGAGATCTGGACCGTCGTCGGTCTACGACTTCTTGAGACGTTCGCGGTCGCGATGATCGGCTACGGCGTCGTCTTGCTCGCCCGCGGCCTGGACCGCGACCCCGGCGAGGCCTTCGTCCTCTCGGCGATGAACCCACTGGTCCTGCTCACGTTGATCGGGGGAGCCCACAACGACGCGATCATGGCCGGCTTCCTCGTGGTCGGCATCGCGCTCGCGGTCAAGAAACATCCGGTCTGGGCGTTGGTGTTCTGTTCGTGCGCCGCGGCGATAAAAGCCCCGGCCGCCATCGGACTGGCCTTCGTGGCCTGGACGTGGCTTGGTCCGAAAGCCTCCATCAGGGATCGACTGCGACCGATTGGGATTGCGTGCATCGTGGCGGCGGCGACGCTGGGCGTGTGGACCATTCTCGCCGGATTCGGTTTCGGCTGGGTGCAGAACTTACTCTCCAACGGCACGGTGCGGTCGTGGGCGGCGCCGGCGACGGCGGTAGGACTGGCGTTGACGAACACGTTGCACGCGCTCGGGTTCCACGGTGTCGAAGTCGGTTCAGTCCTCTCGGTGACGAGGTTGATCGGTCTGCTCGTGGCGGCTGGCTTCGGGATTTGGCTGCTCTGGCACGCCGAGGAGCGTGGCTGGGTTCGATCGTTGGCCCTCTCGCTGATCCTCTTCGTGGAACTCGGTCCGGTCGTGCAGCCCTGGTATCTCGCGTGGGGACTGGTCCTGCTCGCCGCGAGCTACAAGGGCCGAGAGCACTTCTGGCTCCTGGCACTTTCGATCACTGGTCCCTTCATCGGACTGCCGGGGGGCCGCGCGTTGCTCGCCGACCTCGTGCACTCCAATCCGCTCCTGATCGCGCTCGCCGTGGCCATCCTCGGCGGGCTCTTCATCCTGCCGATGGGCCGCTGGACGCAGTGGTCGTGGCCCGAGCGCGCGTTGGCCCCCGAGAGTTCTCTGCCTATCGCCGCCGATCAGGCATGACGTACTGATACTCGACCACGTCGAGCCAGACGCCCTGTTTGCGACCGACTTCGATCTCGGTCCCGACCAGGGTGAAGCCGCACTTCTCGTGCAGTCGGATCGAACTGGCGTTCTCCCCGACGATCCGGGCGATCAACGAATGAAAGCCCGATTCGCCCGCGAGCGACATCAGTTGGCGCAGCAGCACCTCGCCGACGCCGCGCCCGCGCGCCGCGCGACAGACGTACACGGAGTTCTCGACGGTCGTCGCGTAGGCCGGGCGGTCGCGAAAGGGCGAGACCAGCGCGAAACCGAGGATTCTCTCGCCGCGCGCACCGACTTCACCGACCTCGTCGTCCTCATTGACCGCGACGATGCAGGGATGCGTGTCGAGGTGTCGCCCGATCCAGTCCTCTTGCTCGGCGAGCGTGCGCGGCACGAGGTCGAAGCTGATCGAGGACTCGACGACCTCGGGGTTGTAGATGTTCATGACGGCCGTGGCGTCGTCCACTTCGACCAGACGCGTTCTCATGAGAGTCAATGGTATTCGGGGCTTGCTGGAACCAATAGGCTCCTTCGGAGTAGAATTCGCTTCGCGCCAAAGTGGACGCGATCGCCCTCTTAGCTCAGTGGTAGAGCACTTCCATGGTAAGGAAGGGGTCGTCGGTTCAATCCCGACAGAGGGCTCGCCAGGCGGCGTAGCTCAGGTGGTTAGAGCACACGGCTCATAATCGTGGTGTCGCGGGTTCGACTCCCGCCGCCGCTACCAGGCAGGACTGTGGTCCGAAGATTTAGATACGAGGAGAGAACGATGGCGAAGAACGAAAAGCGGATACAGGTCACGCTGGCGTGCGAGGACTGCAAACGCCGCAATTACATCACCATGAAGAACAAGGTGAACGACCGCGAGCGCATCGAGATGAAGAAGTACTGCCAGTGGGAGCGCAAGCACACCACGCACAAGGAGACCCGCTAGAGAGTCCTCGGGGAGGATGGTAAGATTCATCTTCCCTACGGCCCGTCACGTTGTGACGGGCCACGAAGGGCAGTGGCTCAATTGGTAGAGCACCGGTCTCCAAAACCGGTGGTTGGGGGTTCGAGTCCCTCCTGCCCTGCGCGAAGAGTGTCTTCGGTGGAGAAGTGCGAACGAGAGACGTGAGATGAACCGCGAACAGAAGCGAGCGATGCAGCGACAGGGTCAGGTGGGTGCCGACGGCGCCCCGGCCCCTCGACGCACGTCGACCGCCGACGTTCAGCAGCGTCGCCGTCGCCAGCGCACCGGTCCGCGCCAGTTCTTCCGCGAGATCCGTGAGGAGATGCGCCAGGTGTCCTGGCCCACCCGGCCCGAGGTCATCAACTACACCATCATCGTGTTCTGCGTCCTGGTCTTCATGACCTCACTGATCTTCGGACTCGGCTTCGGCTTCTCGAAGTTCGTCACGTTCCTCTTCCAGAAGTAAGGCAATCATGAGCGACATTGAGACCCCCACCGACCAAGACGACGTCGTGATCGACGACGAGATCCTCGAGATCACCATCCTCGAAGAGGACTTCGAAGAGCCCGTCGCCGAGAGCGCCTTCGACCGACCCGGTCGCTGGTACATCGTGCACACCTTCGCCGGTCACGAGCAAAAGGTCATCGGCGCCCTGCACAACATCATCAAGAGTCGCGAGCTCGAGGACCAGATCTACGAGATCTACCTGCCCGAAGAGGACGTCACCGAGTTCAAGTCCGGCAAGAAGGTGACCGTCTCGAAGCGGATGTTCCCGAGCTACCTCTTGATCCGCTGCGAGCCGGACCCCGAGATCTTCTACGTCATCGGCTCGACGCCCGGGGTGACCGGCTTCGTCGGTGCCGAGAAGACCCGACCGACGGCCCTTACGCGCCGCGAGGTCGACAACATCATCCGACCGCACGTCGAAGGCGTCGAGGTCGCGCCGGCCAAGCGCCGCATGCCGACCCACGAGTTCGAGGTGAACGACACGGTCCAGATCAAGACCGGCCCCTTCGCCACGTTCTCGGGCCACGTGGCCGAGATCAACGAGGACCAGTTGAAGGTCAAGGTGTTGGTGGACATCTTCGGACGAGAGACCCCGGTGGAGCTGGACTTCACCCAGGTCACCAAGCTCTAGAACGCCAAAGGAGAGAACCATGGCCAAGAAGATTGTCGCAGTCGTCAAGATCCAGCTCGAAGCGGGCGGCGCCACGCCGGCCCCGCCGGTCGGCACGGCCCTCGGGCCGCACGGCATCCAAACGATGGAGTTCTGCAAGCAGTACAACGCGGCCACCGAATCGATGAAGGGCACGGTCATCCCGGTCGACATCACGATCTACGACGACCGTTCCTTCTCGTTCATCTTGAAGACCCCGCCGACGCCGGTGCTGTTGCGCCAGGCCGCCGGGGTCGCCAAGGGCGCGCACCTCGCCGGGCGAGAAGTCGTCGCGTCCGTGACGATGGACCAGATCGAAGAGATCGCCAAGACCAAACTGAAGGACCTCAACACCGATGACATCGAAATGGCGAAGCTCCAGGTAGCTGGGACCGCTCGTTCGATGGGCATCTCGGTCGCGAGCTAGGAGAGACATGAAGCACGGCAAGAACTACCGCAACGCCCTGGCCCAAGTGGACCGCGAGGAGCTCCTCAGCGCCACCGAGGCCGTGGAGAAGGTGAAGGCCCTCTCGAGCGCCAAGTTCGACGAGACCATCGAACTGGCCATCCGACTGGGTGTCGACCCTCGCCGAGCCGAGCAGATCGTGCGCGGCACGCTGTCGCTGCCCGCGGGCACCGGCAAGACGAACCGCGTCGCGGTCTTCGCCGCCGGCGAAGCGGCCCAGGCCGCTCGTGACGCCGGGGCCGACGAGGTCGGCGCCGAGGACCTCGTCGCCAAGGTCGCCGGGGGATTCCTCGACTTCGACGTGGCGATCGCCACCCCGGACCTCATGGGTCAGGTCGGTGGACTCGGTCGAGTGCTCGGACCGCGCGGTCTGATGCCGAACCCGAAGACCGGGACCGTCACGATGGACGTCGCCAAGGCCGTCACCGAGTTCAAGGGTGGTCGCGTCGAGTACCGCACCGACAAGATCGGCAACGTGCAGCTGCGCGTCGGCAAGGTCAGTTTCAGCCGTGACGACCTCTTGAAGAACGTCCGCGCCGTCGTCGACGAGGTCGTGCGCGTGAAGCCGGCCAGCGCCAAGGGCCGTTACATCTTGAGCATCACGGTCTCTTCGACCATGGGCCCGGGCGTCAAGATCGACCCGACCCGCGTGAAGGACCCCGAAGAGCTCGTCGTCTCGGCCTGACCCGTTTTGACGGGGCAAGGGCTCACGATTAGCATGTATTGCCGCACGAAACCTGTGCCACAGATTTAGAAAAGAACGCCGAAGACATCCGGTGGGGAAACCCATAAGGGCCAGTGGTCCGCCTGACGAGGAGTTCGGGTCTCTCGAGACTCGTTCGCTTGGATGTCCCGGCCCGAACCGGGCGGTATCCGGCGAAGGAGGACTATGAGCAAGGTACAGCCCGCCAAGGTCGCCACCATCGACGAGGTCAAGACACGTATCGCCGCCTCCACGACGGCCGTCGTCACCGAGTACCGCGGCCTGACGGTCGCCCAGATCTCGACCCTTCGTCGCCAACTGCGCACGTTGGGCGCCGACTACAAGGTCTTCAAGAACACGCTGGTGCTGCGTGCGATCGCCGGCACCGACGTCGAGTCTTTGGCTGAGTACCTCGTCGGCCCGACGGCCATCGCCTTCGTCGACGGCGACGTCTCGGCGGTCGCCAAGGCCCTGCGCGACTTCGCGCGCGAGACCCCCAAGCTGATCGTCAAGGGCGGCGTCGTCGACGGCAAGCCGCTCACCAAGGCCGACCTGAGCGCGCTGGCGGACCTGCCGAGCCGCGACGTCCTCTTGGCCCAGATCGCGGGCCTCTTGGCCTCACCACTTCGCACCCTGGCCGCGCTCTTGCAGGCCGTCCCGCAAAACTTCGCCTACGGCCTGTCGGCCTTGATCGAGGCCAGGGGCGGAGCACCCGTCCCGGCCGAGGACAAGGTCGAAGAGGTCGCCGAGACTCCGGCCGGGGTCGAGGAAGCTGCTCCGGCAGCGAGCGACGACGACGCGACACCCGTCGCGGAGGTCGCAGTCGAGGACGAGGCCCCCGCGGCCGAGTCCGACGCTGAAGCTCCCGTCGAGGAGGAGGCCCCCGCGGCCGAGCCCGAGGCAGAAGCGCCCGTCGAGGAGGAGGCCCCCGCGGCCGAGCCCGAGGCGGCACTCACCGAGGCGCCCGTCGAGGACGCCGCGGCCGAACCGGCCGAATAACCAAGTCCCCGAAGTACGAAAGAGAGAGGAATCACCATGGCTGCAACATTGACCAAGGAACAAATCCTTGACGGCATCGCAGAGCTTTCCGTTATCGAGCTGAGCGAACTGTTGAAGGAGTTCGAAGAGAAGTTCGGCGTGACCGCCGCGGCCCCGGCCGCAGTGGCCGCTCCGGCCGTCGCAGGTGGCGGCGCCGCCGACGCACCCGCGGCCGATGAGAAGAGCGACTACGACGTCGTCCTGATCGCCGGTGGCGACAAGAAGATCCAGGTCATCAAGGAAGTGCGCGCACTCACCAGCCTGGGTCTCAAGGAGGCGAAGGACCTCGTCGACGGAGCCCCCAAGCCCGTGCTCGAGAAGGTCTCCAAGGCCGACGCCGACAAGGCGAAGGCCTCGCTCGAAGCGGCCGGCGCGACGGTAGAACTCAAGTAATCAAAGGCTTTTCCGGTGGTGTCCCGGCCGAGCACTCGGCCGGGACATTTTCTTTGGGATGTGTACTTGACCTCGGCCCCGAACGTGCCTAGGGTTACCGCAACCGTTCTTTCGGCCGCGCGTCTCCGATTGGGAGGAGCGCCAGTTGCGCATACCCCGATTCAACCGCTAGAGTTGAATCACCGTGTCCTTGCACCTAACTTTGTCATCCCCTGACGCCGTTTTGTACGTGTTCCCGGCATATGCCAGCAGCAACCACCCACCAACACGGAGGATAGACCGTTGACGTCTCGGTCCACTAGCCCAGAGCGATTTAACTTCTCGGCACTTGGTGAAGCTCACCCCCTGCCCAACCTTCTCGAAATCCAGCGAGACAGTTTCGACCTGTTCATGAAGCAGGGACTGCGCGAGGCCTTCGAGGCCATCTCGCCGATCACGGACTTCACCGGGCGACTCTCGCTCGAACTGGAGTTCGACCCCGACGACGCGGACCTGAAGTCCCCGCCGAAGTTCACCGTGGAAGAGTGCCGTCAGCGCGCCACCACGTACTCCCAGCCCATCTTCGTTCGCGCGCGCTTCCTCAACTCTGAGACCGGCGAGATCAAAGAGCAGACCGTGTTCATGGGCGACTTCCCGATCATGACCGAACAGGGAACCTTCATCATCAACGGCACCGAGCGCGTCGTGGTCAGCCAGCTCGTTCGTTCACCGGGCGTGCTGTTCCAGCCCGGCAAGGACGAGAAGGTCGCCTTCGAAGGAACGATCCACCCGAGCCGCGGTGAGTGGCTCCAGGTCGACCTCGAAGAGAAGAAGAACAAGGCGGCGAACGCCGGCGCGCGCATCGCGCGAAAGCGCCGCATCTCGATCTTCACGTTGCTGCGCGCCCTCGACACCGTCATGGACGAGGCGTTCTTCGAGAAGTTCGTCGCGCACTTCGACTTCTTAGAGGACCAGTTCCACGCGGACTGGAAGAAGGCGCACCTCGAGATCGCCAAGCACATGGACAAGTACAACCTCGAGGACACGCCGGAGAACTTCACCCGCGCGAGCCAAGAGACCGCGTGGCTCGAGATCTACCGACGCGCGCGTCCCGGTGAGGTGCAGACCATCGAAGCGGCCCGTCAGTACTTTGAGGGGGCCTTCTTCTCCGAGAAGCGCTACGACCTCAGCCGCGTTGGCCGCTACAAGCTGGACCGCAAGCTCGGTGAGGAAGTCGCCAAGAACGTCGAGCTTTTCGGCGACCTCCTCGAACGACCGAACGTCACCATGCACGTGCTCTCGAAGGCCGAAGTGCTGGCGACCGCGACGTACCTGTTGAACCTGGCGCGCGACCGCACCGCCAAGGAGACCACGTACCACATCGACGACCAGGATCACTTCGCGAACCGCCGCATCCGCAGCGTCGGCGAGCTGATCCAGAACGCGCTGCGCACGGGTCTCTCTCGCATGGAGCGCGTCGTGCGCGAGCGCATGAACACCCAGGACGTCGAGGCGATCGCGCCCCAGACGCTGATCAACATCCGTCCCGTGATGTCGGCGATCAAGGAGTTCTTCGCGACCTCCCAGCTCAGTCAGTTCATGGACCAGAACAACCCGTTGTCCGGTCTCACCCACAAGCGCCGTCTCTCGGCACTGGGTCCAGGCGGACTGTCGCGCGAGCGCGCCGGCCTCGAGGTTCGAGACGTCCACTCCTCGCACTACGGGCGCATGTGCCCGATCGAGACGCCCGAGGGTCCGAACGTCGGACTCATCGGCTACCTGGCGAACTACGCGCGCATCAACGAGTACGGCTTCATCGAGACGCCGTACCGCGTCGTCACGTCGGGCAAGGTCACCGGCGAGATCAAGTACTTCACCGCCGACGAAGAAGAGCGTTTCGTCATCGCCCAGGCCAACACCGAGGTCGATGAGAGGGGCGTCATCCGCGCCGAGCGCGTGCTCGTGCGTCGAGGCCCCGTCGGCACCGGACTGCGCGTCGGATCGTCGAACAAGTCGTCCTCGACGACCTCGGAGATCGACTTCGTCAAGCCCGACGAGGTCGAGCTGATGGACGTCTCGACTAAGCAGATCATCTCGGTCGCGACGTCACTGATCCCCTTCGTCGAGCACGACGACGCCCAGCGCGCACTGATGGGCGCCAACATGCAGAAGCAGGCCGTGCCGCTCATCATGCCCGAGGCGCCGTTCGTCGGCACCGGCATGGAGGCGCGCGCCGCGCTCGACTCCGGCGACGTACTGATCGCCGAAGGCGACGGCGTCGTGAAGCTCGTGTCCGGGGATCGCATCGTCGTTGAGTACGACAAGGACGTCTCCGACCGCTACGGCAAGGCGCTCGGCAAGAAGCAGTACAACCTCAACAAGTTCCGCCGTTCCAACCAGGACACGTCGATCAACCAGAAGCCGTTGGTCTTCGGCGGCGAGACCGTCGCCGAGGGCGACCTCCTCGCCGACGGCACGAGTACCTTCAACGGCGAGCTCGCGCTCGGCAAGAACCTGCTCGTCGCCTACATGCCGTGGGAGGGCTACAACTACGAGGACGCCATCATCTTGAACGAGCGTCTCGTGCGCGACGACGTCTTGACCTCGATCCACGTGAAGGAGTACGAGATCGACGCGCGCGACACCAAGCTCGGCGCCGAAGAGATCACGCGCGACATCCCGAACCTGCCCGATGACATCCTCGCGGACCTGGACGACCTCGGCATCGTGCGCATCGGCGCCGAAGTCGAGCCCGGCGACATCCTCGTCGGCAAGGTGACGCCCAAGGGTGAGACCGAGCAGTCGCCCGAAGAGCGACTCTTGCGCGCGATCTTCGGTGAGAAGGCGCGCGAAGTGCGCGACACCTCGCTGAAGGTTCCCCACGGCGAGTCCGGCAAGGTCATCGACGTCAAGGTCTACAGCCGCGACGAGGACCACGAGATGCAGCCCGGCGTGAACCAGCTGGTGAAGGTCTACGTCGCCCAGAAGCGCAAGATCTCCGAGGGCGACAAGCTCGCCGGACGCCACGGCAACAAGGGCGTCATCTCCAAGATCCTGCCCGAAGAGGACATGCCCTTCATGTCTGACGGCACGCCGGTCGACATCATCTTGAGCCCGCTCGGTGTGCCGAGCCGAATGAACGTGGGCCAGGTCCTCGAGAGTCACCTGGGCTACGCGGCACGACACGGCTGGGAAGGCATCGACGTCAACCCGACGGTCGGCACCTCCGGACACTCGGACCAGGCCGACCCGGCGACGCGACCGTACCGCAAGACCCGTCCGCGCACCGAGCCGGCCGTCTACGTGGCGACGCCCTCGTTCGACGGCGCGCACTGGGACGAGACCGAACGGGCCAAGGACAAGCCGACGATCCAACAGACCTTCGCGACCTTGAACGTCGACGGCCAGAACGGCAAGCGCCTCTTGGCCGGGGACAACGACGGCAAGGTCACGCTGTACAACGGTCGCACCGGCGAGGTCTACGACAGCCCGATCTCGGTCGGCTACGCCTACATCTTGAAGTTGGCCCACATGGTGGATGACAAGATCCACGCGCGCTCGACCGGCCCGTACTCGATGATCACCGCCCAGCCACTCGGTGGCAAGGCGCAGTTCGGTGGTCAGCGCTTCGGCGAGATGGAGGTCTGGGCCCTCGAGGCCTACGGCGCGGCCTACGCGCTCCAGGAACTCCTCACCGTCAAGTCCGACGACATGAAGGGCCGCGAGCGCGCCTACGAGGCGATCGTCAAGGGCCAGAACCTACCGGAACCGGGGATCCCCGAGTCCTTCAAGGTCCTCATCAAGGAAATGCAATCACTCTGTTTGAACGTAGAAGTGCGCGACAAGGTCGGGGCCCACGTGGACCTGGCCGACACCGAAGAGGACTTCTTCTCGGTCACCCGCGAACTCGGCATCGACATCAGTCGGCCGGAGCGCGGATCTGACGAAGAGGACGCTCGACGCGCCGCCGAAAGGAAGTTGTCATGAGCCCGTTAGACGTCAACCAGTTCGACGAACTGAGCATTGGACTCGCCACGGCCCAGAACATCCGCAGTTGGTCCTCGGGAGAGGTGAAGAAGCCCGAGACCATCAACTACCGCACGCTCCGTCCGGAAAAGGACGGCCTCTTCTGCGAGAAGATCTTCGGGCCCCAAAAGGCCTGGGAGTGCGCCTGCGGCAAGTACAAGCGGGTGCGTTTCAAGGGCATCGTCTGTGAGCGTTGCGGCGTCGAGGTCACCAGCGACAAGGTCCGTCGCGACCGCATGGGCCACATCGCCCTGTCGGCGCCGGTCGTGCACATCTGGTACCTGCGCGGAACGCGATCGTGGCTGGCCTACCTCCTCATGGGGACAGCTCCCAAAGAGGAGTTGAAGGCCAAGCAGCTCGAGAAGGTCATCTACTTCGCCGCGCACATGGTCACCTTCGTCGACGTCGACAAGCGTCACGACGACTTGGCCGAACTGCGTGGGGCTCTCGCTGACGAGATGCTCGAGATCGCCGAGCGCGAAGTCAAGGCGCTCGACAACAAGCTGAAGGAGATCGAGGCCCGCGCCGTCAAGTTGGAGAGTGACGGCGCCAAGGAGTCCGAGCTGCGCGCCCTGCAGCGCGGCACCGAGAAGGAACTCGACGGCGTGCGTTCGCGCTTCGCCGAGGAGCGTGAGTTGGCCAAGCAGGCCTTCGACACCTTCGAGGGACTGCACTCGCGCCAGATCATCGAAGACGAAGTGCTGTACCGCGAGATGGACTTCCGTTACGGCGAGTACTTCGAGGGCGGCATGGGTGCCGACGCGATCCTGCAACTCATCGACCGCATGGACCTCGACCTCGAGGAGAAGGTCATGCGCGAGATGATCGACGCGAAGGACGGCCGCAAGCCGCTCAGCGCGCAGCGTCACGCCAAGTTCTTGAAGCGACTCGCCATCGTGCAGTCCTTCAACCGTCGTGACGACCAGGGTCGCCGACTCAACGACCCGCGCGCCATGATCCTCGAAGCGGTGCCCGTCATCCCGCCGGACCTGCGCCCGATGGTACAGCTCGACGGTGGCCGCTTCGCGACCTCGGACCTGAACGACCTCTACCGTCGCGTCATCAACCGGAACAACCGACTGAAGCGCCTGCTCGACCTCGGCGCGCCGGACATCATCGTCAACAACGAGAAGCGCATGCTCCAAGAGGCCGTCGACGCACTGTTCGACAACGGCCGTCGCGGACGTCCGGTCGCCGGCCAGTCCGGTCGACCGCTCAAGAGCCTCTCGGACATGTTGAAGGGTAAGCAGGGACGGTTCCGTCAGAACCTGCTCGGCAAGCGCGTCGACTACTCAGGCCGTTCGGTCATCGTCGTCGGCCCGCAGCTGAAGCTGCACCAGTGCGGCCTGCCCAAGATGATGGCACTGGAACTCTTCAAGCCCTTCGTCATGAAGCGCCTCATCGAGACGCAGATGGCCCAGAACATCAAGAGCGCCAAGCGCATGGTCGAACGGCGCAAGGCCGTGGTGTGGGACGTCCTCGAAGAGGTCATCCGCGAGCACCCGGTGTTGCTCAACCGCGCGCCGACGTTGCACCGTCTCGGTATCCAGGCCTTCGAGCCGGTACTCGTCGACGGCAAGGCCATCCAGATCCACCCGTTGGTGTGCAAGGCGTTCAACGCCGACTTCGACGGTGACCAGATGGCCGTGCACGTGCCGCTGTCGGCCGAGGCCCAGGCCGAGGCCCGGATCCTCATGCTCTCGACCAACAACATCTTCACGCCCGCGACCGGTCGACCGATCACTGAGCCCGCTCAGGACATGGTCTTCGGGGCGTACTACTTGACGTTGCCCGCCGACGAGGAACTCACCAACCCGCCGGTCTTTCGTCACGTGTACGAGATCGAGAACGCATTGGCGGATAAGACCATCGGCGTGCGCACGCCAATCCAGATCCGACCGAGCGAGGGTTCCTCACTCGACACCAGATTGGAAGCCGCCGGCGTCGAGGTGAAGGGCGCGAGTCGTTCACTGATCACGACGGCCGGTCGGGTCTTCTTCAACGAGGCCCTGCCGTTCTCGTTCCGCTACGTGAACGAGTTGATCGGCAAGAACGCCACGCCGATCGGGACCATCGTCGAGGAGATCTCGGGCAGCTTCAGCCGCCAAGAGGTCGCCGAGTCACTGGACGCGATCAAGTCGTTGGGCTTCCGCTACGCGACGCGTTCGGGTCTGACGATCTCGATCGACGACGTCGTGACGACCTCGGAGAAGGCCGCGATCCTGAACAAGTACGAGGAGCAGGCCGCCAAGGTCGAGACCAACTACCGCCGCGGGGTCATCGTCGACGACGAGCGCCGCCAGCAGGAGATCGAGATCTGGACGAACGCGAACAAGGAGGTCGGTGACGCCACCGACCGCGCCATGAACGCGACCTTCGACAACCCGATCCGCATGATGGTCGACTCCGGCGCGCGTGGTAACTCACAGCAGATCCGTCAGATCGCCGCGATGAAGGGCCTCGTGTCCAACCCGCGCGGTGAGATGATCCCTCGTCCGATCAAGTCGTCCTTCCGTGAGGGCCTCTCGGTCCTCGAGTACTTCATCTCGACCCACGGCACCCGTAAGGGACTCGGTGACACGGCGCTTCGCACCGCCGACTCCGGCTACCTGACGCGTCGACTCGTCGACGTCGCCCAGGAGCTGATCGTCAAGGAGTTCGACTGCGGGACGCAACGCGGCATGTGGATCGAGCACGTCACGCCCGACACCCGTGGTCAGCGCGCGCACCTCGAGACCAAGCTGTGGGGCCGCGTATTGGCCGAGGACGTCACGCTCTCCAACGGCACGACGATCGCGACCGGGACCATGCTGATGGTCGACGACGTCGAGCTCTTGCGAGAAGACGCCGCCGTCGAGCGCGTTCGTGTTCGCACGACGTTGACGTGTGACGCCGTGCAGGGCGTCTGTGCCTACTGCTACGGACTCTCCCTCGCGACGCACCAACTGGTCGAGCTCGGTGAGGCCGTCGGCGTCATCGCCGCGCAGTCCATCGGCGAGCCCGGCACGCAGCTCACCATGCGCACCTTCCACTCCGGTGGTGTGACCGAGAGCGACATCACGCACGGCCTGCCGCGCGTCGTCGAGCTCTTCGAGGCCCGCACGCCGAAGGGCGCCGCGAAGGTCGCGGAGTTCTCCGGTGTCGTGCGCGTCGAACTGATCGGTCGCGAGCGCAAGGTCACGGTCGTCGGCAACGACGGCGAGGTCCAGGAGGAGTCGATCTCGATCGCGCGCCACCTGCTCGTCGAGGACGGTCAAGAGGTCGAGGTCGGCACCCCGCTGCACGACGGACCGCTCGACCCGAAGTTGATGATGAAGTTCCGCGGCACTCGTGAGACCCAGCAGTACCTGGTCGAAGAGGTCCAGAACGTCTACCGCGACCAGGGTGTGTCGATCCACGACAAGCACATCGAACTGATCGTGCGTCAGATGACGCGTCGCGTCCAGATCGTCGACGCCGGAGAGTCCCCGTGGCTGCCCGGTGCGATGGTCGACGTGAAGCTCTTCAACGACACCAATGACGACATCGAGGCCAACGGTAAGGAAGCGGCCGACGGCCGTGCCCAGTTGATGGGTATCACCAAGGCCTCACTCGCCACCGACTCGTGGCTCTCGGCCGCCTCCTTCCAGGAGACGACAAGGGTCTTGACCGAAGCGGCCATCGAGGGCAAGCGCGACCACCTGGTCGGGCTGAAAGAGAACATCATCATCGGCAAGCTCATCCCGGCCGGTTCGGGACTCGAGTACTACAACCAGCGCGAACTGCGCCTGGACATGCCCGACGCCGAACTGCTGCCCGCCTGGGCCCAGGTCAGCGACGATGACCTCGACCTCGCGAGCCTGCTGGGCGAACTCGGCGGCGCGGACTCGACGTTCAGTGCCGACCTGTCGGCGTTCCAGAACATCGGGACCGCCACCTACGACGAGTCGGCCCTGCCCGAGAACGACGCGTCCAACCCCGAAGACGAGTTGGGTAACCGAGCGATCTAACGCGATGCCCGCCCGAGCCCTACTGCTCGGGCGGGCATCGTCGTTTGTGGCCTCCGGAGGCCTTGAGTAGTCGCGTCGTCGGCACAATGTCGACGATCGGGTAGTGCGCTGGAGTTTTGAGCACTGTTGAGGCCATCTCACTTGCTTGATGAAGCAGGTAAAATGCTTAAAGTGCCCACCCTAAAACCACTCTCTGACAGCGAGGAGCAACTCTGGCGCGCCGAGATGCGGATTCTGAAGGTGCTTCCGCGACTTCTCGACAGCGACTTGGTTAAGGATGCGGGTCTCACGGCGAGTGAGTACTCCACGCTCATGCATCTCTCCGAAGCTCCCGATCGCCAATTGAGAATGGCAGATCTTGCGAGCGCGACTGACCTCTCGGCGAGTCGGATGACGCGTCTGGTGGACGAACTCCAATCGCGTGGTTTGGTCTCGAAGACCACCAGTTCGTCTGACGCGCGAGGCAACGTCGCCAAACTCACGCCTCGCGGCGCGGCCACGATGCGGTCGGCTTGGCCAGTTCACCTGGCGAGTGTCCGGCGTCATTTCTTTGATCACATCAAGGTCAGCGAAATCGAGAAAACGGCGAGCACTTTGTCGCAAGTCGCCGCCTGCCTCGAAGGTACGTCCACGGAGCCGTAGGAAGGTCGCCAGCCTTCTTCTCCTGACAGGGAGTGGAGGCTTTCGACGACAAAGGCACGTCCAGTCGTCCGATTCACGAGATTCAGAATCAGCCCGTAGACCGCACCGGCCATTATTGCTTGCCCACGCAAGCAAATTAATGTATCGTCCAGATTGTTGGTGCGACCAAGCGAGGAGAGAACAATGACCACTGAAATGGGTGCCCGGAGCGCCTTCACGATGAAAGATTTCGCGCCAGTGCCCGAGTCGTCTCTCGGACCTAAAGTGAACGAACAGGGATATTACGTCGGTCGCATTGAGCGCAACCTGTACTGGGTGACGGACGGCGTCTACCAGTGCGGATTCTTGACCACGTCGGACGGCGTCATTTTGCTAGATGCTCCGGCGACGATCGGTCACAACATCCAGCGGGCCATCGACGAGATCGCCTCCGCCAATGGCGTGAGCAACAAAGTGACCTGTCTCATTCACTCTCATCACCATGCTGATCACGGGAGCGCGTCTTCGTTGTTCGGCAATGACGTCGTTCGAATCGGTCACGAAGAAACGCGCAGACTGATGCTGCGCGACAACGACCCGAACCGGCCGGCACCCGAAGAGACATTCCAGGACAACCGCATTCTTGAGATTGGTGGCGAGCGCATCGAACTCGGTTGGCACGGTTCGAACCATTCGCCCGACAACAGTTACATCTATCTACCCAACCACGACACGTTGATGCTTGTCGACGTCATCAACGTGGGTTGGGTGCCGATCTACAGCCTCAATCTCGCTGTCGACGTCCCCGGCTACATCGCCGCCCCTGGGGTTGCGCTCGGTTACGAATGGACGCACCTCATCAGCGGGCACATGGGCAAACTCGGCTCCCGCGACGACGTCGCGCTTCACCAGCAGTTCATCGGAGAGATCGTTGACAACCTCAGGGAGGTCTTCACCACTTTCGACCCGACGGAGTACTACCAGAAGTACTGGCCAAATATGTGGGCGTCCGTCTCAGAACATCTGGACGAAGTGGCACGCCGAGCATGCGCGTCGCTCGCGGCGAAATACGCAGGTCGAATCGCGGCCGCGGACATTGACTCGTTCGTCTTGAGTACCGCAATCTGGATCCTCGAGTCGATGCGACTGGACCTCGGTCTCGGTATCCAGGTTCACCCCTAACAAACAAAGGAGCAACAGTGACTGGTATCGGAATAATTCTTGGGAGCACGCGACCTGGCCGTCGCGGCGAAGTGGTCGCGAAGTGGGTGTACGAGGTGGCGCGGATGCGCACCGATGCCCAGTTCGAACTCATCGACTTGGCCGACTACCCGTTACCGCACCTCGACGAACCCATGCCACCGGCCATGGGCCAGTATCAAAACCAGCACACCAAGGACTGGGCGGCGACCATATCGCGGTTTGATGGTTTCGTCTTCGTAACTCCCGAATACAACCATTCAACCTCCGGCGTGCTGAAGAACGCGATCGACTATCTCTTCGCCGAACGGAACAACAAGGCGATGGGCGTCGTCTCCTATGGTGTCGTCGGCGGGGCGCGAGCCGCTGAACATCTACGACTTATCGGCGGCGAGTTGAAGATGGCTGACGTGCGCACCAACGTGGCCCTGTCAATGCTCACAGATTTCGTCAATTTCACGGACCTTGCACCCAGCGAGTTTCAGGGTCAAGCACTCGACAGGCTGCTCGGCGAGGTGATCGCCTGGAGTGAGGCACTCGCGCCACTTCGCGGTCCGGCGGGCGCGTAACGAACGAAATAGGTTTCTCTGTAGCTAACAGTTGGAAGACGTGATGGAAGGACAGGACCGTGAAGCCAGCCAATGGAATGAAGATCAGCATTACCGAAAATGGCCCCTACCTCGTTGAGGGTTCGGTTCCGCTCTCAAAACAGACGATCGGCACGGATGACGCTGGAGACTCAGTCGAGTGGCTCGAGGGCGAACAGATAGGGACCAAGGACACCTACCGTCTCTGTCGCTGCGGGCAGTCGGACACGAAGCCATTCTGTGATGGCTCGCACGCCAGAGTCGGTTTCGATGGGACCGAGACCGCCAGTCGATCGACGTATGTAGAGCAGGCGCGTGTGCAGCACGGACCGACGTGGAATATGACCGACGTCGAGTCGCTGTGCGCGTCGGGGAGGTTTTGCGACCCCAACGGCGATGCGTGGCACTTGGTCAAAAAAGCAGGCGAGTCGGCGGCGGAACTCACTGCTCGCCAGGCTGGGCTCTGCCCTTCGGGTCGATTGGTCGTGTGGAACAAGAAATCGAATGTTGCCATCGAACTTACCTTCGATCCTTCGATTGGGCTCATTGAAGACCCCTCGCAGGGGGTAGCCGGTCCCGTATGGGTCCGCGGCGGCATAGCGATTACGAGTGCGGACGGCGAGACGTACGAGGTCCGTAATCGAGTGACGCTCTGTCGATGTGGAGCGTCCAACAACAAGCCCTTCTGTGATGGTTCTCATGGTGAAATCGGATTCACTGATTGAACCAACTCCGACTTTGGGGTTGACCACCGGAACGCTCCCACGATTGAATCTGTCAGGCGGGCTCCTGGTTCGGGGCCCGGCTTGCCGTTCGGGGCTGTTTTGCCCTAGAATAGATAGTCCGCGTGCCGAGTCTTCGGCGCTCCAGCAACGAAGTTCAATTAGAAGAGGTTTTCTGCGTGCCCACAATTGCACAGTTGGTCCGAAAGGGCCGGCAGGACAAGGTTTCCAAGACCAAGACGCCGGCCCTGAAGGGTGCCCCGCAGCGTCGTGGCGTCTGCACCCGCGTCCACACGGTGACCCCGAAGAAGCCGAATTCGGCCCTTCGTAAGGTCGCGCGTGTCCGTCTCACCTCCGGTGTGGAGGTCACCGCCTACATCCCGGGCGTCGGACACAACCTCCAGGAGCACTCGATCGTCCTCGTGCGTGGCGGCCGAGTGAAGGACCTCCCGGGCGTCCGCTACAAGATCATCCGCGGCGCGCTCGACACCTCGGGTGTGCGTGACCGCAAGCAGGCCCGTAGCCGCTACGGCGCCAAGAGGGAGAAGTAAATGCCCCGCAAAGGTCCCGCCCTCCGCCGTGAAGTGCCCGTCGACCCGATCTACAAGTCGGTCCTCGTCACGCAGCTCACCAACAAGATCCTCGAGCGCGGTAAGCGCACCATCGCCGAGCGTATCGTCTACACCGCCTTGGAGCAGGTCGAGCAAAAGACCGGCACCGACCCGGTCGCGACCCTGAAGCGCGCCCTGGAGAACGTCCGACCGGAGCTGGAAGTCAAGAGCCGGCGCGTGGGTGGCACCACGTACCAGGTGCCGATGGAGGTTCGTCCCCGTCGCGCCACTACACTGGCTATCCGCTGGTTGACGGATTTCGCGAAGAAGCGCCGCGAGAAGACCATGGCCGAGCGGCTCGCCAATGAGATCATTGACGCGAGTAACGGTGTCGGTGCTGCAGTGAAGCGTCGTGAGGACGTGGCCAAGATGGCCGAGTCCAACAAGGCCTTCGCGCACTACCGCTGGTAATCAAAGAAAGCTCGAAATGACCGCTCGCGATATCGCCCTGGACAAGGTCCGCAATATTGGGATCATGGCGCACATTGACGCCGGCAAGACGACCACGACCGAACGCATCCTCTTTTACACCGGCAAGAACTACAAGATCGGTGAGGTCCACGACGGCGGCGCCACGATGGACTGGATGGTCCAGGAGCAAGAGCGCGGGATCACCATCACCTCGGCCGCCACGACCGCGTACTGGAACGGGCACCGCATCAACATCATCGACACGCCGGGCCACGTCGACTTCACGGTCGAGGTCGAGCGCTCACTCCGCGTGCTCGACGGCGCGGTCGCGGTCTTCGACGCCGTCGCCGGCGTCGAGCCCCAGACCGAGACGGTGTGGCGCCAGGCCAACAAGTACAACGTCCCGCGGATCTGCTTCGTGAACAAGATGGACCGCGTCGGCGCGGACTTCTTTCGCTGCGTCGACATGATCGCCGACCGCCTCGACTGCGTCCCGGCCGTCATCCAACTGCCCATCGGCGCCGAGGGCAGCTACCTCGGCATCATCGACATCTGCTCGATGACCGCCACGATCCACCACGACGAGCACGGCGAGCGCGTCGAGATCATCGAGATCCCCGACGAGTACAAGGCGCAGGCCGCCGAGTACCACGTCAAGTTGCTCGACATCCTCACGACCTTCGACGACGACCTCATGGAGCAGGTCCTCGAGGGTCACGACGTCTCGGTCGAGGACATCCGAACCGCCCTGCGCCACGGGACCCTGGAGGGTCTGTGCGTGCCGATCCTCAACGGCTCGGCCTTCAAGAACAAGGGTGTCCAGCCCATGCTCGACGCCGTCGTCGACTTCTTGCCCTCGCCGATCGACCTCCCGCCGACCCAGGGCACCAAGCCCGGCAAGGACGAGGTCATCGAGCGAAAGCCCTCCGACGACGAGCCCTTCGCCGCCCTCGCCTTCAAGGTCCAGACCGACCCGGACGTCGGGAAGTTGACGTACCTGCGCGTGTATTCCGGCACCCTGGAAAAGGGCGACACCGTCCTCAACACGACCCGGGGCATGAAGAAGGAACGTCTCGGACGGCTTCTCCTGATGCACGCGAATAACCGCGAGGACCTCGACACCATCCGCACCGGCGACATCGTGGCCGCCGTGGGCTTGAAGCAGGTCACGACCGGCGACACGCTGAGTTCCATTGACCAGCCGATCCAACTCGAGACGCTGGTCTTTCCCGAGCCGGTCATCCACGTCGCCGTCGAACCCAAGACCAAGGCCGACCAGGACAAACTGGGCCGTGCCTTGTACTCACTGTCCGAAGAGGACCCGACCTTCCGCGTGCGCACCGACGAAGAGACCGGCCAGACCGTCATCTCGGGCATGGGCGAACTGCACTTAGAAGTGTTGGTCGATCGCATGCAGCGCGAGTTCGCCGTCGACGCCAACGTCGGTAAGCCCCAGGTGGCCTATCGCGAGACCGTTCGAAAGACCGTGACCAAGGTCGAGGAGAAGTACGTGCGCCAGACCGGTGGTCGTGGTCAGTACGGCCACGTCGTCATCACGCTGGAGCCCACGGGTCCCGGCGGGGGCTACGAGTTCGTCGATGAGATCACGGGTGGGGTCATCCCCAAGGAGTACATCCAGCCGGTCAACCAGGGCATCACCGAGGCCTTGACCTCGGGCGTCTTGGCGGGATATCCGGTCGTCGACGTGCGCGTGCGCCTCACCTACGGTTCGTACCACGACGTCGACTCCTCGGAGATGGCCTTTAAGATCGCCGGTTCGATCGCCGTGAAGAAGGCCGCGCGCTTGGCGAGCCCGGTGTTGTTGGAGCCGATCATGGCCGTCGAGGTCGTGACGCCCGAGGACTACCTCGGCGACGTCATCGGCGACCTGTCGTCTCGTCGCGGTCGCGTCGAGGGCATGGATCAGCATGGCAATAGCCAGGCGATTCGGGCCCTTGTGCCGCTGGCCGACATGTTCGGCTACGCTACTGACCTGCGTTCTCGCACCCAAGGGCGCGCGACGTACACCATGCAGTTCAGTAATTACGCTGAAGTACCTGACGCGATTTCGAAGGAGATCGTGGCCAAGGCCACTGGCGCGTAAAGCTGGGTGACCAGTGAAAAAAGGTCCAAACCGTAGTCGGGGCGGGCCAAAACGAACAAGACGGCTTCAAGAGGAGACGTCGTTAGACAGAAAGTTAGTCCCCGACAATGGCAAAGAAGAAGTTCGAGCGCACTAAGCCGCACGTAAACGTTGGAACGATGGGCCACATCGACCACGGCAAGACCACCCTCACCGCGGCCATCACGAAGGTCCTCTCGACCCGCCTGCCCGGAACCGCCTTCACGCCCTTCGACCAGATCGACAAGGCGCCCGAGGAGAAGCAGCGCGGCATCACGATCTCGATCGCCCACGTGGAATACGAGACGGCGAACCGTCACTACGCCCACGTCGACATGCCCGGCCACGCCGACTACGTCAAGAACATGATCACCGGCGCCGCCCAGGTCGACGGGGCCATCCTCGTCGTCGCGGCGACCGACGGACCCATGCCCCAGACCCGCGAGCACGTGTTGCTCGCGCGCCAGGTCGGCGTGCCCTACATCGTGGTCGCCCTCAACAAGGCCGACATGGTGGACGACGAAGAGCTCCTCGAGCTCGTCGAGATGGAGATCCGCGAGCTCCTCACGAGCTACGGCTTCCCCGGCGACGACACCCCGATCGTGCGCGTCTCGGCCCTCAACGCCCTCAACGGCGACGAAGAGGCCGGCGACCGCATCATGGAGTTGATGGACGCGGTCGACACGTTCATACCCGAGCCCGTCCGAGCGACCGAGAAGCCGTTCCTGATGTCCATCGAGGACGTCATGTCCATCACCGGCCGCGGCACCGTCGTCACCGGCAAGGTCGAGCAGGGCGTCGTGAAGGTCGGCGACGAAGTCGAGATCGTGGGCCTGCGCCCGACGACCAAGACCGTCGTCACCGGCATCGAGATGTTCCGCAAGCTCCTCGACCAGGGACAGGCCGGCGACAACCTCGGCGCGCTGCTCCGTGGCACGAAGAAGGAAGAGGTCGAGCGCGGCCAGGTGCTGTGCAAGCCCGGCACCATCACGCCCCACACGAACTTCGAGGCCTCGGTCTACGTGCTCACCAAGGAGGAGGGCGGCCGTCACAAGCCGTTCTTCGCGAACTACCGTCCGCAGTTCTACTTCCGCACGACCGACGTCACCGGCACCATCGAGCTGCCCTCGGGCACCGAGATGGTCATGCCCGGGGACAACACCGAGATGACCGTGACCCTGGGTAAGCCGATCGCCATGGAAGAGGGTCTCACCTTCTCCATCCGCGAGGGTGGCCGAACCGTCGGATCCGGTCGCGTCGTCAAGATCTTGAAGTAGTCGTCGATGGCCGACAACCGACAAATGATTCGCATCCGGCTGAAGGCCTTCGACCACGGCGTCCTGGATCAGTCCACCGCGAAGATCGTCCAAACGGTCGAGCGCACGAACGCGAGGGTGCAGGGCCCCGTGCCGCTGCCCACCGAGAAGCACCGTTATACGGTCGTTCGCGGACCCCACAAGCACAAGGACTCGCGCGAACACTTCGAGATGCGCGTGCACAAGCGTCTGTTGGACATCGTGGACCACACCGCCAAGACCGTCGACTCGCTCCAGCGACTCGACCTCCCGGCCGGTGTGGACATCGAGATCAAGATCCGTCAAGTGTGAACGATCGCTCTTGCGCGCCTTTGCGCGCGCGGGGCCTGATGATGTACGCTTGGTAGCCCCCAAATAGCGGTTCGGGCGGAAAAAAAGAAGTGTTCAGTTGCCCTTTGGGGAACGCTGAACCAAACCAGTCGAGCGCTCCGTTCGGGTTTAGTTACCCGGCGGAGCGTCTGTGTGTCGGACATCCGACGCGCAGGGAAAGAAAGAGGCAACCGTGGCGACCAAAGCGATCGTCGGCGAGAAGGTGGGCATGACCCAGGTCTGGGACGCCCAGAACCGGGCGATCCCGGTGACGGTCGTTCGCGTCAGCCCCGCTCGCGTCGTCCAGGTGAAGACCCCGGAGAAGGAGGGCTACTCCGCCGTCCAGGTGACCTGGGGAACCCGGCGCACCTCGACCCTCTCCAAGCCCGAACTCGGCCACTTCGAAAAGGCCGGCGTCGCCCCCGGTAAGAAACTCGTCGAGCTTCGCCTCGATGACGTCTCGGGCTACAGCGTCGGCCAGGAGATTCTCGCCGACGCCTTCGAGGCGGGCGAGATGATCGACGCCACCGCGGTCGCCAAAGGCAAGGGCTTCGCCGGCGCCATGAAGCGCCACAACTTCTCGGGCATGGGCGCCGCGCACGGCAACCACAAGCACCACCGCGCCCCCGGTTCCATCGGCGCCTGCGCCACGCCGGGTCGCGTCTTCAAGGGCACGAAGATGGCCGGTCGCATGGGTGGCGTGCAGGTCACCACGACGAACCTAGAAGTGATCTCGGTGGACGTCGAGCGCCACCTGGTGCTCGTCAAGGGCGCGGTCCCGGGTCCGCGCGGCGGCACCGTGGTGCTGCGCACCTCGGTGAAGAACCCGATGAAGGCCGGAGGCACGCGATGACCGACGTCTTTACCCTTCGTGGTCCGATCAAGAAGGACCGACCCGAGCCCGCCAAGCGCTCAGCCGTTCGTCGGTCCCTCGACGGGACCGAGCTCTCGAGCGTCGATCTCGAGCCGACGATCTTCGGTATCGAGCCCAACATGGCCGTCCTGCACCAGGTGATCAAGGCACAACTGGCCGCCAAGCGCGCGGGCACCCAGTCGACCAAGACCCGCAAAGAGGTTCGTGGAGGTGGGCGCAAGCCCTTCAACCAGAAGGGCACCGGGGGAGCGCGCCAAGGCACCATCCGCGCGCCGCAGTACCCGGGCGGTGGCATCGCGCTCGGTCCCAAGCCGCGCAAGTACGACCAGAAGACGCCCAAGAAGATGATCCGCCTGGCGCTGTATTCGGCGCTGTCGGACCGCGCCCAGATGGAGCGCGTCGCGATCGTCGACGGCTTCGCCAACTGGCAAACGCCCCGCACCAAGGACGCCATCAGCGCCCTGGAGGCCCTCGGCCTCGACGGGAAGATCTTGGTGGTGCTGGGACGCGAGGACGCAACGGCCCTGCGCTCGTTCCGCAACCTCATGAACGTGAAGACCATCGACGCCGGCGAGGTCAACGCCTACGACGTCCTCGACTGCGACTGGATCCTCTTCACCGACGAGACGTTGCCGACGCTGAAGGAGAAGAGCTGATGCGCGATGCGATGAGCGTCCTGATTCGCCCCGTGGTCTCGGAGAAGACCTACGCCCTGATGGACAAGGGCACCTACGTCTTCGTCGTGGACCCGCGCTCGACCAAGGTCGACGTGCGCAACGCCGTCGAGCGGACCTTCAACGTGAAGGTCACCAACGTCAACACTCTCAACCGCAAGGGTAAGTCGACGCGCAACCGTCGCACCGGTGTCGTGGGCATGCGCCCGGGCACGAAGCGGGCCATCGTCACCCTGCGAGCCGGTGACACGATCAACCTCTTCGACAACTAAGGACTGCCATGGCCCTACGTCAACGCAAACCCACGAGTCCCGGTCGCCGCTTCCAGACGGTCTCGGACTTCGCCGACATCACCAAGACGCTGCCCGAGAAGTCACTGCTCGACTCCAAGCCCAAGACCGGTGGCCGCAACAACTACGGCCGCAAGACCTCGCGTCACCGCGGCGGCGGTCACAAGCAGCAGTACCGCATCATCGACTTCAAGCGCAACAAGGACGCCGTGCCCGCGCGCGTCGCGGCCATCGAGTACGACCCGAACCGCACCTGTCGCATCGCGTTGCTCCACTACCTCGACGGCGAGAAGCGCTACATCCTCGCGCCGAACGGCCTCAAGGTCGACGACATGGTCGAGAGCGGTCCCAAGGCCGACATCCGCAACGGCAACGCCCTGCCGATGCGCTTCATCCCGACCGGCTCCACGGTCCACAACGTCGAACTGCGTCCGGGCGGCGGCGGCAAGATGGCGCGCAGCGCCGGCATGGGCGTGCAGATCGTGGCCAAAGAGGGCGCCTACGCCACGCTCCGACTGCCCTCGACCGAGATGCGCCGCGTCCCGATCGACTGTCGCGCCACGCTCGGCACCGTCGGCAACTCCGAGCACGAATTGACGTCGATCGGTAAGGCCGGCCGCAACCGCTGGAAGGGCATCCGCCCCCAGACGCGCGGCGTCGCCATGAACCCGGTCGACCACCCCCTGGGTGGCGGCGAAGGCAAGACGTCCGGTGGACGTCACCCGGTCTCGCCGTGGGGTCAGCCCGAAGGTCGTACGCGTCTGCCGAAGCCATCAGACGCCTTAATTATTCGACGCCGCCGTGGACGCGGCGCCCGAAGGTAGGTAGAGAATGTCACGAAGTCTGAAAAAGGGTCCCTTCATCGACGCGCACCTGTTGAAGAAGGTGGACGCGATGAACGCGGCGAATGAGAAGAAGGTCATCAAGACCTGGAGCCGTCGTTCGACGGTGATCCCCGACATGGTCGGGCACACCTTCGCCGTGCACGACGGTCGTCGCCACGTCCCGGTCTTCGTGAACGAGTCGATGGTCGGGCACAAGCTCGGCGAGTTCGCGCCGACGCGGACCTTCCGCTTCCACGCCGGCCAGGAAAAGACGGGTAAGCGCTAATGACCGGTCCCAAGCTGAACGAACGCCCCGGCACCCGCGCCACGCTCCGCGGTTACCACATGTCCGCGAGCAAGGCCCGCGTCGTGTTGAACCTGATCCGCGGCGAGGACGTCACCACCGCGCGCGACATCCTCGCCGGCACGAACCGCGAGGCCGCGGACGTCGTCGGCAAGGTCCTCGCCTCGGCCGTCGCCAACGCCGTCACGAACGACGCGATGCAGGCCGACGAGCTCTTCGTCTCGGCCGCCTACGCCGACGAGGGCGTCACGATGAAGCGCTTCACGCCACGCGCGCGCGGTCGCGCCGGAAAGATCATGAAGCGTTCCTGCCACATCACGGTCATCGTGTCGCGTCTGGACGACGAGCGCCTCGAGACGTTGCGCAACGCCCGCACCGCCCAAGCCGCCGTGTCGCGCACACGTCGCGTCGCGTCCTCGCGCCGTCGCGCCGACCAGCAGGCGAGTCTCAACAAGCGCGAGACCGCCGCCATCGAAGCGGCCGAGAACGAGGCCCTGGAGGCCGAAGCCAACGCGAACGCCACTGACGTGTTCGAGGACGAGGCCAACGAGACCGACGTCATGGAGTTCGACACCGTCGACACGCCGCTCGAGGACCTCGAAGCGACCGACGGAGCCGAGACCGAGACCGGCACCGACGAGACCGACGTCATGGAGTTCGACACCGTCGCCACGCCGCTTGAGGACCTCGAAGCGACCGATGGAGCCGAGACCGGCACCGACAAGACCGACAAGACCGACAAGACCGACGAGACCGAACCAGTCGAGACCGACACACCCGACACTGCCGACGAGACCGACGTCGTGGAGACGCCGGCCGAAGAGACGACCGACGAGACCGATTCAACCGACACCACTGAGGAGACCAAGTAATGGGTCAGAAGGTAAACCCCTACGGTTTCCGACTGGGGATCACGACCGACTGGAAGTCGCGCTGGTTCAAGGAGCGCGGTTACAAGGACCTCGTCATCGAGGACTGGAAGATCCGCGACTACCTGACCAGGCAGCTCGAGAGCGCCGCGGTCAGCCGCATCGAGATCGAGCGCAACTCGGATCGCATCCGCGTGGACATCCATACCGCGCGTCCGGGCATCGTCATCGGACGCCGTGGCGCCGAGGCCGAGCGCCTGAAGAAGGACCTCGAGAAGATCACCGGTCAGAAGAACAAGATCTCCTTGAACATCCAAGAGATCAAGCAGCCGGAACTGGACGCGGCACTCATCGCCCAGGGCATCTGTGACCAGTTGCTGCGTCGCGTGGCCTTTCGCCGCGCCATGAAACGCGGCATCCAGACCGTGCAGAAGGCCGGCGCCATGGGCGTCAAGATCCAGGCGTCGGGTCGCCTCGGTGGCGCCGAGATGTCACGCCGCGAGTCCTACCGCGAAGGGCGCGTGCCGCTGCACACGCTGCGCGCGGACATCGACTACGGATTCCGTGAGGCGCGTACCTCGACCGGTCGCGTCGGCGTGAAGGTCTGGATCTACAAGGGCGACATCCTGCCGTACCAGTTGACCAACGACGAGAAGATCGTGCGCGAGGCCGCCATGGCCGCGGGCGACGCCGTGCCCGTCGGGTCCGCGGGCGTGTCCTCGGCCCCCAAGGGTGTCGTGCGCGCCGGCGGTGGACGCCGCCGCGTCGAGGCCGAGCCGGTCGAAGACGTCGTCGAGGAGGTCGTGGTCGACGGCGACGAGGTCGCAGAGGTCGACTTGCTCGCCGAGACCCCCGAGGTCGAGGCGCAGTTGAGTGTCGAAGAAGAGATCGAGCGTCGCACCGCCCAAGAGCACAACGACACGCCGCACTTCAGGAAGGACGCCGAGTAACCATGTTGATGCCCCGCAAGGTCAAGCACCGCAAGCAACAGCGCGGACGCCGTGGCGGCAACGCCAAGGGCGGCGTCGAGCTGAACTTCGGCGACTTCGGCATCCAGGCCCTCGAACGGGGCTGGATCACTGCGCGCCAGATTGAAGCGGCCCGTATCGCGATGACCCGTCACGTCAAGCGTGGTGGCAAGGTCTGGATCCGCGTCTTCCCCGACAAGCCCGTCACGCAGAAGCCGGCCGAGACCCGCATGGGCTCCGGTAAGGGCAACCCCGAACACTGGGTCGCCGTCGTGAAGCCCGGTCGCATCATGTTCGAGCTCGGTGGAGTCGACGAGGCGCTGGCGCGCGCCGCCATGGAGCGTGCCATCCAGAAGTTGCCCATCAAGGCCAAGTTCGTCGTTCGTCCCGGCACGCACGGGACCCCGGAAGTGAGTATCTGATGGCCAAGACCCGTGAACGAATCGCCGAGATGCGCCTGCTGGGCGACCGCGAACTGCTCGAGCGACTCGCCGAGTCGCGTCGCGAGTTGTTCAACATGCGCTTCCAGTTGGCCACCGGTCAGCTCGACAACTCGGCCCGCCTCAACGAGGTGCGCCGCGACATCGCGCGCCTCTCGACGTTCGCGCGCGAGCGCGAGATCGCGGCCGCCGAGGCGCTAGGAGAAGGTGAGTAGTCATGACTGACTCGAACGAAACATCGAGGGTGAACCCCCGCAAGGTCCGCGAGGGCATCGTCGTCTCGGACAAGATGAACTCGACGCTGGTCGTCGCGGTGAACGAGCGCGTCTCGCACCCGCGCTACGGCAAGACCGTCCAGCGCACAAAGAAGCTCTACGTGCACGACGAGAAGAACGAAGCCAAGATCGGCGACAAGGTTCGCGTCCAAGAGACCCGACCGCTGTCGAAGCTGAAGCGCTGGCGTCTCACCGAAGTCGTGGAGCGTGCGCGATGATCCAACAGGAGAGTCGACTCAAGGTCGCCGACAACAGCGGGGCCAAAGAGGTGCTCTGCATCCGCGTGCTCGGCGGGTCGCGTCGTCGCTACGCCTCGATCGGTGACGTCTTCATCGGCACCGTCAAGGAAGCGATCCCCGGCGCCGCCGTGAAGAAGGGCGACGTGGTTCGCTGCGTCGTCGTTCGCACGTCCAAGGAGAAGCGTCGTCCCGACGGTTCCTACATCAAGTTTGACGAGAACGCCGCGGTGCTGATCAACGACCAGCTGCAGCCGCGCGGCACGCGCATCTTCGGCCCCGTCGGTCGCGAGCTGCGCGACAAGAAGTTTATGCGCATCATTTCGCTGGCGCCGGAGGTGTTGTGATGAAGATCCGTAAGGGTGACGAGGTGTACGTGTTGGCGGGCAAGTTCCGCGGCGAGCGCGCCAACGTCGAAGAGGCGTTGCCCGGCGCCAACAAGGTGTTCCTGGAGGGCCTGAACATGGCCAAGCGCCACACCAAGCAGTCCGGCTCGACCATGCAGGCCGGCATCATCGACAAGTTGATGCCGGTCGACGCGAGCAACGTCGCGCTCTGGTGTGACAACCACAAGGGACCGGCCAAGGTCGGGTCCAAGAAGAACGACGAGGGCGTGAAGGTCCGCGTCTGTCGCAAGTGTGGAGAGGTCCTATGACGACCGCGACTCGACCCCGTCTCAAGGTGCGCTTCGACGAAGAGATCCGTCCCAAGCTCAAAGAGGAGCTCGGCCTCGAGAACATCATGCAGGTCCCGCGCCTCACCAAGATCGTCCTTAACTCCGGCGTCGGTCGCGCCACCCAGCAGGCGAGTCTCCTCGAGGGCGCCCAGCGCGACCTCGAGCTCATCACCGGACAGAAGCCGGTCGTGACGCGCGCGAAGAAGTCCATCGCGAGCTTCAAGTTGCGTGAAGAGCAGCCCATCGGCGTGAAGGTGACGCTGCGCGGGGACCGCGCCTGGGAGTTCTTCGACCGACTGCTGAGCCTCGCGATCCCGCGCATCCGCGACTTCCGAGGTCTCTCGCCGAAGTCCTTCGACGGACACGGCAACTACACGTTCGGCATCAATGACCAGTTGATCTTCCCCGAGGTCGACTACGACAAGATCGACGCGCCGCGTGGTTTCGACATCACGATCGTCACCACGGCCGCGAACGACGAGCAAGGCCGCGCATTCTTGCGCGCGTACGGCTTCCCCTTCAAGCAGGAGAATAAGTAAATATGGCGAAGAAAGCTCTTCGAATCAAGCAGAAGAAGACCCCGAAGTTCTCGACGCGTGCCTACACGCGCTGTGAGCGCTGCGGTCGACCACGCTCGGTGTACCGCAAGTTCGGCCTGTGCCGCATCTGCTTGCGTCAGATGGTGCACGCCGGCGAGATTCCCGGCGTGACCAAGGCGAGTTGGTAGATCATGACAATGACCGACCCCATCGCCGACATGCTCACGCGGATCCGCAACGCGAACTCCGCGATGTTCGACACCGTGAAGATGCCCAGTTCGAAGCTGAAGGAGAGCCTGGCCAGTGTCCTCGAACGCGAGGGCTTCATCGCCGGCTTCACCGTCTCCAAGGTCGACGGCAAGCCCGGCAACCAACTCGAGATCACGCTCAAGTACTCCGAGGACCGCAAGAAGACGATCATCGGCATCAAGCGCGTCTCCAAGCCCGGTCTTCGCATCTACAAGAAGTCCGATCAGATGCCCAAGGTCCTGGGTGGCGTCGGCGTGGCCGTCGTCTCGACGAGCCACGGCCTCATGACCGACCGCGAAGCCCGCAAGGCCAAGCTCGGTGGCGAGGTGCTCTGTTATGTCTGGTAAGAGCCTTTCGGAGGTCAACTGATGTCGCGCATCGGCAATAACCCCATCACCGTGCCCGCGGGCGTCACGGTCAGCGTCGCCGACGGCGTCGCGACCGTGAAGGGTCCCAACGGCACCATGAGTCGCGTCATACCGGACGGCATCACGCTCGAACAGAGCGGCGACGTGCTGAGCGTCTCTCGGATCAACGACGAGACGCAGTACCGCTCGCTGCACGGGCTCACGCGCACGTTGATCGCCAACATGGTGATCGGCGTGACCGACGGCTGGTCCAAGGAGCTCGAGATCATCGGCGTCGGCTACCGCGCCGCCAACGGGGGACCGGGCGTGCTCGACCTCGCCCTGGGCTTCTCGCACCCCGTCAAGTTCACCGCGCCCGAGGGCGTCACCTTCGAGGTGCCGCTGCCGACGCGCGTCATCGTGAAGGGTGCCGACAAGGAGGTCGTCGGCCAGGTCGCCGCGTCCATCCGCAAGATCCGTAAGCCCGAGCCCTACAAGGGCAAGGGCGTGCGCTACCTCGGAGAACGAGTAGTGCGCAAGGCTGGAAAGGCTGCGAAGTAATGGCACGAACCACACTGGAGTTACGCAAGCGCCGTCATAAGCGCATCCGCCGTCGCCTCTCGGGCACGGCCGAGCGCCCGCGCGTCGCGGTCTCGCGTACCAACAAGCACATCTCGGCCCAGATCATCGACGACGACACCGGCCGCACCCTGGCCGCCGCCTCGTCGGTCGAGGCCGATCTCAAGAAGACCAGCGGCGGCAACATAGCGGGGGCCAAGGCCGTCGCCGACCTGCTCGCCACGCGCGCCAAAGAGGCCAACATCACCGCCGTCGTCTTCGACCGCGGCGGATTCGATTATCACGGCCGGGTCGCGGCGTTCGCCGACACGCTTCGCGCCGCCGGACTGGAGTTTTGATGGCTGACCTAGAACAGTTCGAAGAGCGCACCATCAAGGTGAATCGCGTCTCGAAGGTCGTGAAGGGTGGACGTCGCTTCTCCTTCACCGCGTTGATGGTGATCGGTGACGGCAAGGGTCGCGTCGGTCTCGGTTACGGCAAGGCCAAGGAGGCGGGGCTCGCCGTGCAAAAGGGCATCGAAGAGGCACGCAAGAACCTCTTCGACGTGCCCCTCGCCGGCACGACCATCGTCTACCCGGTCCTCGGCGCCTCGGGCGCCGGACGAGTGTTGATGAAGCCGGCCGCTCCCGGTACCGGCGTCATCGCCGGCGGGGCGGCCCGGGCGATCCTCGAGATGGCCGGCGTGAAGGACATCATCGCCAAGTCACTGGGTTCCTCCAACGGCATCAACGTGGCCCACGCCACCATCGAGGGTCTCAAGCAGTTGCGTCGCCCCGAGGAGATCGCCTCCTCGCGCGACAAGCCGGCCGACCACGTGATCCCGAGCGGGACGCTGCGGGCCTACCGCGAGCGCCAGCGCGAGGGTGACCTGTTCAAGGTGACGGAGGGCTGAGATGCTTAAGGTCACGCAGATCCGTTCCGGTATCGCCACGAAGCCCAAGCACCGCGGGACCCTGCGTGCGCTCGGACTTCGCGGTATTGGCCAATCCAACGTGCTGCCCGATCGTCCCGAGATCCACGGGATGATCGCTCGCGTGCCGCACCTCGTGAAAGTAGAAGAGGTCAACGAATGAAGTTGCACGATCTCAAGTCACCCGAAGGCTCGATCAAGCGCAAGAAGATCGTCGGTCGTGGTATCGGTGGTCGCGGCGGCAAGACAGCCGGACGAGGCACCAAGGGTCAAAAGGCCCGTCGCCAGATCCCGGCCGGCTTCGAGGGCGGCCAGTTGCCGCTTCTCCAGCGCATCCCCAAGTTGAAGGGTTTCACCAACCCGTTCCGCGTCGAGTACACCCCCGTGAACATTGACGCCCTCGCGGCCCTGGGTGTCACCGACATCACGCTCGACGTCATCGTCGAGCGCGGGTTGGCGCGACGCAAGGACTTCGTGAAGGTCTTAGGTCGTGGCGAGCTGAAGAGCGCACTGAACGTATCGGCGCACCGATTCTCGGCGTCGGCCAAGGCCGCCATCGAGGGCGCGGGTGGCACGACGAGCGAAGTGGCGCTGCCCTTCGCCGTGCGACCGCCGGCATCGGGCAACCAACACCAGAACCGCTAAGGTCCGAAAATGCTGCGCCGACTCGGGAACATCTTTCGCGTACCGGACCTTCGCAACAAGGTCCTGTTCACGATCGGCATCATCTGCCTCTACCAGGCCGGTGCCAACATCCCGATCCCCGGCGTCAGTTGGAGCCAGGTCCGTCTGCTCCAGGAGAAGGCCGGCGCCAGCGGCGTGCTCGGCTTCTTGAACCTCTTCTCCGGTGGCGCGCTAACCCGCCTCGCGGTCTTCGGCCTCGGCGTCATGCCCTACATCACGAGCTCCATCGTGATCCAGCTCCTCACGACGGTCATCCCCAAGCTCACCCAGTGGCGCGACCAGGGCGCCGTCGGTCAGAAGAAGATCACCCAGACGACGCGGTATCTCACTATCGGACTCGCGCTGCTGCAGTCGACGGGACTCATCTACGCCTTCCACGGTCACGACGAGGCCCTGCTCGGATTCAACATTGACCTGATTCCCAAGTTCAACCTCGAGCTGGGCCTCTTCATGGTCGCGATCATGACGGCCGGCACCGCCTTCGTCATGTGGCTCGCCGAACTCATCACCCAGCGCGGCATCGGCCAGGGCATGAGTCTGCTTATTTTCGCCAACGTCGTGGCCGGCATCCCCTCCGGCGGACACGCCGTGCTCGACGAGGGCGGCCCGGTCAAGTTCGTGGTGCTCTTGATCGTCTCGATCGCGCTCCTGGTCCTGATCGTCTTCATGGACAACGGGCAGCGGCGAATACCGGTCACCTTCGCCCGAAGAGTCGTCGGGCGAAAAGAGATGGGCGGGAACTCGACATATATCCCACTGAAGGTCAACCAGTCCGGGGTTATCCCGATCATCTTCGCCTCGTCGGTGCTCTATATACCGATCCTGCTCTCCAACATCGTCCCGTGGGCGAGCTTCACCAACTTCGTGAACTCCTCGCTGCACCCGACGAGCTTCTTCTACATCTTCTCGGACTTCGTCCTGATCGTCGCCTTCACGTTCTTCTACGTCTATATCGCCTTCGAGCCGCACCAACAGGCTGAGATGCTGCGCCAGCAGGGCGGCTTCGTGCCGGGCATCCGCCCGGGTATGCCGACCGAGCGGTACTTCGCCAAGATGCTCTCGCGCATCACCGTCGTCGGCGCGTTCTTCCTCGCCTCGGTCGCCGTGGTGCCGAGCATCCTCATGGCCCTGTGGAACATCAACCGCTTCCCGTACTACGGGACCACGTTGCTGATCGCCGTGGGTGTCGCCCTGGAGACCATGCGCCAGATCGACAGCCAGCTCATGATGCGTAACTACGAAGGCTTCCTGAAGCGGTAGTCATGGCGCCACGTCTGAACCTGATCATCCTCGGGAAACAGGGTGCCGGCAAGGGGACCCAGTCCACGACGCTGTGTGAGAAGTTCGGCATCCCGCACGTCTCGACCGGCGACATCCTGCGCAACGCCGTGAAGGCCGAGAACGAGTTAGGCAAGAAGGTCGCCTCGATCCTCGACGCCGGCGAACTGGTCTCGGACGGCATCGTGAACGAGCTCGTGCGTCAGCGCTTCGAAGAGCCCGACGCCCAACGCGGCGTGCTGCTCGACGGCTTCCCGCGCACGATCGGACAGGCCGAGGCGCTCGAGGCCATGCTCGGTGACGACGGGATCAAGCTCTGCATCAACCTCGACGTGCCGATCGAACTGGTCACCCAGCGCCTCTCGTCGCGTCGGGTCTGCCAGGAGTGCGGCGCGACTTATAGGGACACCGACATCGAGGCGATCTCGGGCACGTGCTCGAACTGCGGCGGCGACGTCATCCAGCGCACCGACGACTATCCCGAGGCCATCCGCACCCGACTGTGGAACTACGAACGTGACACCGAGCCGCTCCTGCAGTTCTACGGGTCCCGGGGACTGCTGGTCACCGTCGACGGCGACCAGAGTCCCGACGACGTCACCAGCGAGATCATGAGAGCCGTCCAAGAACGGGGCCTCGCGTGAGGCGCTCGGCGGACGAACTGAACAAGATGCGCAAGGCCGGCAAGGTCGTGGCCGAGATGCACGAGGCGACGCGCGCCGCGATCCGACCGGGCGTGACGACGATGCAGCTCAACGAGGTCGCCGCCGAAGTCATCGCCAAGCGCGGCGCGCGCTCGAACTTCCTCAACTACAACGGATTTCCCGCCGTGATCTGCACGAGTCCCAACGACATGATCGTGCACGGCATCCCCGGGAACATCACCCTGCACGAAGGGGACATCATCTCGGTCGACTGCGGGGCCATCATCGAGGGCTACCACGGCGACGCCGCCTACACCACGGGCGTCGGCGAGATCAGCGACGAGGCGAAACGACTCATCGAGGTGACCGAGCGCAGTCTGTGGGCGGGCATCGACCAACTGAAGAAGGGCAACCGACTGAACGAAGTCGGCCGCGCGGTCCAGAAAGTCGCCGAGGCCGCGGGATACTCCGTCGTTCGCGAGTACGTGGGCCACGCCATCGGTACCGAGATGCACGAGACGCCCCAGGTGCCGAACTACTGGCCGGGCACGCCCGGACCGACGCTGAAAGAGGGCATGGTCTTCGCGATCGAACCGATGGTGAACGTCGGAAGTTATGAGACCTACCTGCTCGACGATGGCTGGGGCGTCATGACCGAGGACGGTTCGCTCTCGGCGCACTTCGAACACACGATCGCGATCACCGACAACGGACCGGAAGTCTTCACCGCCTAATCCTTCGGGTGCGCGCGGTCCTGTTGGCGCTGCGCGAAGAGTGCCGCTTCGGTGCGACGCTGGAAGCCCAGTTTGGCGAGCAGGTTCGACACGTAGTTCTTCACCGTCTTCTCGGCGAGGAACATGGCGTCGGCGATCTCGCGGTTGCTGAGTCCCTCGCTCAACAGATCCAGGATCCGGCGCTCTTGCGCACTCAGGCTCTCGAGGCGCATGTCCTCGGTGATCTGTCGACGAAGTCGCTCGCGCGCGCGTTCGATCTGGTCTGGCGTGAGCAGCATCTCACCTCGGGCGACCCGTCGGATCGACGTGATGAGATCGTCGCCGCGGACGTTCTTCAAGACGTAACCCCGCGCGCCGGCGAGGAACGACGCGCCGAGTGCCTCGTTGTCGGCGAAGGACGTCAGCATCAGACACGCGAGATCGGGCCGCACGGTTCGCAGCTGTCGACAGAGGTCGACCCCGCTGCCGTCGGGCAGGCGAACGTCGAGCACCGCGACGTCCACGTCGGTGATGTCGATCGCGAGCGCTTCGTCCAGGGTGCCGGCTTGGGCCACGACCGTGAGGTCGTCTTCCGCTTCGAACAGTTCGTGGAGTCCGCGACGAACGATCTCGTGATCGTCGACGAGGAGTAGTCGGATCATCTCAGAACGATCGATCCGCGGTCCAACGCACCGTCGTGCCGCCGCCGATCTTCGATTCGATGGTGCAGTTACCACCGAGCTCGCGGGCCCGTGACGCGAGGTTGCGCACGCCTCGTCCGGAGCCGACGTTGGGGACGAAACCGACGCCGTTGTCGTGCACGACGACCTCGACGAGGTTCTGGTTCGTGTCGAGTTGGATGTCGACCGCCGAGGCTTCGGAGTGTCGAACGACGTTGGAGAGTATCTCGCGCAGGGCCTGCACGCAATGTTGCGCGCACCGCGGTCCGACGTTGCTGTCGATGTCGGCCGAGACCTTTACGTTGGCGAGGACGCCGAGGCGAGATTCGATCTCGCTCGACAACTTCTTGACGCGCTCTTCGAGGGTCGGTCCGACCACGAGGTCCTGGTCGATCTCGAAGATGGTGGTGCGGATCTCGTGGATCGTCTCGTCGAGTTCATCCAGCACGTTGTTGATGCGACCTCGAACGTCGTCGTCGACGATCGAGTGCAGGGACATCTGGAGTGCCAGCCCGACGCCGAAGAGACGCTGGATGACCGTGTCGTGCAGGTCACGGGCCAGTCGTTCGCGTTCTTCGGAGAGCGTCAACTCGCGCATGTTCGTTCGCAACATGGCCTGATCGATGATCAGGCCCGCGGCGCGGCCGAGGGCCTCGGTGAGTTGCTCGTCCTCCTCGCTGAACGGTTCGCCGTCGAGGGGGTCGGTGAGGTAGAGGTTGCCGAAAATATGTCCGTCGCCCGTCGTGACCGGCACGCCGAGGAATCGTTGCATCGGTGGGTGGTGGGGCGGGAAGCCGGACGAGTTCTCGTGTCGGGCCAGGTCGTCGATGCGCAGCGTCGTTCGTCGCCGGATGATCTCGCCCAGGAGTCCCTGTCCCCGAGGCTCGGCGCCGATGGCCACACGCTCCGCCGGGTCGATCCCGTAAGTGATGAAGCGCGCGAGCGTGGTCCCGTCCCGGGCGATGACCCCGAGCGCGCCGTATCGGGCGCCGACCAGGCGACTCGCGGTCTCGATGATTCGAGAGAGCAGACCGTCGAGGTCCGCGTCCGTCTCAATGAGGAGGATTGCGTCGATCAGAGCGTGGAGCCGCTCCGGATCGTTGATCTTATGAAACGCCACTACCCGAATTCTCTCACACTTCGAAAGTGACTCGAAGTGCTCAGCGGCTGCGCTGTCCCGTCACGACGGTCAGCGGAAGGATCACCAATGTCGCGCCACAATCCACGGTGCGCTTGAAGAGATCGGCGTCCACCCCGTCCTCGCGGGCCAAAGTGGCGATCCCCGTCGCCGTGACCGACCACGTGTTGTCGTCAGGATCGAGGCCGTCGATTTGGACCGAGATGACGTCGCGGCGACGAGCGGCGAGTAAAACAGATTTTTCTCGACTCGAAATGACCAAATGGTCAAGATTGGACAGTTCGATGCGGGCCGGCACCGCGGCCGGAAGACCGCCCTTGGAGAGCAGTACGCGCGCGACCTCCGCCTGGTCGAGCAGAGTGAGACACTTGTCACGAGTGAACGGCTCACTCGAGAGGGATTGACTGGTCTGCGCCATGTCCTCCAGCATGCACCCGATTTTCGCATAGCCACTAGGGTCGCGGGTCACAACCTCGACCACCAGGGCATCGGTTCGCCTCGTGGGGACGAAACCGCGCTCGATTTTGGGTTGTGGCCTAGATTCCGCCGAGACGGTCGAGGTCGCCTGAGACCTCATCGAGCCCGTCCAAGATCTGTAGCAGCTTTTGGATCAGGAAATCACGGTCGTTGAGCGACCATTCGTTGAGGCCCTCAAGCGATTTGAGGCTCTCGCGGATGCTGAGGCTATCGATTTGCATTGCACCAAATCTAGCGACAGTTGATCGCGCGTGCCCCTCGGAGTCATTCGTGGACGGCGTCGTTTTTTACTCACTGGCCCTTCGATACGTTCCAGCGCGAGTTGAGAATCTGGGCCGTATACTGGACTTACTGCCGAGGCCGAAAGTTGTGAATTCAAACTAGGCCACTACCGGATTTTGCGTTTTGCCAGAATTTTGGTAGAATTGTCAGCCGACCTCGTGGCGTGCCTCGAGGTCCATCCGTGAAGGAGTTTTCGTCCTTTCACGTCCCGCCCTACGTTACAAGGAGAAAGAACCTGAGCAAGCCAAAGGAAGACGCGTTTACCGTTGAGGGGACCGTCGTCGAGCCTCTACCAAACGCCATGTTTCGCGTCGAATTAGAGAACGGGTACACCGTCCTCGCGCACAGCTCAGGGAAGATGCGCATGCACCGTATCCGCATCCTTCCCGGCGACAAGGTCCAGGTCGAGATCACTCCGTATGACATGACCCGCGGTCGCATCACCTACCGCTACAAATAGCTCCAGTTCTAGAAGATCGAGAAAGAAGAATCATGAAGGTTCGCGCAAGCGTCAAGCCCATGTGTGAGAAGTGCAAGGTCATACGCAGGGCCGGTGTCGTCCGGGTGATCTGCGAGCAGCCCCGCCACAAGCAGCGCCAGGGCTAGGGGAAGAGCATGGCCCGTATTGCTGGAGTGGACATCCCGCGCGACAAGCGCACCGTGATCGCCCTCACCTATATCTTCGGCGTTGGTCCGACCATCGCCCAACAGGTCTGTGCCGCGACCGGCGTCGATGAGTCGACGCGCGTGAAGGACCTGAGCGAAGCCGACGTCAACAAGCTCCGCGCCTACATCGACCAGAACGTCACCGTCGAGGGTGACCTGCGTCGTGACGTCGCCCAGGACATCAAGCGCAAGATGGAGATCAACTGCCTGCAGGGCATCCGTCACCGCAAGGGTCTGCCCGTGCGCGGTCAACGCACCCGCACCAACGCGCGCACCCGCAAGGGTCCCAAGCGCACCGTCGCCGGCAAGAAGAAGGTTACGAAGTAATGGCTAAGCCGAACACGGTCCGCAAGGGTCGCAAGAAGGAACGCAAGAACGTCGCCTTCGGTGTCGCGCACATCAAGAGCTCGTTCAACAACACGATCGTGTCGATCTCGGACCCCGAGGGCAACGTGCTGTCCTGGGCCAGCTCCGGCCAGGTCGGCTTCAAGGGGTCGCGTAAGTCGACGCCGTACGCCGCGCAACTCGCCGCCGAGAAGTGCGCGCGTGCCGCGATGGAGCACGGCGTGAAGAAGGTCGACGTGCTCGTGCGCGGACCGGGGTCCGGTCGCGAGACCGCGATCCGATCGATCGCCGCCGCCGGCATCGAAGTCGTCGCCATCAAGGACGTCACGCCACTGCCGCACAACGGGTGTCGCCCCAAGAAGCGTCGTAGGGGTTAGTCATGGCTCGTTACACCGGACCCGTCTGTCGACTCTGTCGACGTGAGCGCACCAAGTTGTACCTGAAGGGCGAGCGCTGCTTCACCTTGAAGTGCCCCGTCTCGGAGAACTCGGACCGTCAGACGCGCGCCTTCCCGCCGGGCATGCACGGCCGCGACCGCCAACGCCAGGGTTCGGAGTACCTGACCCAGCTGCGCGAGAAGCAAAAGGCCCGACGCATCTACGGACTCCTCGAGAAGCAGTTCCGCAACCTCTACGAAGAGGCCAGTCACCGCCCCGGCATGACCGGTACGAACCTGCTGCAGTTCCTGGAGCTACGCCTCGACAACATCGCGTACCGCGCCGGGTGGGGCGCCTCGCGTGCCCAGGCCCGCCAGTTCGTGCGTCACGGTCACGTGACCATCGACGGCAAGCGCGTGAACATCCCGTCGTACCGCGTTCGCCCCGGCGAGGTCATCGCCCTGAAGAACGTGACGCGCGAGAACTTCAACGTGAAGCGCAACCTCGACGTGCTCGACCGCACCGTTCCCGGTTGGCTTGAGACCGGCGACGGTGGCTTCAGTGTCACCGTGCGCATCGTCCCGCAACGCGAACAGATCGACGAGTCGATCAAGGAGCAGCTCATCGTCGAGCTGTACTCCAAGTAACCCAACCTTTCACAGACTTAGAGGAGTCCCCATGTTGATCATCCAGCGCCCCATCATTGAAGCCCTCGGCGACGAGGTAAACAACCGTCAGTCCTTCGGCATCGGCCCGCTCGACCCCGGCTTCGGCCACACGCTCGGCAACTCGCTTCGCCGGACGTTGCTCTCGTCGATCCCCGGTGCGGCGGCGACGCGCGTCAAGTTCGACGCGGTCCTGCACGAGTTCGGCGTCATCGAGGGCGTGAAGGAAGACGTCCAGGACATCTGCCTGAACCTGAAGGACCTTTTGTTGCAGGTCCACAGCGACGAGCCGGTCATGCTGCGCCTCGACAAGCGCGGCGAAGGCCCCGTCACCGCGGCGGACCTTTCGACGACGGCCGACGTGGAGATCTTGAACGGCGACCTCCACCTCGCGTACCTCACCAACGCCAAGAGCGCGCTGACCTTCGAGCTCACGGTCGAGCGCGGCAAGGGCTACGTCGGTGCCGAGGGCAACAAGGGTTCCTCGACCATCGGTGTCATTCCCCTGGATGCGATCTTCACCCCGGTGCGTCGCGTCAGCTTCGAGATCGAGCCCGTGCGCGTCGAGCAGTCCAAGGACTTCGACCGCCTGGTGATCGAGATCGAGACCGACGGTTCGATCAGCCCCCGCGAGGCGTTGGCCTCGGCCGGTAAGACCCTCGGATCGCTCGTTGAGTTGATCGGCAACTTCGACGACGAAGCGCCGGCCTTGGAACTGGGCGACGTCGGCACGGCCCAGGCCGCCGCCAGCGAGCTCGACATCCGCATCGAAGAGCTTGGCCTGACCGAGCGTTCGCGCAACTGCCTCAAGCGCGCGGGCATCAACACCATCGCGCAGTTGGTCAACGCCACCGAGCGCGACCTCACCTCGATCACCAACTTCGGCGCCACGTCGCTGAAGGACGTCAACGACCGCCTCGAAGAGCGCGGTCTCTCGCTTCGAGTCGAGGACTAATCGTGCGTGGCACTCCCACGAAGGGCAAGCGATTCGGTGGCGACTCCGCCCACCAGAAGGCGATGATGGGCAACCTCGTCGCCTCGATGATCGCGGCCGAGTCGATCGTGACGACCGAGGCCAAGGCCAAGGCGCTACGTCCGATCGTCGAGAAGGTCGTGACGGCCGCCAAGAACTCACCCGAGGGCTCGGTCCACGCGAATCGTCGCGTCGTCGCGTTCATCCGCGACAAGGACATGACGCACAAGCTCTTCACCGAGATCGCCCCGCGCTACAGCGATCGCCCCGGTGGCTACACGCGGATCTTGAAGCTCGGGCCGCGCCAAGGTGACAACGCCCCGATGGCGCGCATTGAGTTCGTCTGATCCACCTGTAGACGTCCAACGCTGGCGTCTCGACATCGCCTACGACGGCAACGCGTTTTCCGGTTTCGCCTATCAGCCCGAGTTCACGACGGTCGTCGGCGTCCTGCGTGCGACGCTCGGCACCACCTTGCAGATCGAGGAGCCACTCGTGGTCGGCGCCGGTCGCACCGACAGTGGCGTGCACGCCTTCGCCCAGGTCGTCCACGTCGACTTGCCGCTGACGTTGTTCTCGACCGAGCGCGGTCCCGACGCGCCACGGCTCATGCGATCGCTGAACCAACAGTTGCGTGGGCGGGTCAAAGTCCTCGACGCTCGGCCGGTCGACCAAAGTTTCCACGCCCGCTTCTCGGCGACGTGGCGCGAGTACCGCTATCTGGTCCTCGAGACGTCGCCACCGGCGTTGGGGTTCACCGACGCATGGTCTTGGTCGGTCGAAGGTCCACTCGACGTTGACGCCATGAACCGCGCGAGCGCTGACATGTTGGGCCTTCATGATTTTCGCGCCTTCTGTCGTCGCCCGACGAACTCCGAAGCCGATGAGCCGTTGTTGCGCCGCGTCATTGACGCGCGCTGGGAACGCATGGCCGATGAGTGGGCCCTCACGCCGGACGGGTCGCCAAGCGTGAAGTTCACGATCCGCGCCGAGTCGTTCTGTCACAACATGGTGCGCTGTCTCACTTCGGCGCTGGTGGCGATCGGCCAGGGTAAGTTACCTTCATCGACGATCACGGAACGATTCGAGACCCTTCGCCGCGACCACCTGCCGTCACCGGCCCCGGCGAGCGGGCTGGCGTTGGTAGCCGTCGGATACGACGAAGGCGTCGCGCGCAACTAACCGTTGCTGCCCTCTTACGGAAGTCGGGCGTACTCGCGATGCGTCAAGTTCTGTCCGAGAGTGAGTGCCATCGCGGAACCCGCGGGGTCCGTGGAGATGACGCGAACGAAATAGTCACCCTTGGCAAAGAAGATCTCTTCCGCGGTTCCGGATGAGGCGTGCAGGTAGGCGCCAGGTATGTCCTTGAGCGAGATCGCACTCGAACCAATGGCGGCCAAAAGGCGACTGCGGATGGCCGCCGCGTCACTCGATGTTCGCATCTGCGTCACACAAAGAATCAAGCTGGCCTGAGGGCGCGCCGTATCGTGCTCGTAATATCGCTGCACGCTCCCCACCCATTGGCTCGCACTCAAGGTGGTGGGATCACAGTCCGCCGAACGGGCCACCGCGATACTGATGACGCCCGTGCGCTGGCCAGTGGTCGGATTGACCGCGGCCGATTTGAAACCGGAGGGACCGGCGACCACCAACGACGTCAACGCTGTACTTGCCGCTCCACTCGTTGCACCGAGAATCGGTACCGTCAACAGGACCATCCCCGCAATGAGCGCGACAGATGCCACGGTGAAATGTCGCCGGCTGCTCATACTTGGGCCTGGCTTTCTATGGTTGGTCGGGATAGAGGTGAGCGTAGCGGCGGCCGATTTCCGCTCGAGCGATGGGCGTCATGACCGATGACCGATGCGTTTCAGGCGGTCGTTAGGATTTCGCGGATGAGCTCACACCAACCCACAAGCGGCTTCGACCCCACCGATCTCTCTGCCTCCGTGAGGCCCCAAGACGATCTCTACCTCTACGTCAACGGCGGCTGGATCGACCGGACCGAGATGCCCGAGGACAAGGCCCGCTACGGCACCTTTGACGTCCTCGCTGACGGCGCGGAGTTGGCGATCCGAGAGATCCTGGAGGAGTCGCAAACGGCACCGGAAGGTAGCGAGGTGCGAAAGGTGGGCGATCTCTTCTCGAGTTTCCTCGACGAGGAGCGAGCCAATGCTCGGGGCGCGGGCCCACTGGTCGATCGCCTCGCGCTGGTCGAGGCCGTCACTTCCGTGAGCGAACTGTTGGCCCTCATCGGCCGGCTCCAGCGCCGCGGAATCGGCGGCTTCTACGCGGTCTTCGTCGACAATGACCCCGGTGACCCGGAACGATACGTGACGATGCTCGAACAGGGTGGACTCTCGCTCCCCGACGAGAGCTACTACCGCGAAGAGCATTTCGCGAATGTTCGTGACGCCTTCGTGGTCCACGTGGAACGGATGTTCGAGTTGGCCGGTGTCGGTGACGCCGCTGCGAGGGCGCAGCGCATCTTCGATCTGGAGACGAAGATCGCCGCGGGACACTGGAACAACGTCGACTCGCGCGACAGCGAGAAGACCTACAACTTGAAACCGTGGGCCGACGCCTCCGAACTCTTCGGTGACGTGGCGCTCGAAGTGTGGCATAACGGTCTCGAAGCGCCCGTTGGTGCCTTCGACGAGGTCGTCCTACGCCAACCGAGCTTCGCGAGTGCCGTGGGCGCGTTGTTCACCGAGTCGAACCTCGACGCCTGGAAGGACTGGTTGACCTGGCAGATCATCGCCGGCGACGCGCTGTTTCTCTCCAAGGAGTTCGTCGACGAGCACTTCGACTTCTACGGTCGCACGCTCACCGGCGCCGAATCGATCCGCCCGCGATGGAAGCGCGCCGTCGCCCTCGCCGAGGGCGCGATGGGCGAAGCGATCGGCAAGATCTACGTGGAACGCCACTACCCACCGGAGGTGAAGGCCCGCATGGACGTACTGGTCGCCAACCTCATCGAGGCCTACCGACGGAGCATCACCGACCTGGAGTGGATGGGGGAGGCGACGCGTCAACGAGCGCTGGGAAAGCTTGACGCGTTCACGCCCAAGATCGGCTACCCCGTGAAGTGGCGCGACTACTCGACGCTCCGGGTCGACGCGAATGATCTGCTGGCGAACGTGCGCGCGGCCAGTGAGTTCGAGTTCACTCGGAACCTCTGCAAGATCGGTCAGCCGGTCGACCGCGACGAGTGGTTCATGACGCCGCAGATGGTGAACGCCTACTACAACCCCGGCTTCAACGAGGTCGTCTTCCCGGCCTCGATCCTCCAGCCACCGTTCTTCGACGCGGAGCGCGACGAGGCGGCCAACTACGGTGCGATCGGCGCGGTGATCGGTCACGAGATCGGTCACGGCTTCGACGACCAGGGATCGAAGTTCGACGGTACCGGCCGACTCGCCGACTGGTGGGAACCGTCGGACCGCGCGGCATTCGAGGAACGCACGAAGGCGCTCATTGAGCAGTACGACGCGCTCTCACCGAAGTTGACGCCCGGTCTTCACGTGAACGGTGCGCTCACCGTGGGGGAGAACATCGGCGACCTCGGTGGTCTCGCGATCGCCTGGAAGGCGTATCTGATCTCGCTCGACGGTGACGATTCACCGGTGATCGACGGTCTCACCGGTGCCCAACGATTCTTCTTCGCGTGGGTCCAGACCTGGCGTCTGAAGGCTCGCAAGGAAGAGGTCGAACGTCTCTTGGCAATTGATCCGCACTCGCCGGATGAGTTCCGTGGGAATCAGATCGTTCGCAACATCGATGAGTTCTACGAGTCCTTCGACGTCACCGAGTCCGACGCGATGTGGTTGGAGCCGGCGTCGCGCGTCACGATTTGGTGATTCGATTCGCTATTCGGCTTCGAGACTCGCAGTGGGCGCGGCCGCGTCGAGCGCGACGCCGAGACCGCTTCGCGGCGCGATGATGTCGTCAATGAGACCGTAGGCGACGGCCTCCTCGGCGGTCATGAAGTAGTCGCGGTCGATGTCGTGCATCACCTCGTCAATGGGCTTGCCACTGTGATGGGCGATGATCTCGGCCATGCGTCTCGTGAGTGACAACACCTCACGGAGTTGGATCTCCATGTCGCTCGGCGCACCGCGAGCTCCGGCCGCGCCTTGATGGATCATGATGCGCGCGCTCGGGAGTGCGAGTCGTTTGCCCGGGGCTCCGCCGCAGAGCACCATCGCGGCGGCGGACATCCCCATCCCGACGCAGATGGTCGACACGTCGGGACGCACGTGTTGGATCACGTCGTAGATGGCCATGCCGCCGTAGGCGAGGCCGCCGGGGGAGTTGATGTAGAGGCTGATGTCGCGCTCGGGGTCGGTCGCCTCGAGGTACAGCATCTGGGAGATGATGAGGTTCGCCACCTGGTCGTCGACCTCTTGACCGAGGAAGATGATGCGCTGGCGCAGCAGCATCGAGTAGATATCGAAGGCCCGCTCACCCCGAGTGGACTCCTCGAGCACCATCGGCACCAGCGAGTGCCTCGTCGTTCCCTCTAGAACGTCGGTCATTGGACCTCCTACTCATCAATCAGGCGCGGGAACCTATCTGCAATCAATTAGTTGCATGATAGCCGCGGCGACCGATTTGTGCAATAGAGTGGTTGCATGACAGATACCGTGCACCGAGAGTTGGATCTTCCTTGTTCACCGCAGGAGGCGTGGGAGCACGTTATCGACCCGTCGTGGCTGGGCGATGACGGCGACCTGCCGACGGTACCCGGCGCGGACGGTTGGATCAGTGACGGCGACGACGTCCGCTACCTGATCGTGGAAGAAGTGGACGAGGAGAATCGGCTCGTCTATCGCTGGGCGACGTTCGCCGACGAACCGTCTCGCGTGGAGATCGAACTCACGCCGACCTCGGAGGGCACAAGAATCTCGATCTCGGAGTCACCGATCGAGGTGAGGGCCCAGGCCAGTCTCGTCCTTCGATGAGTGACGATATATCAACGGTCTTCGCGGCCCTCTCAGACCCCACGCGTCGACGAATCTTCGAACAGATGCTGGAATACCCCCGGGGACGAACGGCGACCGAACTCGCCGACGGGGCCACCATCTCGCGCCAGGCGATCGTCAAGCACCTGCAACAACTCGCGAACGCCGGTCTCGCCGTCGCCACCCGCGACGGACGAGAGGTTCGCTACCGCGCCTCGACGGACGCGGCCCAGGACGCCTCGACGTGGCTCAGCGTGCGAGCGAGCGCCTGGGACCGTCGCCTCGCGGCGCTCGAAAAGGGCGTTCGCGACGCCCAGGGTTCGACGTCGTCCGCGTCCCGTCGTCGTTGAGGACCAAGCCGGTACGCTGGAGGGCGAGAATCAAGGAGAAATAGGACCGTTCGCGCTGGTCGATCGGGGAAAATCGTCCCCGCGATTTGCCACGGAGCCTTATTTTTCCTAGACTTAAGAGTCCTTCGGACCCGGTTCGGTCCGTCAACAACTGTTTATGGGAAGTTCTGTGCGCACATTTTCGCCAAAAGTCAGTGAGATCACCCGCGACTGGCTCGTGATCGACGCCGAGGGCCTGGTCCTCGGTCGCGTCGCTACGGTCGCCGCCTCGTTGCTGCGCGGCAAGCACCGTGTCTACTTCGCCCCGCACGTCGACTGCGGTGACAACGTCATCATCGTCAACGCCGACAAGGTGGTATTGACCGCCAACAAGGCCGCCCAGAAGTTCGCCTATCACCACTCGGGCTACCCGGGCGGCCTGCGCGCGACGTCCTGGCAGACGCTGCTCGACGAGGACCCCGTCAAGTTGGTCTTCGACGCGGTGAAGGGCATGGTGCCCAAGAACCGTCTGGGTCGCGAGATCATGGGCAAGCTCTTCGTCTACGCCGGCCCCGAGCACCCGCACGCCGCACAAACACCCACGAAGTACGACACCTCGGCCATCCGCCGCGGTTAAGGAGAACGACGTGTCCGCACCACTCACCCAGACGACCGGACGGCGCAAAGAGGCCGTCGCGCGCGTGCGACTGCGCCCCGGCACCGGCACCATCACCATCAACAGCCGGGCCTTCGACAACTACTTCACCTCCGCGACGCACCGTCAGATGGTGATGGAGCCGCTGCGCCTCATCGACGCGCAGCAGACCTACGACATCGACGCCACCATCGAAGGCGGCGGCATGGCCGGCCAGGCCGGCGCCCTTCGCCTCGGCATCTCACGATCACTGCTCGTGATCGACGAAGCCGTTCGACCGGCCCTGAAGAAGGCCGGTCTCCTCACCCGTGACTCGCGCAAGAAGGAGACCAAGAAGTACGGTCTCAAGAAGGCGCGCAAGGCTCCGCAGTACTCGAAGAGGTAAGTGTCATGACCGTGCAATTCGGCACGGACGGCATTCGCGGGCGAGCCTCCGACGAAATCACCAACGACGTGGCCTACCGGTTGGGACGCGCCGTCGCGACGGTCTTTTGCACCGACGTCTTCGTCGGCTATGACACGCGCGAGAGTTCACCACACTTGGCGCGCGCGGTGCTCCTCGGACTTCACGACGGCGGCGCACACGGCGTCAACCTCGGGTACTTCACGACGCCGGGCGTCGCGGTCATCGCCAAACAGCGCGGCGGGGCCGGGGTCGTCGTCTCGGCATCGCACAATCCCTACTACGACAACGGTCTCAAGGTTCTCGGCGTCGGTGGCGGAAAACTCGACTACGCAACCGAACTCGCCGTCGCCGAGGCGATGAACGCGACGGCCTCGGCCGTGGGCAATAACTTCGAAGAGTTCGAGATCGACGAATCGGCCGAGCACGACTACGCGCACCACCTTCGCTCACTCGTGCCGGCCGACTTCTCGTCACTGCACATCGTGTTGGACTGCGCCAACGGCGCGGCCAGTCACGTCGCGCACGAGATCTTTGAGTCGACCGGCGCGCGGATCACGACCATCCACGACCAGCCGAACGGTCGCAACATCAACGTGGACAGCGGCTCGACCAACGTCGGAGAACTCGCGCGGCGCGTCCTGGACCTGGGCGCCGATCTCGGCCTCGCCTTTGACGGCGACGCCGATCGCCTCATCGCGATCGACGCGGGAGGTCACGTCCGCGACGGTGACGACCTCATGATCCTCTTCGCGCGCGATTTCTTCGATCGCGGAGAACTCGGCGGTGGACTGGTCGTCACCTCGATGAGCAACCTCGGGCTCCATCGAGCTATGGCCGACGCGGGGATCGCGGTCGTCGAGACCGACGTCGGTGACCGCAACGTACTTATCGAATTGGAGGAGAGGGCGTGGGCGTTCGGCGGCGAACAGTCCGGGCACTTGATATTCCGCCGACTCGGGCCGACCGGTGACGGTCAGCTGACCGGCCTGATGCTCGCCGACCTCGTCGTGCGTCGCGGGCCGCTCGCCGAGCAGGCCGACGCGGTGTGGCGGCGCGTGCCCCAGCGTCTGATCAACGTCGCGCTCGACGACTACGACGATGACGCGGTGCGCGAGATATTCGAAGAGATCCGAACGAGCCACGGCGTCGAGATCGACGACGTGCGACTTCTCATTCGACCGTCGGGCACCGAACCGGTCATGCGCGTGATGATCGAGGCGTTGGACGAAGCGTTCGTCAACGACTTCTCGAAACGCATCCAAAACTTCTTCCTGACGTAATCAACGCACGGAGAGCCCGAAAATGGCCCGAGTAGGATGGGTCCATGTGCGGCATTATCGGGGTCGTGGGATCCGATGACACCTTGGCAACCCTGCTCGAGGGTCTGACGCGCCTGGAGTACCGCGGTTACGACTCCGCCGGCATCGCCCTCGTTCGCGCCGGTGAAACCTGGCGAGCTCGTACCGCCTCGGGCACCGAATCGGTCGCCGCCCTCAAAGTGGAGTGCCTCGCCGCCCCGAAAGGGTTCACCGCCGGCATCGGCCACACCCGTTGGGCCACGCACGGGGCGCCTGAAGCGGTCAACGCGCATCCGCACCTGGACTGTTCGGGCAACGTCGCGATCATTCACAACGGCATCATCGAGAACCACTCGGAACTCCGCGAGGACCTCGTGTCGCGCGGTCATCTCTTCACGTCGGTGACCGACTCTGAGGTCCTGGCCCACCTGATCGAAGAGTTCCGCGCGCAGGGGCTTGAACTGATGGAGGCCGTTCGCCAAGCTCTCTTGGTCGTTCGGGGCGCCTTCGCCCTCGCGGTCATGGACGCCACCGAACCGAACGTCATCGTCGCAGCCCGGCGCATCTCGCCCCTTGTGTTGGGCACCGCGCCCGGCGAGACGTATCTCGCCAGTGACGTGCCCGCGATCCTGGACCGGGCCTCGGCCTTCTACGCCGTAAACGACGACGAGATCGTGCGCCTAGGCCCGGAGGGCTTTCGCGCCATCGACCTCGAAGGCGCGCCGGTTCGACTCCACCAGCTCTCGATCGACTGGGACCTGGAGACCGCGCAAAAGGGCGGTCACGATGACTTCATGTCCAAGGAGATCAACGAGCAGCCCAACGCGATTCGCTCGACGTTGCTGGATCGCCGTCGAACGGACGGCACGATCACCTTCGACGAGATGCGCATCAGTGACGACGAACTGCGCGACGTCAAGCGCGTCTGCCTGGTGGCCGCCGGCACGTCGTTCCATTCGGCCTTGATCGCCAAGTACGCGATAGAGAAGTGGGCCCGTCTCGGGGTGGACGTCGACATCTCCAGTGAGTATCGCTACCGCGACCCGATCGTCGAGGTCGGCACGTTGGTGATCGGGGTCTCCCAGAGCGGCGAAACGATCGACACCATCCAGGCCACTCGAGAGGCCCAGCGTCGCGGGGCGCACGTGATCGCCATCTCCAACATCGTCGACTCCTCGATGGCGCGCGAAGCCGACGCCGTGATCTACACCCGCGCCGGTCTCGAAGTCTCGGTCGCGTCGACCAAGGCCTTCGTCGCGCAGGTCGCGGCGCTGGAACTCTTGGCGCTGCGCCTCGCGCAACTGCGCGGCACGTTGCCCGAGTCCGAGATCGACGGACTCTTCCAAGGTCTGGGCGCGGTGAGCGCGCAGGTGCAGACCGTGCTCGATCGTCGCGAGAACGTGGAGCTCGTGGCGAAAGAACTCATGGGCTCACACGACTTCTTCTTCATCGGCCGCCACGTCGGATTCCCGACGGCGCTCGAGGGTGCCCTGAAACTGAAGGAGCTGACGTACCTCCACGCCGAGGGCTATCCCGGCGGCGAACTGAAGCACGGTCCGCTGGCGCTGATCGAACCGGGCGTCGTCGTCATCGCCATCGCGACCGACCCGGCCATGCACGAGAAGATGCTCTCGAATCTCTCCGAGGTGAAGGCGCGCGGCGCCAGCGTCGTGGCCGTCGCGACCGACGATGACGAATTGATCGAGTCGGTCGCCGACTTCGTGTTGCGCGTCCCGGCGACCGAGCCGATGTTCACGCCGATGGTCGACGTCATCGCGTTGCAGATGTTCGCCTACGCCGTCGCGCGCGGTCTTGGTCGCAACGTCGATCGACCGCGCAACCTCGCCAAGACCGTCACGGTCGAGTAGTGGCCATCGTCGGTGTCGGCATCGACGTCGTCGACGTGCCGCGATTCGAAATCGTCCTCGGACGTCGACCGCGCATCGTCGAACGACTCTTCACGGAAGGCGAACAACGTGACGCCCGAGGCAAGGCCGAACGACTCGCCGCGCGTTTCGCCGCCAAAGAGGCGGTCATGAAGTCGCTCAGCGTCGGTGCGGGCTCCGTGGCGTGGAAGTCCATCGAAGTAAAGCGCGCGCCGAGCGGGGCGCCGTCGGTGATGTTGCACGGGGCGGCCGCGGACCTCGCCGCCTCGCGTGGCGCGCACGAGTTCCACATCTCCCTGACGCACACCGCGATGACGGCCGCGGCCTTCGTCGTCGCCAGTTCGAACGAGACCCGTGCAAGTTGAGGGTGTCCACCGTCCGGCGCGCGCGGAGATCTCGGCATCGGCCATCGCGCACAACGTGCGCGCGATCAAGTCGGTCATCGGTGAGAGTCTGTTCTGCGCCGTCGTCAAAGCCAACGGCTACGGGCACGGGGCCGAACTCGCGGCGAAGGCGGCTCTGGTGGGCGGCGCCAACTCCCTCGCCGTCGCGATCATCGACGAAGGTATCGAACTTCGCTCGAGCGGCATCACGGCGCCGATCCTCCTGCTCGCCGAGGTCCCACCGGACACCATCGCCGCCGCGCTGCAGAACTCGCTCACCCTGACCATCGGTTCGATCGACGGCGCGAACGCCGCCGTCGCCCACGCCGACGCGTTGGGTGGTCAGCATCGCGTGCACGTGAAGGTCGACACCGGCATGCACCGGATGGGTGTCGCGCCCGAAGACGTGGACGACGTCGTCGACATCTTGAACGAGTGCCCCGCCATCGACCTCGAGGGGATCTACACGCACTTCAGCGTGGCCGACGGCTCGAGTGCCGAGGATCGGGCCTTCACCCGAGAACAGATCGAACACTTCGACGAGGTCATCGCGGCCCTGGCCGAGCGCGCCGTCCTGCCACGAATCGTGCACGCCGCCAACAGTGCCGCCGCCCTCGGCTACCCCGAGGCTCGTCAGGGAATGGTCCGCATCGGTCTCTCGCTCTACGGCTATCTGCCCGAAGCCTGGTTGGCCTCGGCGCTCGAAGCGTCCGGCGAGCGACTCGTGCCGGCCCTGACGCTTCGCGCCGACGTCGTCGCCGTTCGCCGGGTCGAGGTCGGGGAGCGCCCGAGCTACCGGCGACTGCGCGCGGTGGACGACGCCGCCACGATCGCCACGGTCCCCTTCGGGTACGCCGACGGCTACCCCCGTCGGCTGTTCGAGGCCGGCGCGGAGGTGCTGATCAACGGCGCGCGATACCCCTTGGCCGGGATGGTCACGATGGACATGTTGGTGATCGACTGCGGGGATGACGTCGTCCAGCCCGGCGACCAGGTGGTCCTGCTGGGGCGCCAGGGTGACGAGGAGATCACGGCCGACGAGTGGGCCACGCGCGCGGGGACCATCTCGTGGGAGATCCTTTGCGGCATCGGCGCCCGCGTGCCTCGTATCCTCGTTGACTGAGATGAGTCGCGACTTAACTGAGCTCCCGACCTGCACGCGTTGCGTGCTCTCGCAGTCGCGTCAACGCGTGGTCGTCGGATCGGGTCCGTTGAATCCGGCCCTGATGGTGATCGGCGAGGCGCCCGGTCGCGACGAGGACGAGGGCGGCGAACCGTTCATCGGCCGAAGCGGTCGCCTGCTCTTCCAACTCATCCATGAAGAGGTGGGCCTCGCGCGCGCCGACTGCTTCGTGACCAACGTCGTGAAGTGCAGGCCACCGGCCAATCGGACCCCGGCGCGCGACGAACTCGCGGCCTGCCGGCCCTGGCTGAGCGAGCAGTTCAAGGTGGTCCAGGCTCCGCTGGTCTTGGCGCTGGGCAACACGGCCGCCCGGTCGGTCTTCGGCTTCGAGCAGGGAATCGGCGTGACGCACGGAAGGATCGTGACGCTCGGCGGCGGGCGGGGAATGGCGACGTACCACCCGGCGGCAGCGCTGCGCGGCGGCGCCAGCGTCGTCGACGTCATGCGCGCCGACCTTCGGATCCTCAAGACGCTCGTGGTGCCGACGTGACGTGGCAGCGCTACTGCGAGGTCGCCGATGACACCATTTCGGCCGGCGCGGCGTTCGCGAAGGTGCTCTCGCCGGGGGACATCGTCTTGCTCTCCGGAACCCTGGGCGCGGGCAAGACGACGTTCGTGAAGGGGGTCGCCAAGGGCCTTGGGGTGAGCGAGCGCGTGACCAGCCCGACATTCACCATGATGCGAGAGCACAAATGTACCGGTGCTCTCGGAATCGAGACCCTGCATCACTGTGACGTCTACCGGGTTGAATCCCTCGACGAGGTCCTGGACCTGGCGCTGGGTGAACTGGTCGAGGACGCGGGTGTCGCGATCGTGGAGTGGGGCGAGCTCGCGGCGTCGATCTTCGGTCGCGACGTCATGACCATCGACTTCAGCGTCGACGCCGACGAAGGCCGGACCCTGACCGTGGACGGAGCCCTGGCCGATGCCCGTGCATCTCAATTGGAGATATGGGCGGCGTGAACATCATCGCAATCGAAACCGCCACGCCCGCGTGCGCCGTGGGGGTTCGAACGACGGCCGGCGCCGAAGTGACGCGGATCGTCGACGATGGGCGCCGCCACACCGAGGCGTTGACGCCTGCCTTGAAATCCCTGATCATCGGGGTTGGCTTGGCGCCGAGGGACGTAGAGCGGGTGGTGGTCGACCGTGGTCCGGGACTGTTCACGGGCCTGCGGGTGGGGATCGCGACGGCAATCGGTTTCTCCCAGGCGCTCGGCTGCGATTTGGTCGGGGTCACCTCGCTGGAGATGCTCGCGGGTGGCGCGTTCGATTCGGGGATCCGCGGCACCCTGGTGGCCTGTGTCGACGGGCGACGCGGTGAGATCTTCGCTCAGACATTCTTCCTCGAGGATGTCATCTCGGCGCTCGATGGCGCCCGAGTGACGACTGCTCGCGAGATGGCGGCGACCTGGCGGGCGAAGGACGCGCTGGCGACGTTCACCGGCGACGGGGTCGAGCGCTATCGCGAAGACTTCGAAAGTGAAGTGTTCGCAACGATTTTCGACCAGGTCGTCCCGTCAGTTCACGCCGAGCTTTCCCTCGGCGCCACCCGGTCGCCCGACGAAGTGGTCTCGCCGCTGTACCTGCGAGAAGCCGACGCCGTGGCCAATTTCAGTACCCGAGAGCGGCCCCAATGAAGAATCCGTGGAAGATCCGCCTGGCTGAACGCCGCGACATCGGTGAACTGCTGGTGATCGAGGAGGCGCAGTTCCCCGAGCCCTGGACCAGGCGGATCCTGCTCGACGAGATCGACAACACCGAGACGCGCCGCTACACGGTGGCGGTGGAAAAACGCCGAATTGTCGGCTATTTGGGGGTCATGTTCGTCCTCGAAGAGCTCCACGTCAACACCATCGGGACGCTCCCGCAAGAGGAGGGCCGGGGAATCGCGACGTCCTTGCTTGATGACGCCTGGGCCGACGCCCACGAGCGCCAACTCAAACGCGCGACCCTAGAAGTCGCCGTCTCCAACAAACGGGCCATCGATCTTTACTACCGCTACGGGTTTCGTCCGGTGGGGGTGCGAAAGAACTACTACGAGAAGAGCAACGAGGACGCCCTGATCCTCTGGGCCGACCTCAAGACCGGGCCCTCAGAAGGCCCACCTACGCTGGACTGATGGGCCTGATCCTCGGAATCGAGACGAGTTGTGACGAAACGGCGGCCGCCGTCGTCGACGAGGAGTTCCGCGTGCTTTCCTCGGTGATCGAGTCCTCGATCGATCAGCATCGGGCCTTTGGCGGGGTGGTGCCGGAGTTGGCCGGCCGCGCCCACGTCGCGACCATCGGCCCGGTCGTTCGCCGGGCCCTGACCGATGCCGGACTCGACCTTCACGATCCGGCGATCCTCGGGATCGCGGTTACCAGTGGACCGGGCCTGATCGGTTCACTGCTGGTCGGACTTTCGGCCGCCAAGGCGTACGCGCTGGCCTGGGGCGTGCCCTTCGTCGGGGTGAACCACCTCGAGGGACACCTCTTCGCGCCGCTGCTGGAGCGTTCGGACCTCGAGTGGCCCCTCATGACCCTGCTCGTGTCGGGCGGCCACAGCCTGATCGTCCTCCAATCTTCACCCGGTGAGCACGTGGTACTCGGCGAGACGATCGACGACGCGGCCGGCGAGGCCTACGACAAGGTGGCGCGCTGGCTCGGGCTGGGCTATCCCGGCGGACCGGAGATCGATCACCTGGCCCAGTCGGGCACGGCCGGTTCATTGAAGCTGCCGCAGTCAATGACCGGCGACGACTACGACCTCTCCTTCTCAGGACTCAAGACGGCCGTCGTTCGCGCGACCGGGAAGCAACACGACTTGCCAGTCGCCGACGTCGCGGCGTCCTTCCAGGCCGCCGTCGCCGAACAGTTGTTGCGCAAACTGCGCGGCGCACTCGAGCACTACCGCGTGAAGGGACTCGCGCTCGCGGGTGGCGTGGCGGCCAACTCGGCCCTTCGCGCCGGCGTCAGCGAATTGGCGAATGAGTTCGGACTCGAGGCGCACTTGCCGACGATGGCGATGTGCACCGACAACGCCGCGATGATCGCGGCCGCCGGGTCGTACCGTCTTCGACACGACGGACCGAGTCCGTGGGACCTCTCGGCGACACCGAACTGGCAGTTGGCGGACGTCTCGTGAGTGAGCCATGGATTCCGTTGGAACTTTCTGCGTGCGACCCGAATCCCTTCGTCCAGTTCCAACGATGGTTCGACGATGCGAAGGGAAAGATGGCCGAGCGCGACGCGATCTCGGTTGCGACCTCGACGCGCGACGGAAGACCGAGCACCCGCATGGTGCTGCTGCGTCACGTCGACGATCACTCCGTCGGATGGTTCACGAACTACGACTCGCGAAAGGGTCACGACCTCCACGAGAATCCCTTCGCCGCGATCCTCTGGTACTGCGAACCGCGCGGCCGACAGGTGCGCATGGAAGGTCCGGTCGAGAAGATGACGCCCAGTGAATCCGACGCCTACTTCGCGACGCGCGCACGCGGCAGCCAACTCGGCGCGCACGCCAGCGCGCAGAGCAGCGTGATCGCGAGTCGCGAAGAACTTGAAGAACGAGTGATCGAGTTGGACGCCGAGTACTTGGGTCGCGACATTCCGCGTCCGGACAACTGGGGAGGGTATCGCCTCACGCCGAATCGATTCGAGTTCTGGCAACATCGTGAGAGTCGACTGCACGACCGCATCGTGTACGTGTCGACACCGAACGGTTGGACCTTGGAGCGTCAGGCACCCTGAGCCCGCAGTTCAGTGTTCTTGGCGCTTCGCGTGGCGCGAAGCGCCAGGGGACCTAAGAGCAGTCCGACGAACGTCGTGCCGATGCCCGCGATTTGAAAGACCGTGCGCGGCGCGACGATGGTGAGGATCAACCCGCCCAAGACGGTGCCGAGAATCTGTGCGGTCGTGAAGACGGCGCTGGTCGACGCGAACATCCGTCCGCGCTGGGTTTCGGGCGTGCGCACGGTCAAGAGTGTGTTGATGGTCACGTTGATGACGCCGACCGCAGTCCCGAGGACCACGAGGATCGGGAAGAGGTAGCCGACGTGCTCGACCAGACCGATGACGCCGGTGAGGACGCTGATCACGACGAGTCCCAAGAGCGAAGCCTTGGCGAGCGCGACGTCGTTCTGTCTGACCCGGCTCGCCCCGACCGCGCCCACTATGTTGCCGACACCGAAGCTGGTGCCGACCAGTCCGTAGACGACGGCCGAGGAGTGCAGCGTCTTGGTGATGAAGAAGACCTCGGCGACGTTGATCATGACCAAGGCCAACAGAAAGACAACGAAGGTGATCACCAGCGGGCGCAGCACCGCGTCGGAGAAGAGGATCCGCAGCCCCGACCCCAGGTCCCGTTCCCCCTTCTTGGGGCGCTCCACCCCGGGGTCCGGTCGTCGATCGGTGACCAAGAACCATGTGCCGATGGCGCCGAGGACGAAGCTGAGGGCGTCGAAGTACAGCGGCCAGCTCTGCCCCAACAACCCCACCAAGAGGCCCCCGAGACCGGGGCCGATCACCACGGAGAACCCTTGCACCGACTGCATCGTCGAGTTCGCTGCCGTGATGTTGTCCTCGCCGGCGATCTTGGGCACGAGGGCGGAGTACCCGGGTAGGGAAAAGGCCACGAAACAGCTGAGCAGGGCCATCAGCCCGATGGTGACGACCCGCCCGTGCCAGAGGCCGATCCCGGCGCACACGACGCCCTCGCAGAGACAAAGAATGACCAACAGACGCTTCACCGGGGTGTGGTCGATGATGAAGCCCGAGATCGGCGAGAGCAGCACCAGCGGCAGCGCGGCCGCGACCGAGAGCGCGGCGATTCCCCAACTTGCGTGCGCGCCGTGAGAGAGGCGAAGATAGAGGGCAATCAACGCGACCTCGTCGCCGAGGAACGAGACGCCGCGAAGAATTGCGACCAACGTGAGGTCACGTTTTTGCACGGATGAGAAAGTCACCGGGGTCAGGCTAACAACGACGCGATCTCTGTTGGCACTCATACCCGTAGGCTGCTAAATTGGCAGTCGGAAGATTCGAGTGCCAAAAGCACAGGAGGCAAGAAAAATGAAGTTGAGCCCATTGGAAGATCGCATCGTGGTTCGTCCGGACGTCGCCGAGGCCACCACGGCATCGGGCCTGGTCATTCCCGACACCGCTAAGGAGAAGCCGCAGATGGGAGAGGTCCTCGCGGCCGGCCCCGGTCGTCGCAGTGACACCACCGGCGAAGTGATTCCCACCGGCGTCAAGGTCGGCGACACGGTCGTCTACTCGAAGTACGGCGGCACCGAGATCACCGTCGACGGTGAGGACCTGTTGATTCTTTCCGGCCGTGACGTACTGGCGACCATCTCCAAGAAGTAGTCCCGAGGCTCATCGCCTCCCATTCGCAGACAAGGAAAAAGAATGTCGAAATTACTGAAGTTTGACGAAGACGCTCGTCGCGGTCTCGAGGCCGGCGTCGACAAGTTGGCCGATGCCGTCAAGGTGACCCTCGGTCCCAAGGGCCGCAACGTGGTCATCGGCAAGAAGTTCGGCTCGCCGACCATCACCAACGACGGCGTCTCCATCGCTCGAGAGATCGAGCTCGAGGACCCCTTCGAGAACATGGGTGCGCAGTTGGTGAAGGAAGTCGCCACGAAGACCAACGACGTCGCCGGTGACGGCACGACGACTGCGACCGTCCTCGCCCAGGCGCTCATCAAAGAGGGTCTGCGCAACGTCGCGGCCGGCGCGAACCCCTCGGGCCTAAAGCGCGGCATCGAGAAGGCCGTCACGGCGGCCGTCGAATCGATCAAGAAGCAGAGTCAGTCCGTCGCGGCCGACAAGGTCCAGATCGCCCAGGTCGCGACGATCTCGGCGGCTGACGCCTCGATCGGTGAGGTCATCGCCGACGCCATCGACAAGGTCGGCAAGGACGGCACCGTCACGGTCGAGGAGTCGAACACGTTCGGCATCGAACTCGAGCTCACCGAGGGCATGCAGTTCGACAAGGGTTACCTCTCGCCGTACTTCGTGACCGACCCCGAGCGTCAAGAGTCCGTCCTCGACGATGCGCTCGTGCTCTTTACCAGTTCCAAGATCTCAGCCGTGCACGACCTCGTGCCGGTGTTGGAGAAGGTCATGGCGTCGGGTAAGCCGCTGTTGATCATCGCCGAGGACATCGAGGGCGAGGCGATGGCCACGCTCGTCGTGAACAAGATTCGCGGCACCTTCACCTCGGTCGCCGTCAAGGCGCCCGGATTCGGAGAACGTCGCAAGGCGATGCTCCAGGACATGGCGATCCTGACCGGCGGCACCGTCATCTCTGATGAGATCGGACTGAAGCTCGAGTCGGCCACGCTGGACCTCTTGGGATCGGCGCGTCGCATCGTCGTGACAAAAGACGCCACGACCATCGTCGACGGCGGGGGAACGCACGCCGACGTCGCCGGGCGAGTCGCTCAGATCAAGCGCGAGATCGAGGACACCGATTCGGACTGGGACCGCGAGAAGCTCCAAGAGCGCCTCGCCAAGCTCGCCGGCGGAGTCGCGATCGTCAAGGTCGGCGCCGCCACCGAGATCGAGTTGAAGGAAAAGAAGCACCGCATCGAGGACGCCCTCTCGGCCACCCGCGCAGCCATCGATGAAGGCATCGTCGCCGGCGGCGGGACGGCACTGGTTCGTTCCCGCAAGGCCGTCGACAAGCTCATCGAGACGTTGACTGGCGACGAGGCGACCGGAGCACGAATCGTGGCCAACTCGCTCGAGGCACCACTTCGCCACATCGCGGCGAACGCCGGATTCGAAGGCGCCGTCAAGGTCCGCGAAGTCGCCGACGCCAAGGGTTCAATCGGTCTGAACGCCATGACCGGAGAACTGGTCGACCTCATTGAGGCGGGCATTATTGACCCAGCCAAGGTGACCCGTTCGGCGCTCCAGAACGCCGCGTCGATCGCCGCATTGCTGCTGACCACCGAGGCCATCGTGGCCGACAAGCCCGAGCCGCCCTCCATGGGCGGTGGCGGTGGCATGGACGGTGGAATGGGTGGCATGGGCGGAATGATGTAGCCCACCCCCCGGGTAGGACTTCTGAAAGGCCGAGTCGGGGACGACTCGGCCTTTTCAATGGATTTGAGAGTGTTCGGATCGAGGGATCACTTTGAACCCCCAAATCCGATTCACTGTGATTTCTGGGCTCCAGTATCCTCTGTTCCGGTTCCAACAAGGTGGCTCCAGGCTCGAGTTGAATGATCGGATTGAGGGGGCGAAATGAGGTCGGCTGAAACTGACTCCATTTTGTGATTCGGAAGGGAATTGACCCTAAGGCAGCCGGCGACGTTTGAAACCGCATTCCTAGGTTCCAGCAACTCCGCTGAACTCAGTTTTCAGCCGCCCGTGGCCTCTCGCCGACCCAATATTGAACCTCAAATCGGTCCACAGGTCGATTGCGTCAAAACCCAATGATTGCAGGCCTGACAACCTTGGTCGCCCGGTCCCACCAGGTGGAATGTCTCAAACGGGTAATGGGGACGGATTTCAATCAAAAGGGCTATTTCACTGCACTTTTGAGCTGGCAATGGGGCATGCGGTTCGTGAGAGCCCGCGACCGAAGAGGCTGAATTCATGAGCTCGGTCTGGCTCTTTTCCCTTTGCGATGGGCTCAAAGTGGGCCTCCAGAGAATCTCTGACAGGCCGATTTCAAGGCGCCGAACTCTTCTAAAGAGTATCTCCATGATTTCTGCCTTTCATTGGGGTCTAAAGAGTGATCCTCTAGTCCCACCAGGAAGAACGATGAAACTTCTGAGAATTACCTCGACATCTGGCCAACTGACCGTTTCGACGCTCAGGCGGTCCCAAAAAGCACCTCACTGGGACTCGTTTTGGATCCTCCGGATCTCCGATTCGGGACTTCAGTTCCGAACTCCCATCCTCGGGAGATCGTTAGAAGGGTCCCGACTTGTCGCCTAAAGGCAGCGACGGTTCTCCGAGATTGACCCTTGGGGTCATCCGTGAACCTCAGCACATCGAAGTTCGAGCCCGTCAGAAACCTCAACTCCGGATCCTGAGATCGCATGTACCGGTCGCCAGATTGGTACCAGATCGTCGATTCTGGTTAGTCCCGAAGGGTGCGGGAGGATATTTTCGACGAGCCAAGGAGACCGTTCATAGGCACAAAAAGCGTTTTCCGGTCACGTCTTTGCCCCCAAAAAGGCGGTGCTCCGGTCTCACCAGGAAGAACAATTCCCCTTCGGTATTCATTGATGGCTCATTTCGAACTCTTTTCAAGTGAAAATCGGGCCCAAAGCTGATTGGAAGATCCAACTACAGGACCCGGACGATCCCCACTTCCAGGCATGTTCCGGTCGCTGTCTTGGAGCCGAATCCGTGGATTCCAGATATTGAAACGTGACCTTTTGGAGAGCGTGCATCCCCACTTTGAAGCCGTTCATGACGTCCAAATAAGTCCGCTGGGGGAGACTTTTGGAGGAAGTCTGACCAATGACGCTCGCCGACGTGGGCGACGAGATAACCGAATTGGACCATTTGATGCAGGACTCACGCAAATATTGGGTCTTTTTGTCAGCGCTCCGGTCCCACCAGGAATAACGTTCTTTCCGTTTGGGGATTGAGGACTGTTTTTCAGGTCTGAATCCATGGTTTTCCGGGCCACGGCAGATCAGATCGAGGGCCTGGGCACACACTGATTCGATGATTTTGACGAGAATCATTGGATCGAGGCCGGACTTCTCAGGCCACCGCGAACTCAACTGTGTGCGGTCTCCAGATACCTCTCGAAGCTGGGGAACGATCCTCGAGCACCAATTCCAAGAGAAGGAATTAGAACCCTGCCTCGGTTCCACTCGGCAGAAGACCTTCGTCCCCAGATCGCAAGATGCCAGTTCATGGGTTTCCGGAGGAATCCGAGGACGAGATCCGTTCCCCGCTCGACCCACACGAGATCCAGCTCCGACGAATCTCGGGCCGGATCTTCATCGTTGAAGGATGGCAGCGAGTGTGGTGTTGGGGGGGCACCCTTCAAATCCAGGGCCAAGGACCCTCCGGTTCCCAATGCCCTAATTCTGACTTCTCGCTGTTGCGACTGAGGCGATTCATGATTTGGAAGACGTTCCCTGGATTGCGGGCCTGCTCTATTGGAGAATTCACGGGGCTCAAAAGGGCCGAACGGACCCTGCTGCGCGGTTGAGAATCAGGGTTGGAGCTGCTTTGGCGCGTAGCCAGTGTTTTTGGGCTGCAAAAGTTCGGTGCGCCGGTCCCACCAGGAAGAACGATTGCTTCCTTCATCGCTTTAGAGCGCGGCCGGGATCAGAAGAAGGAGGTCTCATTGGAGTTTTTCCACAGTATTTCGACATTTCAGAAGACATTAGAGGTCGACGTTTCACTTTGAACGACTGGCATATCTGTCTCTCGGAGTTGTTGCGTACCCATCGAATATCGGGAGGTTCTCGACGACCCCGTGGGAATCCGGTGCAAGACCGGGACTCTTCGCGCCCTCCCGATTTCGTCGCTCCAGACCCGGATGGCTCCCCATTTACCGAACCTTGAATCTCAGACGCGTCCGCAATTCTGGTCTGACGGACTGCTCACGGCGGCCAACCGGTGAATCCTCCCATTAGGCGTTTAGCTACTGAGTGTGACAGTCACAGTTTGGGCCGGGCTGGTATTCTCCAAAGTCGCTGTCATCTCCACCGTTTGACCCGTTCCCGTGTCCCGCGTGAGCGTGAAGGTGCTCGAAGAGGACGATTGACCGCTCAAGACGGTGAGCGCGCCGGTCCCATCAGGAGCAACATTTCCTTGGCCGGTGACACCAAAATCGATCAAAAAGGGGCTGGCGCTGGCGTTTACGGTCGCATTTCCGTACTGATCCTCAAGTTGGATCGACGCCGTGAGGACGTTCCCGCTGGAGGCGGACTCGCCAGTCGAGGAGCACGTTATGGAACCTACCCCCCCTGTGCATGACAGCCCGGGGGTCGAATTTGTGGTGATTCCGGTTATCCCGATGCCAGCGATCGCCGGGGCGGCATTCACGGTGATTGACTGGGAGCCGGTCTGGGTCCCAGTGGTCAAGGTCGCCGTGAGGTCGGCCGTTTCGGCGTTAAACAGGGTGACGCTGAGGATGTTCGGTCCGTCGACGAAGCCATTGTCGAACGTGACGGCCGAGGACGGTGTGGCGCAGGATCCTCCCGGATCCGGGTAATCCGGGGTGGCACCATTGGGGGCATTGTCGGGGCCGGAGAACGTGACGCACTGGGCGCCAGTGAAGTTGGTGTCCACGTTCTGGTACTGGTCGAGGGCGGTCAGTCGGACGTTGAAGGCTGTCCCGGCCGTTTCGGTCGTTGCATCGGGGATGACGGCAAAGGTGTGCAGGGTACCCGGGGTCACGTTGATCGACGTGGAACCGAAATGTTGGCTCGGGACGTCAGTCGCGATGAGATCCACGAGCTGGGAATCGTACAGAGTGAGGCTCGGGGCGTTCGCTTCCGAGGCGATTCCGGCCGCGAAGGTGACTTCGTCGCCTCCAGAAGTGCAAGAACCGGGTTCTGGAAGGCTCGGTCCGGTCCCATCAGGTGCATTGGATGCGCCGCTGAAGACTATGCACTGGCTGCCGGTGTAGTTCGTATCGGTATTTCCGTACTGGTCAAGAGCTGTTATGCCAATAGTGAATGGATTTCCCGCCACCGGAGACGAGTTGGAAGGCGCCAATGAGAAGGAATCCAGTGCCGCTGGCCCGACCGAAAGGTTGACGGATCCCGTCGCTCCGCTCGAGGCATCCGTGGCGACGAGGGACAGCGCCTGGACGTCGTAAAGGGAGATCGAGGCCACGTCGCTGCCGGACGCAACGCCCCCCGCGAAGGTGATCGGGGTGCCCGACGTGCACGAGCCGGGTGGTCCGTAGTTCGGCCCGGCATTGGGTGCATTGGACGCGCCGCTGAAGGTTATGCACTGGCTTCCGGAGTAATTCGTATCGACATTTCCGTAGGAATCCAGCGTCGTCAGACTGACGGGGAAGGCCGTCCCCGCCACTTGGGCCGATGTGGCGCCCAGGGCGAAGGTCTTGGGTCCTCCGGGCGCGACGGTAATCCCTGCGAATCCACTTACCCCGGTCGGGGCGTCCTGGGCGTTGAGGACCCCCCCTACGGCATCGAACAGGGTGACGCTGGGCGCGTTCGCTCCTGAGGCGACTCCGGCGGCGAAAGTGACCGAGTAGCCGCTCGTGCAGGAGCCGGGCGAGGGGTAGACCGGCGAGTTCGCGCCCGGAGAGCCCGATTGGCCCGAGAAGAGGATGCACTGGGTTCCGGTGTAGTTCGTGTCGACGTTGCCGTACTCGTCAAAGGCGCTCAAATCCGACGTGAACGGGACGCCTGCAACGGGTGTGGACGTCTGTGGCGCCACAACTAGGGATTGCAATATTCCTGGTGCGACCGAAAGAGTGGTCGAATTGGTCACTCCAGAAGGGACATCGGTCACGTTGAGGCTCGTTGACTGAGCGTCGAACACGGTCACATTGGCAGTACCCACGCCGTTGGCGAAGGATACGAGGTTTCCGCCCGAACAGGTGCCGGCGTTCGTGTAACTGGGGGCCTGGCCATTCGGGGCGTCGGCCGGACCGGTGAAACTCAGACACTCGGTGCCGTTGTAACCCGTGAAGACCGATCCGTACTGGTCGTAGGCGATGATCCCCACGCTCGTGTTCTGGCCCGCAACCGGTGTCGGCGTGATCAGATCGAGCGCCAAGGTGTTCAAAACGGGTGCCGGGACGGCGACGTTTGCGCTGGTGGCACCGGCGGACCACGATTTGAAGACCGCGGTGACCGAATAGGTGTACGAATTCGACGCCAAGTTGGTGTCTTGGCAGGAAAGTGACGTCGTCAGAGCCGTCGCTGAGGTCCCGCACGCCGGACTCGGCGTCGTCCCGAGGTACCGGGTCACGTAGTAGCCGCTCGGAACTATCCCATTCGGTTCAGCCGGGGCACTCCACGAGACGTCAATGGTTCGCTGGCCCGGGTTTGGGAACGAGGCGACGACGTTGGCTGGCGCATTGAGCGTTGCCACTTGGGCAGAACCGCCAGTGGGGTCACCGAGTCCGAAGTAGGACCACGCGGCATTGCCCAGCAGGAATGAGAGAGCCGCACCCCACAGGATTACCAAAAGCATGAGGATGCGACGGCCGAAGCGACCGCGTTGGCGAGTGGCTCTCGAGCTCATGGAGTCACTACCGTGCAGTTCGTCAGCGTGTCGTGGTAGTACGCGGCGGGAGTCCCGTGCCATGAGGAGGGGGGGGTGGGTAGGTGACAGACGTTGGTGTGGTGGGCCGCGCCCGAGAAGCTGTTTCCGGATCCTCCGCCCAGATACACCGTGTCATTGCCCCCCGCGCCGGTGATCGTGTCCTGGCTGCCCTGGATCGTCACCGTGTCGGTGCCAGAACCCAGGGAAATCTGGTTGGAGGTGCCGTTTCCAAAGGCGAGGACGTCATTGCCGTTCCCTACGACGACGTGGTTCCCGTTGCCGTTGCCCACGGTGACCGAGTCGTTACCGCCGCCGAGGGTGATCTGATTGGTTCCGTCACCCACCTGGACGGCGTCATCGCCATTTCCAATGGAGATTCCGTTACGCCCGTTCCCACAGGTGATGTCGTTATGGCCGTTGCCGCCGGTGTAGCCGATGTTGCCGTCGCCACCCCAGAAGCAGTTGTTGCCGTTGAATCCATTGACCTGGAACGAGCCGCTCGGGACCCAGAAGAAGTTGCTACCCGAAGATCCTTGGATGTTGGAGGATCCGGGGGATCCGTAGAACCAGTTGTTGTAGGAGTCGGTGCAGTGTCCGGGCTTGGCGAGGACGACCTGGATGATTACCGGGGACGTGCTCGAGGCGTAGGTGGCGTCGCCGTTGTAGACCGCGTAGAGGGGATCCGAGCCCGTCGGGAGCGACGAGGTCGTTAACGACGCTTTTCCGTTTGAATTAAGGTTTTCCGTTCCAAGTGCGGAATGTGAAGCCAACGGCGTTCCCGAATAGAACGTCACAGTGCCAGTCGGTGTTGGACCTGATGGGACCGGAAGAGCACCGAAAACGCTCGCCGTGAGCACTACGGGGAAGCCAATGACCGATGGATTGGGCCACGACGTGAGAATCGTCGCGGATTTGCGAGTCGACTGGACGATCTGATCGAGCACCTTGGAGGTCGAATTCGAGAAGTTTCCATCGGTGTTTGTGAAGGCCGCCGTGATCGGATGGATTCCGGTCACCAGATACGCCGGGGGAGTGCACGTCGCTGTGGAGGTCCCATTGAAGCCAGCTGTGACCGGAACGTTCGAGCAAATCGTGGTTGAGCCGTCGAAGAAGGTGACAGTGCCCGTCGGGCTCCCCGAGCCGTGATTTCCACTGCCGAAGCCCGAAATCACGGTCGCCGTGTAGGTGACCGACTGGCCAACCTGCGATGGATCGTGCGATGAGTACAGAAGGGTCTGGGTTGAAGCAATGACGCTGAAGGTCGCCGAACCCTGGAAAGTGAACTGGAATGACTTGTGCTCGCACGAATCCTGGTTTTGGTGGGTTTCGAAGAGCGAAATCGGTACGGGTACCGAGTTCGAACCCTGGGCCGGGACTACCAGTGAGCCTGAGAACGTCGTCGCGGCGTAGTCAAGGTTCAGCGTCGGGCAGCCATTTGGCGGCGTGACCGACGAGATGCTCAATGATCGTACGGTGATCGGAACGTTCAAGGGGTTGTGCGCGGTGTACCAGAGATAGCGAGGGACCCCGGGGTAGAGGAGGGCCGGCGTTTGCTCCGTCGCAGAACTGCTGATCGTGTTCGTAATGATGAACTTTGGCTGGTTGATTTTGCCGTGGGCGCTGACAATTGAGGTGCAGGCAGCGGCCACCGACGCGACCAGGACGGCACTGGCCAGGGCAATCGCTGTGCCCTTCAAAACTTCCTTTGCCGGCCTGAACTTCATTCGTTCCTATATCTATTTGTCAAACGCCTGATCGTGAACTACTCGTTCGTGCCAGCCGATCGGCCGGGAAGAGGTAATTAATCCGCAACCCGGCCAATCGACCGGAACTGAAGACATGACTTGGAGTCAGCCTTCAGAACGGGGCTTTCTCAGTCGGAACTGAAATTCAGGCCAATATCGACGCCTTGACAGGCATCTTGGTCGGTGGCTGTATTTGTCATCTGGATATTGGCGGTACCCACCTCATTCACCGTTTGGCCGGCCGGAATGCTGATTCCCAGCGTTACTGGGGAACCATTGACCACGAACCAACTGCCGTAGCAGCCAGCAACGGCGGTGGCAGCGTCGCCGGGGACGGTCTCTACCTGACCGCTGCCGTCAACGGCAACTGAAATGGTGACTTGGTTGACTGAAGCACTTCCCGAACCCGGGTTGGTGAGCGAGTAGTTGATCGCCTGGGCCGGGCCGCCTGGGTAGAGGTCGGTGAAACCAGGGGGGTTGAACTCAACGGCTGGAATGTACGGCTCAAGGCCGCAGGCCGCGGTCGAAGCCGTGCTGTACTCCGTGAACCCGGAAACAATCGGGGAACACGTGACTTCTCCGGTGGCTCCACCAGTGTCGCCATTTCCGGCACCATTCGTGTTGGCGAAAGCGGTGTTCGGATCCGTTATTGACCCGACTGAAGGCTCGCCCATTGTGGTATCTGAAAGCTGGATATTTACTCCACCATTGATCGAAGTCTGCGGGTCGTTAAACGACAATCCGTAGACGACCGTCGCTGGAAGCGTCAGACTCTGTGAACTGAAGTCGAAGTCGATGGTGAAGTTCGCGATTCCACAGTCCGGGTTGCTGGCACCGCCGCCCGACGTGCAGTACGTTGAACCGTAACCACCGTCCGGTCCAGCAGGGAACGCGACGTCTTGCGTGACTGCGCCCAAGGAAGCACCTGGACTGGCGCCCGTTCCGGCAGCGTAGATCGTGAACGTCATGTTCTCTGATCCGGCACTTCCGCCAAAGTTGGCCATGTCCACGGAGACATCATTGAGTGCTCCGCCGCCGTCCGCAAGGGTGATTCGCTGGCCGAGGTCGGTGTTGGCTATGCAGTAGTAGCACAGCGACGCCACATAGTCGGAACCACTGGCGAGCTTGCTGTTGTACAGCGGTGTCCCGCCAATCTGATTGATCAGGATCGGGCTGGCCGTACCAACCTGCGCCTGACCGATGCCCTGTCCCGCCGAGGTGAAGTAGGCGACTGCAAGCCCACTCGCTCCGGCGATGAGGGCGACGGTTAGTCCAACGACCGCCATCCTCCGTTTGGAACTGAATAACTTCATTTTTTCTCCTAGCAATTGGTTTGGATTATTTGACTGGGGCGTCGGGTTCGCCAGTCGCTCCCCACGGGTCGGGCGGCCATATTTGGCCCGTGGATCAATGCGTCACCCTTCACTGCGCAGACAATCTCGGCTGAGATGTCCAGGTTGGTACGGACCGGCCGTGACGGGTTGAGACCCGACGGTCGAAACCGCAACATCTTGTATTTCTGGGAATTGATTTGAGAAGGAGATCGAAGTTCAAAGGTCACCGAGGCGGCCGAGCTGGGCCGTAGCGGCGCATAAAAGTTCGAACAGTGGGGATTCGGTGAATGAGTTCGTGGGACTGCCAAGGGCGTCGCGACCGCGAATTCCGCGGGGTAGCAGCGGGAATCAAGCGGGGGGTCGAAGAATCGCTCAACGGGCGAAACCCAACCCGGTTGCGACGACCCTACGAGACAACTGCCCTCCGTCCGCGAAATGCTTTGTGACTATGACACCGAAGTTCACGCGTGTCAATTTGAAATGTGAAGAGTGTGCGTTCATTGAGGAAATCTTCATTCTCATTTGGTAGGTCGACGCGGTTTGGAATTGCACTCTGGAGGATCCACTCCGCAAAGGGCTTCGGCGACCGGTTGTGCGTACACTCTTGAGTCGGTAACCAACGTCTCGAGCGCCAATTTGAATTCGTCAAACTGTCGATTGTTGAAAGGACCCGTTTTCGTGGCTCTTCCAGGCATTCCTTCAGACTCTGAGACTCCGCCGGTTGAGGTGTCGGTCGTCATACCGTGTCTCAATGAAGAGAGATCTATCGGGACCTGCGTCGACCTAGCTCTTCAGATGCTCCGTAAGACCGAACTCGTTGGAGAGGTGGTCGTCGCTGACAACGGCTCAACCGACAACTCCGCTCAGATAGCGGTGGACCACGGCGCACGAGTCGTTCCTGTGGATCAACGAGGGTACGGGAGTGCCGTTCGCGGTGGCATCGATGGTTCCCTCGGGAATCTCATCGTCATCGGGGACGCTGATGGCCAGCATGACTTCAGCATGTTGCCAGAGTTCGTGGCCAAACTTCAGGAGGGCTACGACGTCGTGATTGGCAACAGGTTCGCGGGGGACCTGAGGCCGGGCTCAATGACCTGGAGCCATCGATACATCGGGAATCCGCTACTTTCCGGTACCCTCCGCCTGCTCTTCCATCCGAAGATCCACGACGCCCAAGCCGGATTCCGGGCATTGACGCGATCGGCCTACGTGGCGATGGACCTGCGCACCACCGGATTTGAGAGCTGTCCGGAGATGGTTATCAAGGCAGTTCGACACGGCCTTCGAATGACGGAACTGCCCGTCACGACGTTGGCAGATGAGCGTGATCGCCCGCCCCACCTGCGAACGGTCCCCGACGGGTGGCGCCACCTCAGCTTTATTCTGATGTGCTCGCCTAATTGGCTGTTCATCGCGCCTGGTTGCGCCCTGCTATTGCTCGGCATCGTCGACGTGACCTGGCTGTTTATCGGTCCCCTACACCTCGGCTCGGTCGTTCTCGACACGCGAGCCCAGCTCTTCGGGGTGATTCTTGCCGTACTCGGCTTCCAGATTGCGAGCGTCGGCGTTTTCGCCCGTGTGTTTAGCTATTCCAAGCCATTCCACACGAAAACTCGGGTAATTGAACGGACTCTGCAGTCCGTGAAACTTGAGCAGGGGTTGTTGTTGAGCGGAGTCCTCGTACTCGTGGGCTTGGTCGGCTGCATCTGGAGTTGCAGCGCCTGGGCCTTGCACGGCTTCGGAATACTGCACGATCCCCGCGAGTTGATTTTCTGGACTTTGTGGCTCCTCCTTGGCATTCAGCTCAGTTTCTCGTCGTTCTTTCTGAGCATGATCGGCGTGAGCCGAGGAGTTTGGATCGGCGACCGGGGGTGAGCGAGGTCGAGCCGGGGGGAGAGACGACGGGCCGTAACCGTACCCGACTACCTCGAGTGTCGATTTCCATTGCTCGTCGAGATATCACGACAACGGCCCGACGACCTATTCTCGTGGAAAACGTGCCTCAGGAAGTTGAAGCTCTTCGCGCACCAGGAGAGTCAGTCGAGCCGGCCTCGCTGAAGAGGTCCAGGAGCAACTGGGGCCCAGAGGTCCTCGTTCTACTTGCCGTGGCGTTCAATCTGTGGGTGCTGCGCGCCGAGAGACTCCCCGTCGCGTATCCAAATGACAGCTCGGTGCACCTTCAAATGGTGACGTTCGCTCAACACCTTTTCTCAAGCGGTCAGTACCCACTTGATCATTGGTACCCCTACCTGTCACAGGGCTCACCGTTCTTCGTCCAATATCAGAGTGCCTCGGCGATCGTTACCGGTGCGTTGGGTCAGGTAATCGGACCGCAGCAAGCCTTTTCGTGGACGCTGTATCTTCTCTTGTCGCTCTGGCCTCTCTGTATCTACTGGTCGGGGCGATTGCTTGGGTGGAACAAATGGGCGTCGGCAGCCTCAGCGGCCATTTCGCCGCTACTTCTCAGCATCACGGGCTACGGCTACGAGGACCAGAGCTACGTCGCGATCGGCAATGGTCTCTGGTCCCAGCTCTGGGCGATGTGGACACTTCCCCTGGCGTGGGGCTTTAGCTGGCGCTACGTGAGTCAGCGTCGATATCTGTTTGGCGCCGTGGCGACATTGGCGCTCACCATTGCCTTTCACTTCTTGACGGCCTATCTGGCGGGCCTTTCGCTGATCGTGTGGATCCTCTTGCGACCCCGCGACATCATTCGACGCATAGGCCGGGCCTGGTTGATCGGCGTCGGCGCAGTCGTGGCGACGCTTTGGGTCACGCTCCCGCTCCTCGTCGACTCCAAATGGGTCGCCGTGAATGAGTTCCAGGTCGGGGTGTTCTGGACCGACTCCTACGGAGCTCGCAAGATCCTCGGCTGGCTCGTCACCGGGAAAATCTACGACAACGGGCGGTTCCCAATAGTGACGATCTTGGTGGGGATCGGGCTCATCGTCTGCGTGGCCGGATTCCGAAGGGATGAGAGGGCACGGGCCATCATCGGCGTATGGGTTCTCAGTTTGCTGCTCTACTTTGGACGCCCGACGCTAGGCCCAGTTTTGAACCTGCTGCCCGGGAACGGAAACCTGCTGTTTCAGCGATACATCATGGGTGTTCAACTGGCCGGCATATTCCTCGCGGGTATCGCGGTCGTAAGTCTCGCCCGCCTGGCTGAGATCGTCGTCCGACGCGTAATTCCTCTGATTTTCAATCGGATGTCGGCAAAACGCTGGATCGTCGCGATTCGGGCCCCGATTGCGATCTTGATCGTCGTCGCCGCACTAATCCCTGCGTGGACCCAGATCGCGAACTACGACGCCGCCAGCGCCGAGTGGATTCACTATCAACAGATCGCCGACGAGGGCCAGGGCGCGCAGGTCAATGCACTGATAGCAACTGCGCAGAGCCTTGGGGGGGGCCGAATCTACGCCGGCCTTCCAACGAATTGGGGCTATGACTTCAGGGTAGGGGGGGTCCCCGTCTATATCTACCTGACAGATGTCAGCGTTGATGCAGTGGGGTTCACGCTACGAACGACATCGCTGATGACCGATCCGGAGGCGTACTTCGATGAGTCAAATCCTGGAGATTACGCAACGTTCGGTGTGGGTTACCTACTTCTGCCACAGGGCCACGCTCCTCCAGTTGCAGCGAAGTTCATCCAACAACTTGGCCAGTATGTGATTTGGGGGGTCAATTCAGCGGGACTGATCCAAGTCGTGGACACCCAGTCCTCAATCACGGCCAACGGCAGCGACCTGGGATCGCGGACGGAGTCCTTTCTCGACTCAAATCTTGCGGAAAGCGGTCTATATCCAACGATTGCCTACGCCGGGCAGCCCGCCGCCGCGCCGACCTTGCCCTCAGGCGTAGCCGCGGATGGTCCGGCCGGCACGGTCCTTACCGAAGACGACGACCTGGTCGATGGCCGAGCAGTCGCCACCGTCTTCGCCAACCGAACAGCCGTTGTCCTGTTGAAGAGCTCGTTTGATCCCGGTTGGACGGTGACGGTCGACGGGGAGCCGGCCGAGACCGAGATGGTGGCTCCCGCACTTGTCGGAGTGACCGTCGCTCCCGGTAACCACCGAGTCGTCTTTCAGTTCAAGGGGTATTCGTCCTACCCGATACTGTTCATCGTCGGCTTTCTCACGCTCATTCTCTTTGGGTTCAGCTCAAAGTTCTGGCCTCGTCTGTCTCGTCGAGGGCGTCGCTTCAAGGTCCGACGTGAGACAGAAGAGCTTCCGGACGCCTCGGTCGAATCCCTGAAGGAAACGGATGCTTCTCTGACTGAAACGATTTAGCCTTCGCGTCCAACGGACGAATCGATGCGGCAACGTGCCCTGTCGACGCACGAAGTTTCTTCTCAGGTTCAAATCTGTGTTCGCCTCGTTCTCTGGCGTATTTCAATCATCAACAAATACACAACGCAAGCACTGCAACTTGACAAAAAAGAAAAAGTGTGCAAGCGTGTTTTCCGCATACGCGGAATGGGGAAAAAACCATGTCGGATATTTTCCGGGTGGTAAGCATCACTGAATATCGACCGACCATGCCTTCAAAAGAAGAGTCTGGTGAGATGCCCCTCTCACTTTGCGGTCATTTTCCTGCTGATCTCAATAATTTTTCCACCGCCATGCGTCGAGATGCAAACCTCAGTCCATCAAACGATTTCCGGGCTTTCGCGCCCTCAACGTACGTCACCGCGGGCGGCGTTGAGAAGTGCGAACAGAATCAAAAGTTCGGATGGTCGCGACGTGGGCAGAACCCCGACTTAAGTAGAAAACCTCACCAAGGTTTGGTCATGCCCGTCGTGACCGAGGGAACGGAACACCGTGTCGACATCAAGATCTAACTCGAAGTCTCAAGTTCTACCTCGTCTGGCTGCCTCTCGAAGGGGGAGTCCCATGTCAAAGACTAAGTGGTTGGCACGCCTGTCGGTGCTCGCCCTCATCTCTACGTTCGCGCTCAGCAGTGGTGCCGTAGCTTCCGCTTCACAGGATCATCACAACTCCTGTTGGACCAACTGGGGCTGGGAGTACTGCCCGGGCGGCCCGACCGGACCACAGGGTCCGATTGGCCCAACTGGTGCCACTGGAGCTACGGGCGCGACTGGTGCCACCGGCGCTGGTGTAACGGGTGCCACCGGAGCGACGGGCGCGACGGGTGCCACCGGCGCCGGCGCTGGTGTTACGGGTGCCACCGGAGCGACGGGTGTCGCAGGCGCCACGGGCGCTACGGGCGCTACGGGCCCACTCGGTCCAACGGGACCGATAGGCGCAACGGGTGCGACTGGCGCCACGGGTGCCACCGGCTCCAACGGTGCCACAGGCTCGACGGGCGCCACCGGCTCTGACGGTGCTACCGGCGCTAACGGTTCGACTGGCGCAACGGGTGCCACCGGCGCCGCTGGAGCGACAGGTGCCACGGGCCCGATCGGCCCAACAGGCCCGATTGGCCCAACGGGCGCGACAGGTGCCACGGGCGCCACCGGCTCGATCGGTGTCACCGGCGCGACAGGTTCAACGGGCGCTAACGGTTCGACTGGTGCCAC
>Ga0182015_10000277_pt1 | contig 74085 bp, 84 predicted proteins | sample 712P3MmetaG_FD_120478 | JGI IMG/M metagenome (GOLD analysis project Ga0182015, IMG submission 120478) | Permafrost microbial communities from Stordalen Mire, Sweden - 712P3M metaG | ecosystem: Environmental > Terrestrial > Soil > Wetlands > Permafrost | place: Sweden: Stordalen | collected...
CTTTGAGGATGGCGACGATCTGCGTCTCGGTGAACCGGGACTTCTTCACGGGTGGTCTCCTTCGAGGCCGGTGGCCTCAGAATTCTCCACCTATTTCCGGAGCCTTTTTCAGGCTACACGTCACTTCCATCGCGACTGAGACTCTCGGCCCATCGAGTAGTCTGACCGCACGTGCGCGAGGCCAGATCCTGTGTCGCGAGATCAACGGAGGGGAAGAAGACGCGGACATCGCAGAGTCCGCTGATCGTTTCCTGCGGTCCATAAGAAGCGCGTATCTGCGCGAGGCTTTGCGCCAGAAGGACTGGATGAATTAGATACTTTCGGAACGTGGCAAGCTTGCGGGCGACGATCGACGCCCGCAGTAGCGGAAATTCGTCGAGCAATAGGAGGATGTGCTCGTGCGGTTCAGGTCTGGACTCTGTGAGGTCGTCGAGGAACCGTGATAGAACTAACCGCATCAATGGACTGAGTGAGAGTTGATCTCGCTCGCGCACGACGAGGTAAAGGGTGGTGGGTTCGCGACGAATATCGGCCGGCGAGATATCACAGGCACTCGTTGCCCGGGCGACGTCGGGAGTACGGAAGATGTCGAGCTGTTGGGTGAGCGTCGCGACGATCCCGGAGAGACCCTTCGCCTCCATCCTCGCGTACTTGCTACCGGTTTCGCTAACGTATGGGATCGTGGACTTCAGGAGCGATTGGCAGAAGTCGCGATCGTTCTCCCAGGCAGCGTTGTAGTAGTAGCGCACGGCGGCTTCGAGTGTCGGCGTGCCGAACTCGATAGCGTGGGCGGCGAGCGCCGTGCCGAGCTCGAGCGCCGAGCCGTTGAAATACCGTTCTTGCTCGGTCATCTCCGAGAGGTCGCGCTCCAGGAGGTAGGCCGCCATGATCGTGCGCACGGAGTCGACGTCGCCGACGGCGATGCCGGCGAGGGGGTTGTAACGGGCGGTGGTGGGGCTCCGCGGGTCGAAGACGACGACGCGGGTGTGTCGGGCTCGGACGGTAGCCGTGAGGGGCGCGAGTTCGTTCGCTGGATCGAAGACGATCGCGCTCCAATGCGGCCAGGTCTTGAGCAAAGTCGGTGTGGCAATTCCGTCGGTCTTCCCCTCGCCCGGTGGGCCGAGGACGAGAACATTTTCTTCGCCGTTGTGGATCAAGAGCTGGCCGGATAGCGTCTGCCCGAGGACGATGCCGTACTCCGCGTTGGAAAGAGCCGAGCGGCGGACGGCACAGCTGGTGGCCCAGCCTGCGCCGCCGTGGATATCGGAGTTCCGCCGCGGACGGCTCAGGACGATCGAGAGCACGAGCAACGCTACGAGCGCAACGGCGCCGCCCCAGAGTAGGTCGCGTCGTTCTGCTTCGAAGGCTTTGCGCGCCCAGGCGGCCTCGCGCTCCCGCTTTCGGTCCGGGACGACGGGATTGAGGTCAATGTCCCAGCGGAGCATCCACCCGACCGAGCTCCATGGGGCGTAGAAGCGACCCACGACCGGTGTCCCCAGCTCCGTTCCGTAGTCGTCGAGCTTGGCAAAGCGCTGGGTCTCGAGTGAGAGCAGCAACACGAAAGCAACTGCGCAAATCGCAAACGCGCGGCGTGGCCCCGCCGTGCTTTGCGGGGCATGAATCGTCCTGGTCATCGAGTCCACCCTTCGTACGCGTCACGGCCGCGAACGCGGTCCCGCTCCGCGGCACGCAGCGACTGCTCGACATCGCGGAGGAGGTCTGCGTCGCGCCCCTCCGCCTGCACGGCGAAGCCGCGCCCGATGGCGGCGGCCATTGCCCGCTGCTTGAAATCGTCCGAGCCAGTAATGACCAAGCTGCCCCAGCCCTTGACGCCGGCCACGTCGAGCATGCCCCGGATCTCGAGGCCGTTGCCCTGGGAAGCGTGGATGCGATCGCCGCGGTCCTCGAACCGGCCGCCGGCATTTTCGAAGACGATGCCGTGGGCGGCCCGCTCTATCCGCCAATAACGGGCGAGTCGCGACCCGCGGAGGTCTCGCTCGTACAACGCCGAGAGAACCTGCTCGCGCGACACTTGCCATCCGGGCTCATCGGCGCGGAAGAATCCCGGTTCGCTCTCCCTCGGTATTGAGCGAGAATCGGGGGTCGACTCGCGCGAGGCTGTTCGCTGTCGTTCCTCAACCCGAAGCTGGGCGTCGATTCGGCGCCGTTCCTCGCGGAGTGCCGCTCGCTCGGCATTGCGCTCTCGGGTAGCGCGCCGATCGGTGCCGGCGTGCGACGGGCGACCCAAACGCTCCATGCGGGTCGCGACCGGCCCTTGGCGCGGTTCTGGCTCGCGATCGAGGCCTTGGGCGGCGAGGCTCCGGCTCGAAACGCGCTCGGGGATCCGGGCGCGCTCCAGCTCACGATTGACGTCGCGCTCCCAGGCCTCACGCCACTTCACCAGCAGCGCCGTGTCGTTCCAACCGCGGACCTTGGACCCGAATCGCTCAGGTCCGAGTGCGCGCATCGTGAGAAGCACGTGGGCGTGGTGGTTGCGCGCGTCGCTGCGTTCGTGCGCGCGGTGGATCGCGACGTCGGCGACCATCCCGTGCGCGACGAACTGCTCGCGGACGAAGCCGCGGACCAGCTCCCGCCGGCGAGCATCGTCGAGCTCATGCGGGAGCGAGAGCAAGACCTCGCGGCAGAGCTGCGCGTCTTTCCGGCGCTCCACGTCTTCGACGCGATTCCAGAGCTCGCCGCGATCGGCGATCCACGCCGGCGCGTCGGACGGTCCGAGGATCTCCAAATGCACGACGCCACCGCGCCGGGTGTAGTCGTGCACGATCCCGGTCCGCCGATCTTCGATCCGTTCCGCGGCGCGATACGCCGCGGCACCGGTCGCGGAGCGCCCGGCCGTGCGGCCGATCGTCTTTGCGGAGAGCCGATACGTGGCCACGGCCTAACCCGAAGCGGTACGTCGCTTGCGACGTATAACCGCGCACTTCAAACGCCAGTGGGGCTTCACGAGGCGTCGCTCCGCTCCGCACCGGCGAGAGGCGGAGTGTCCGCCTTGAAGAGCGCGCGGTCTTGGGCTCGCATCACTTTCTCGACGTGGAGGTCCCACCACCGCGCGATTCCGCTCGCCTTCTCGCTCGCGCGATCGCGCTCCACGGCTTCGAGCAAGATCGCTCCGGCGATGATCTTCCGGCGGGTATCGGCGCGGCGGTTCTGGGCGTGCTGCGCCGCGGCCAGCTTGGAAATCCGGGCGCTGATCTGGTCGCGCCGCTCCTTGACCTTGGTCAGCCGACTCTGTTCCATGGCTCGTCTCCACGAAGTGGGTCCCCAGAAATGGCGACGGAAGCGATTCTGGAGCCATTGACATTGCTATGGTGTCAGAGTAGTATCACTTCACAGCAATGTCAATATGACACTGACTCGGTTAGAAAAGGGGATTTCGTCTTGGCTGTCCCGGTGATGATGCGCTTCGACGACGACCTGGCGGCCGGCCTGAGGGAACGGGCCCAGCTCGAGCGGCGTAGCGTGAACCGACTCGTCAACGACGTGGTGCGCGCGTATCTCCAGTCCGTTAGCCGACCCATGGCTGGCGCACCAGACCTCGCCAGAACAGCCCACGCGAGCGTCCTTCGCAAACGCTTCAAAGAGCATGTCGAGGTCGCGCTCCGTGCGACTAAGCAACTCGCCCACCAAGAATCGCAGGCGGATCTCAACGCAAAGTCGCGGGCTGCAATCGAAGCGTTGACCGACTGCCTTCAGGTCGCCGCGCTCGCGGTCGACGCCGTCGGCGAGACGGCCGACGAGACCGTCCTAGCCTAGAACTACGCCCCAAGGAGTCGTACCGTGCCCGAGCCGACCTCCGTTTTGGCTGCATACAAATTGGGACTCGAATACCTGCCCTATGATGCGCCGCCCCTGCCGGTTTTCGTGCGACAGACGGTTGCGGGAACGAAGGATGGCCCCTGCGAGCTGTTGTTTCGCCAGCTCGAAATGCTTCCGATTGACGACCTCGATAAAAAGAGTGCGTATGCGATTGGGATAGCCGTTCGATACGCCGGGTTCTTGCTTGATATATCCGGGGAGGACGCGGACTTCGCGATGCGCGTTCACGGCGAGCTTGCCGAATCCACCCAAGCTCACATGGAAGGGTACAGAACCGGCATTCACGGCCCATATTCGCACGAGATCTTCGTCAGTCACTTCCTAGACTTGTTTCGTTTCGACGATCCGGATGCTGTACGGGCCGCGTTCGCGGCCTATATCGAAAATGCGCTCGTGCAGCAACTTCAGCGGACGAACGAGTGGTTCGGCCAACTCATGCCGCTGTACGCCCACCCCGACGTTGAAGCGGCCTGCACTGACCTGCTTGACGAGGCGCCGGCCTATCACGTCGACTCCAGCGTCTACGACGCGTGTGAGATCTCATCGTGGTATGGTTTGGGCCCGCAGGCTGGCGCGGGCGTGTTCAAGATCGTTGTCGATGGTGAGACCTGGCCGAATCTTGTCAGCAACCCAACGGTTCAGGCGCAAAGCGAGTTCTTGCTGGTCGATGCGCGCGAAGACGTGTGGCGATTGTACGAGCGGATCGGGCTTCGGGGGATGGGCGTCCCTCCAGGAACCGCGCAGATTTCCGGCGTTCTCTATAACAGCTTCACCTGAGATTACCAGCCTATCGAAAGCAACTCCGTCTACGTGCCGAACGGCGAAACCCACGCCCCGTTTGAGATGGATATCCTGCAACAGGCCCGCATCGTCCGCGTGATGCTTAGCGTCCTCATGCTCATCGAAAGCACTAAGGTGCGGGTTACACGGATCGCCGGCAGCGGCCCCAGGAACTACAAAGTCAAACTCCCGGCGCGACTCACCGTCGACGAGATCGTTGAGGACGTCCAGAAGCGCCGGGTCTCTCAGCGCTCCGCGAGTTAGACACTGCCGCCTCCACTGAGATTCGTGCTGTGAAATCGCGAGAAGCCGTATCCGCTTCGGACATCGTTCAACTCCTCATCGGCCGTCTTGGCTTGCCCCACGAAGGCGAACCGAAGTTGCCGACGCGCGTTCTTGAGCGCCTCTTCACGCTCTCCGAAGCGTGCGCGTATTTGCGTTGCAAGAAATCGCATCTCTACGCGCTTATGGGGCGTGGAGAACTGAACTGGAGCCAGATTGGGCGCCGGCGCCTCATCCCGGAGAGCGATCTACGGGGGTACGTCGAACGGGGGCGAGATGCTGGGAACCGCGTCCGTCGACCGGTCCGAGGCCTGCGCAAGAATCGCGTTGGCTAGGGATCACTGATGTCTCGACGGGTCAGCGGCGAGGGGACCATCACGAGGCGCAAGGATGGTCGTTGGGAAGGCAAACTCCGGGGCACAGGCTTCAATGACGCACCGCTGCGGAAGAGTTTCTACGGGAAGACCCGCCAGGAAGTGGCGGAACAGATTCGCGCCTACCGCGTGCGCCATTCTAGCGGTGCGACGATCGACCTGACCACCGCGGAATATCTGACGCAGTGGTTAGCCGACGGCAAAGGTGAGTGGCGGCCGAATACGTATCGGCTGCGCTCGGGTACGACCAGTCGCCACATTGTGCCGCACATCGGCTCTCGGCTGGTTGCGGATCTCGACGTCGACGACGTCAAGTTGCTCCTGCGTAAGCTCAAGGAGCGCGAGGTCGGTGCGGCCACCCGTAAGCAGGCGCATGCGACCCTGAACGCGGCGCTCAACGTACTCTATCGCGAGCGCAAGTTGCTCTTCAATCCGTGCGCGCTCGTTCGAGCTCCGAGGTACGAGCCCGAAGAGAAGATCGTGTTGGATCGCGATCAAGCCATGCGACTGATCGCGAAAGCCGAAGGGCAGGTGCTCGTCCTCATCGTGATGGCCGCGACCCTCGGTCTGCGCGAAGGCGAGCTCTTCGGGCTGTTGTGGAATTGCGTCGACCTCAAGGCCGGGACCGTGACGATCATTCGGCAGTTGGCCGAGGATCTGGACGGTAACCTCGTGCTGAGTCCGTTGAAGACGAAGGCCTCTCGTCGCACCCTGGAGCTCCCGAAGCTTGCACGGAAGGCGCTCCAGCTCTTACGGGAGACGCGGTGGGGTGAACCCGGCAACGCGTTCGTCTTTACGGACGGTGAGGGCAAGCCGCTGCGCAAGAGCAACTTCATTCGCCGCGACTTCAAGCCGCTGTTGGTCAAGGCCAAGTTGCCCGAGGTGGCTTTCCATTCGCTGCGGCATTCGTCGAATTCGTTCCTCATCGAAGAGGGCGCCGACCCCCTACTCGTGGCGAAGCGCAACGGTCATTCGAGCACCCGCATGGTGCTCGATCGCTACGGCCACCTCTTCGAGGGTGCCCGCCGGCAGGCCGCGCTGACGATGGACCGCGTTTTTGCGAAAGCGAGCATCGGTCGTCAAATGGTCGTCAAACCGTTGGATGCCGGCAAACAAAAAGAAACGCCGATTTCAAAAACCCTTTTGAAATCAGCGTTCGACGTGGTGGAGATGAGGAGACTCGAACTCCTGACCCCTTACATGCGAAGCAAGTGCTCTACCAGCTGAGCTACATCCCCGGGGGACCGTCGGCGATTCTAGCAAGGCGGGGTCGGACCTGTCAAAGCACGCCCGCGCCGCAAAGGTAGCCGACCCTCCGGTGCTAAGAGAGATGGCGATGTCTTTCCGCGTAGCGGCGGCACTGCTCGCCCTGGCGTCCCTTTCCGCATGCATGTCGTCGCAGCGAGCGGCGGGCCGCCTGCGGGTGCTCGCCTCGACCTCGACGCTTGCTTCCCTCACGCAAGGCGCGATGGGTTCCGCGCGCATTCCGTCGCTCGTCCCGATCGGCATCTCGCCGGAGGACTACCAGCCGATACCCAGCGATATCGCCATCTTGCACGAGGCCGACCTTTTGGTCGAGAACGGCGCGCAGCTCGAATCCTGGCTCGACGAGACGATTCGCAACGCCGCCAATCCTCGGCTGCGGATCGTCGTCTGCACCGACGGCCTTCCGGTGATCGACGGCAACCCGCACCTCTGGATGGACCCCGAATACGCGCGCGTCTACGTCACCAAAATTCGTGACGCGCTGATCGCGGCCGATCCCGGGAATGCGGCGACCTACCGGACCGCCAGCGCCGCGTACGACCGGCAACTGGTCGCGCTGACCGCCCGGACGCGTGCCAAGATCGCGACGATCCCGCCCAGCCGCCGTACGATGATCGTCTTTCACAACGCGTTCGATTACTACGCGCGCCGATTCGGCTTGAAGATCGTCGGCGCGATCGAACCCGTTCCGGGCGCTGAACCCGATCCGAGCCACATCGCCGACCTGATCCGGCTCGCGCGGACCGAGCACGTGCAGGCCGTCTTCGCCGAACACGAGTACAGCGATAAGCTGGCGCTGACGGTCGCCTCGAGCGCCGGCGGGTTGAGGGTCGCGTTCCTGTACGACGACTCGCTGGGAACGGTCTTGGCGGTACAGACCTATATCGGAATGATCGACACGGATACGGATACGATCGTCTCCGCGCTGAAATGAACGCCGTCGAGGTCCGGAACCTCCACGTTCGCTACGATCGCGTCGAAGCGCTGACCGGTCTGAGCTTCGACCTGCCGGAGGGCACGTCGCTCGGCATCGTCGGCCCCAACGGCTCGGGAAAATCGACCCTGCTCAAGACCGTTGCGGGCTTGGTGCTGCCGAGTGCCGGAAGTGTGCTCGTCGAAGGAATGGCACCGCGCCGGCTGCCGCCGGGAACGATCGGCTACGTGCCGCAGATCGAGGACGTCGACTGGAAGTTTCCGGTCAGCGTGCGCGATGTCGTTACGATGGGACGCTATCCGCGTGTCGGACCGTTTCAGCGGTTTTCGGAGGCGGACCATCAGGCCGTCGCGCGCGCGATTGACGCGCTGGATTTGAGCGCGATCGCCGACCGCCACATCAGCGAACTCTCCGGCGGACAGCAGCAGCGCGTGTTCGTCGCGCGCGCGATCGCGCAGGAACCGCGGCTGCTGCTGCTCGACGAGCCGACGACCGGCGTCGACGCCGCGACCGAGGACGCGCTGCTGGATCTCGTCCGCGGCCTCGTCGCGGGCGGCCTCCCGGTTCTGATGACGACCCACGACCTCGACCGCGCGGCGGAATGGTTCGACCGGCTGATCGTGGTCGACCGCCGGATCCTCGCCGACGGGGTTCCCGATGAGGTGCTGGAGTCAGGCGCCTACGCGGGGATCCGCGAACACACCCACACGCACGGCCATCGCCGATGACCCAATGGCTGCTGGCGCCGTTCGTCTACGACTTCATGCAGCGCGCCTTCCTCGCGGCGCTGATCGTGGGCGTCTTATGCTCCACCCTGGGAACCTATGTCGTGCTGCGCAAGCTGGCGTTCATCGGCGACGGGCTCGCCCACGCATCGTTCGCCGGGATCGTGATCGCGTATCTGCGGGGCGGGAGTTTCTGGATCGGTGCAGCGATCGCGACGATCGTGACCGCGCTTGGCATCGGCTTCGTGTCCCGCCGCGGGAACGTTTCGCTCGATACGGCGATCGGCGTCCTGTTCACGGCGGCGTTCGCACTGGGTGTCTTCCTGATGTCGCGCTCGACCCGAGCGACACTCGACCTCCAGAGCTTCCTGTTCGGCAGCATCCTGGGCGTTTCGCGGGACGATCTGTTCGTCGTGCTGGGGCTGGGGCTGGTCGTCGCGCTGGTCATCGGTGCGCTGTGGCGGCCGCTGCTGTATACGTCGTTCGACCCGGTCGTCGCGCAGGCCGCGGGGATTCGCGAAGGTCGCGTCGACAACGCGCTGCTGGTGATTCTCGCGCTCACGATCATCGTCTCACTTCAGCTGGTGGGAATCGTGCTGGTCGCGGCCTTGCTGGTGACGCCGGCCGCGGCCGCCGCCCAACTCACCAAACGCTTCATTCCGATGATGCTGCTGTCCGGAGTCTTCGGGGTGTTTTCGTCGGTCGGCGGGCTCTACGCGTCGTTTCAGCTGCACGCCGCCAGCGGCGCGACGATCGTGCTGTTCGCCACGCTGATCTTCTTCGCGGCCCTCGCCGTCAGCGCAGCGCGTCGACGGCAGCGCGCTCTTTGAGCGAGCCGATACCGGTGACGGCGTCGAACCCGGCCGTCACCGTGCATCCGTCGGGCTGCTGATCCGGACAGCCCTTCACCAGCGGAAGCGCGGGGGGGATGATGCCTTTGAAATTCTTCGGCAGCGGTGCACGCCGCGGTCGCAAGGTGTTGTCCTTCCAACCGCGGTCGTTTTCGAGCGAGACGTCGCGGAATGCCGCCGGTGCCGAGCGGGCGAGAACGTAGAGATCGCCGGCCGTCAGCAGCCGCCGCTCCGGGGCGACGAGGCTGTTGATCGCGGCGAGCTCGCCGCCGACGATGGCGGCGCTTTCGCTCGTTCCGCCGACGCCGCCCAAACCGTACCCGTGCCAGAACACGCGCAAGTGTCCCGACGCATCGCCCGAGACGTCCGGCACGATGCGGTTGTGCACGTAGGCGGTCGAGAAGATGAAGTCGCCCGGAGCATCCTGCCACGACGGGCGCGGCTCGAGCGAGATTCCGCCGGCGCCGGCATGGACGCCGTCGTTCCAGGGCCCTTCGTCGGCGACCCCGTCACGGTCGCCGAGCTGCGTGCCGCCCGCGCAGATCACGTAGGCCGAGACGCACGGCCAGGTCACCCGCGCGCGCTCGATACCCGGCTCGCGATAACCGTACGCACCGTCGTCTCCGGCCGGAACGACCAGCGGGATTCCGCGCACGATCGCTTCGAGCATGGGAATCGGGGTCGGCCCGTAGCGCGCCGCGATCGGCCCGTCGGCCGGCCCGACGACGAACGGAAACACGATCACGGTCGGATCGAGATCGAGCGCCCGCGACAAGGCCATGGTGCCGTCGTTTCCGCCCGAGCAGACGTCGTCGTACACGACGACCGTCTCTGCCCAGGGTGCCATCGTCAAACTGGCGTCGGTATCGAGCGCGGCTTCCTGTCCGCGGTCGTCGCGTCCGCAATCGCTCGAGGCTGACTTGAACGCGTAGCTGCGCTCGGTCACGCTGTTCGTGGTCGCCCCGGGCGGTGCGCCTTCCGAGGTCAGGAACTTGCGCACATCGTTGGTGTCGAAGCGGTCCGACGCATCTTCGACCACGACGATGCGCTGCTTGCTCCCGCCCGAGTCGACCGCATCGGTCATCGAGCGGAAACGCGCCGGTTCGTACCAGTCGCCGCGAAAGTAGGTGAACGTCGGACGCGTATCGGCCAGCCGCGGCGTCGTCGCGACGACCGTTCCGCTGACCGTCCGCACGCCGGCGACCGGAATGGTGAGCGGCCCCGTCGGGGCGATGACCGTGCGCGTTCCGTCCGTCCACGTCACCCAGTGGGCGTTGAAGAGGTGTTCGGCTTGCGCGATGCGGATCAAGCCGCCCACCACGAGACCGTCGCTGGCGGTCGCGAGGTCGCTGACGCCGTTCTTCTTGAGCAGCACGTTGAGCGCGCGCGCTTCGGGCAGCCGCCCGAAGCGTTCGAGGAAGGCATCTGCCGAGAGCACCTGACGGTGGGCTGCATTGCGCGGATCGCTCATCGCCGCGGCCAACCCGTCGAGGTCGCCGCGCGGCTGAAGCTGGATCGCGATGTGGAGGAACAGGTTGGGGTTGGCGGGGCTGCCGGCGCGCATTCCGGCGTAGGCAGCAGCCGGCGGCGTCACCCGCGACCCGGCGGCCGAAGCTTCCTGGCAGAATGCCAAGAGCGTCAGCGCGACCGTCACGCAACCGATGCCCAGACCAAACCGTTGAGGGATCAACCGCGTCCTTTCCGAAGGGGACCGCCCGTGCAACGCACCGCCTTCGTCCAAAGTCTCATCGCGACCGTTGGAATCACCCAGCTCGCCCGGGTTGCTCCGGCGCTCGCCGCGGTCGACGAACCGAGCGTCGGCCGGGAAGTTTTCGGTCAACTGCGCGACGATGGCGAGCTGCTGTTCGATTCATCCTATTACGAGCACCTGAACGAAGTCGGTTCGGTGATCGCCGAAGCAGTGAAGTCGCGCTACCCGTATCCGATTCGCTACTACGTTGTGCGCGGCGATTCGGCCAATGCGTTCTCCGTCCCCGGCGGGAACATCTACGTCAACGAGCCGCTGCTGCGGATGGCGAAGAATCGCGATGAGCTGGCGGGCGTGCTCGCCCACGAGACCGGGCACATGGTGCTGCATCACGTCGCCAAGCGCATGGCCTCACAACAGAAAAAGAACACCGCGCAGACCGTCGGCTCGGTCCTGGCCCAGATCATCCTCGGCCCGCTGGGCGGCGCGGCGGTCGATTACGGGACGCAGTACGCGGTCGCCGGCAGCGACGCGGCCGAGTCGCGGCACATCGAAGCGCAGGCCGACGAAGAAGGCGCGCGCATCATGGCTGCAACGAACACCTACAATCCCTGGGGCATGGTGTGGTTCTTCCAGATCATGACCGAAGAGTACGGACCCGGCCAGAACAGTTGGATGCGCGATCACCCGCTCGATCAAGCGCGGATCACCGACTTGGAGAACGAGTTCCACACCAATCCCGACGTGTTCGGAAAATACACCGACACGCACGCAAAAGACGTCGTGTACTGGTAGAGCCGGACTAGCGGGCCGCCGCCTCCGGCTCGCGCAGGACGCGATAACCGTTGCCGTTTGCGCCCAGATACCCGGCCTCGGCGAGCGCGCCGAGGACGGCGACCGTCACCGCGCGTTCGTTCTTGTTCGGCATGCCGGCCCAGCGCATCGCGACCTCGCTGGGATCGAGCAGCGTGCCGTTGACCAGCAGTCCGCGCACGAACGCGGGGCTGAGTTTGACGCGCTCCATCCGCCGCGCCAGCGGCTCCAGTGCCTCGTCGAAGCTCGTCGCCGGCGCGGCCTCCGCCGGCGGCTCGACGGGGACGGCGAGCGCCGGAGGCGGCGATGTCTCCAGCACCGGCTGGGAAGCACTGATGCCGACCAGGGCAGGATTGCGCTCGAGGATGAGGTCGGTGAGCTGCGGGAACGTCTCGGCCAGCGCGACGAACGCGGTTTGCCACGGTACGGCGTTGACCACGCGCGGGCGGGTGTGGATCGCCAGCAGCATTTGCCGCGCGACCTCTTGCGGCGAGACGAGCATCGACGGCGGAGCACCCGTCATCCCCGCGCGGGTCATGAAGACCGTGTCGACGGCGCCAGGATCGACGTAGGTGACCGCGATTCCCTGCGGCTTCAACTCGCGCCGCAGGATCGTCGCCGCAGAGCGGACGGCCGCCTTCGACGGCGAGTACGCACCCAAACCGTGCAGCGGAGCGCGCGCCACGCCGCTTCCGACCAGGAAGACCTGGCCCTGGGCCGACCGCAGCAGCGGGAGCGCCTCGCGGACCAGCGCGATCGGACCGATGACGTGGGTGCCGAACTGCGTTCGCAGCGCATCGTCGGACTGCTCCGCCAACGGACCCACGGCAACCGAACCGGCGTTGTTGACCAGCACGTCGAGCCGGCCGAAGTGATCCTTCGCCAGCGCGACGACACGCGGCGCATTTGCCGGATCGGCGATGTCGATTGCGGCGGTGACGATGCGGCCGTATTCACTGCCGGCCTGCCGCGCAACCGCGGCCAGCGCAGCCTCGTTGCGGCCGATCGCGACGACGTCGTAGCCGGCCCGCACGGCACGGATCGCCAGCGCACGCCCGATGCCCGACGAGGCGCCGGTGATGACGACGACACTCATGGCGGGGTTTTCGGCCCGCGCACGTCCGCCAGCGCCGTGCGCGCCGCGCTCATCAGCACCTGGACGTCGCTGCTGACCCCGACGAAACGATAGCCCATCGCGATCAGTCGCGTCGCCATCACCGGGTCGCGCGCGAGAATACCCGCGGTCTTGCCATACCGCGCGGCAACGCGCGGTACGTCGGCGATCATCTCCATGTAGCCGGCGTCGGTGTCCCAGACGTCGGGCCATGCTTTGCCGCCCGCGGCCGCCAGGTCGTTGGGGCCGACGAACAATCCATCGACGCCCTCGACGCTCGCGATCTCGTCGGCGTTGGAAACACCGAGCTCGGTCTCGATCTGCACGTAGACGAGCACTTCATCGTTCGCGCGCGCGCCGTAGGTGTTCCCGTCGGTCGCGAAGGCGAGGTTGGCGCGCACGCCGCCGCGGCTGCGCTCGCCGAGCGGAAAGAACCGCGCGTCGCGGACGACGGCCCGCGCGTCGTCGGCCGTGTTGACGACCGGCACGACGATCCCGTACGCGCCCAGGTCGAGCACGCGCTGGATCTGCGAGCTTTCGTTCCAGGCCGGCCGCACGAATGGGACGGAGCCTCCTGCGCGGATTGCGGTGACCATCGCGGCGGCCGGTCCGAGGGGAATGGGCCCGTGCTCCATATCCACCAGCAGCCAGTCCCAGCCAAGGCTCGCCAAAGCTTCGGCAGCGAGCGGTTCGCTCAGCGAGAGCCACATGCCGACGACGGTTTCACCGGCAGCCAGACGTTTCTTGAGTGGGTTTTCGCGCATCGGCACCGCTTACCGCGTGGCGTCCGGGCGTTCCTCGACCCAGCACGCATACGCGGAGGTTGTGGCCCCAGGCAGGTCGCGATAATAGGCGGCCTCGTCGAACGCGGCGGCACGGGCGACGAGGACGGAGCGGCGCTCCGTTGCGAAGCGTTTCAACGCGGCCGCGACCGGCTTCTCGCTGCCGTCGCCGCGGACGATGCCGAACGACATCTCGTGCGGCGCGCGGTCGAACGGCGGCTCGGCGGCGAGTTCGGCCGCATAGTCGGCCCAGCACCACCAGTACGCGCCGAGCCGGCCGTCGGCGTGCAGGCGCTCCAGCACCTGCGTGCAGTAGCCGGCCATCTCGTCTTCGGTCAAGCACGCATAGGGTGCGCGGCTCGGATCGTCGCGCGGAATCGGGGGTAGGGGCGGTTCGTCCGGCAGCGCGACGCGTTCGAACGGGGAACGCTTCCCGGGCGGACACGTCGGGTTGCCAAACTCGCTGAAGAGCACCGGCTTACGCGCGAACAACCCCGCGAGCGCGGCCAGGAACGGCACGACCTCGGCGTCGAGCCGCCCGCGCGCGAACGCGCTGTACACGCTGTAACCGTGCATGGTGGCGAAGGCGTAGGGCGCGCAGAGCGACGAGAGGCGAAGCCTGCGGTCGCAGGTCAGGTCTTCACCGTGCGTCCCCGCAGTGACGGGGATCGCGGAGCATTCTTCAAGTGCGTCGCACAACCGGCGGCTCCAGTCGGCAGCCTCGCCTTCGCTCGCCGGTTCGCGCAGGTTGCTGAATTCGTTGCCGAGATCCCACGCCGTGACCGCGGGGTGCGCCTTCAGGCGTTCGCCGACCGCGCGCGCGAAGACGAGCTGCGCCTCGAGCAGCGCGCCGGTGTAGAGATCGCCGATTCCGCAGTCGGCCTCACCGTGCTCGGTCAGCGTGCGGAATCGTCCCGCCGGCGCCGAGCGGTCGAGCGACCACGCCGGCAGCCAGTTGACCCCGCTCATGTGCCCGCAGAACAGCGTCGGCATCGTGCGCAGGCCGGCCCGCGCAGCCAGATCGGCCAGCGCCTCCAGCCGGGCCAGCATCGTCGCGTCGAGCGCGCCGGGCTGCGGCTGAAAATCGGACCACCGCAGGAAGAAGCGTACCGTGTCGAGTCCGAGCGCGGCGATGCGCGCGAAGTCTTCGGCGATCTCACCGGCATCGAAGCGCTGCCACATCGCCATCGCGCTGCGGCGCGGCCAGTAGTTGATCCCGAGCGAGAAGCGCACCATCCGAGGGTACCCCGGCGAGGCGGCGCCGACAACCGCGCCGCCGCGAGGGCGCCTCGGCGGGCGGCCCGAACGCCGGGTCCAATGAGCGCACAGCCGCGCGTCGGCGTGATCATGGGTTCCCGATCCGACCTCGAGACGATGCGGGCCGCGGCGACCGCCCTGCAAGAGCTCGGCATTCCCTTCGAGATGCGCGTCGTCTCCGCGCATCGCACGCCCGATCTGCTGTTCCGCTATGCGAGCGGCGCCAAGGCGCGCGGCCTCGCGGTCATCATCGCCGGCGCCGGCGGCGCGGCCCACCTCCCGGGGATGGTCGCAACGAAGACCTCGCTGCCGGTGATCGGCGTCCCGATCGAATCGAAGACGCTGAACGGGCTCGACTCGCTGCTCTCGATCGTGCAGATGCCGGCCGGCGTTCCGGTGGCGACGATGGCGATCGGCGGCGCCGCCAATGCCGCGCTCTACGCCGCGCGCATCCTCGCCCTGAACGATCCTGCGCTGGCGACCGCGCTCGAGGAACGAAGCGCGCGCATCGCCGCCGAGGTCGAGGCGATCGAACTGTGATCGCGACGATCGGTATCCTGGGCGGCGGCCAGCTCGGGCGGATGCTGACGCTCGAAGCCAAGCGCATGGGGTATCGTGTCGTCGCGCTGGAGCCGTTTCCGAATTCTCCGACCGGCCAGATCGCCGACGAGCAGATCGTGGCCGCCTACGACGACCTGCGCGCCATCGGCGAGCTCGGCGCCCGGACCGACGTCGTCACGTACGAGTTCGAAAATATTCCGCTAGCGTCGGTACTCGCGCTCGAGGCCGATCGGCGCATCGTGCACCCGGACTCGACCGTGCTGCGCCTGACGCAGGAACGCATTCTCGAGAAGATGTTCGTGCGCGGATGCGGGATCCCGACCGCTGCCTTCGCCGGCGTGCGTTCGCGTGACGAACTGCAGACTGCAGCCCGCTCCATCGGCTTCCCGGGCGTGCTCAAGACGACGATGGGCGGCTACGACGGCAAAGGTCAGTGGGTCGTTCGCTCGCCGGAGGACGTCGAGCACGCATGGAGCGAGGCGCAGGGGCGTCCGCTGATCTGGGAAGAGCTGATCGCGTTCGACCGTGAGCTTTCGATCATCGCTGCGCGCAACGAGCGGGGCGAGATCGTCGCGTTTCCGACCTCGGAGAACCAGCACGATCACGGCGTGCTCGCCACGACGATCGTTCCCGGGCGGATCGATCCGGCGATCGCGGAGCGCGCGCGCCGTTACGCGACCACGATCGCCGAGCAGCTGGCGATCGTCGGCACGTTCTGCGTCGAGTTCTTCGAACGCCGCGGCGAGCTGCTGGTCAACGAAATCGCTCCACGGGTACACAACAGCGGGCACTATTCGCTCGACGCCACGCAGATCAGCCAATACGAAACCCACGTGCGCGCAATCTGCGGGCTGCCGCTGGTCGAGCCGCGTCAGTTCCTGCCTGCGGTCATGGTCAACATCCTGGGCACCGGCGCCGGCGACACGCTGGGCGGGCTCGATGAGCTGCTGCGCGAGCAGCTGCTCAAGCTGCACCTCTACGGCAAGACGCACGCCGCGCTGCGCCGCAAGATGGGCCATTTCACGGTCCTGGGCGACACGATCGACGAAGCGCTGGTGAAGGCCGAGCGCGGGCGGGGCGCGCTGCGCTGGATCGACGACCGCGCGGCTGCGCTGCGATGAGCGAAGAAAAGGCAGGCTTCCTCACCCAGTTCGGCCGCCTTGTGCGCATCGTCCGATTCGACGTGGTCATCGCCGTCTGCGCGCTGCTGATCAGCACGCTCGCGACCGGCGCCTCCATCTGGCAAACGCGGGTCGTTCAAAAACAGCTCAGCGCGCAAGTGTGGCCCTACGTCAGCGTCGACGAAACGTTCAGCGAGAACGAGATCAAGGTCAAACTCGAAAACTACGGCTTGGGACCGGCGATTCTGCGCGACGTTGTGCTGACGAACAACGGTGTCGTCGCCCATACGCTGAGCGCTTTCTTGCGACCGATGTTGCCGAAGGGCAGTCACCTCGGACTCACATTCTCGGACGTCAGTCCCGGAACGGCGATCCGGCCCGGCGACGGCGTGGTGCTGCTCGATCTGACCGGCCCCGGCATTCGCGACATCATCGGGCCGCAGGCGCTGCATAGCGCCTTGAGTGCCTGCTACTGCTCGATCCTCGACCAGTGCTGGGTCACCTCATCGTCACAAAAGTCGGGCGCGCCGCAAGAAGTCGCGTCCTGCCCCGATCACGACCCCAACCAGCTCGGCCCCACCGAGTACAACGACTTCTCAAAGAAGCCGACGCCGCGGCGGTAGCCCGCGTCAGTTCGCGGTTCGGGCGAAGGCGTTCCACCACCAGACGCCCCACGCGCCGACCAGCGCGGAATAGATGATCAGCGCGATGCCCCAGCGCGGGAGACGCTCGCGCACGCCCAGCGCCATCAGGGCGAACAGGTACGGCAAAAAATCCAGCGCGTGGCGCATGCCGAACTGCACCCAGCCGTTGAGGTAGTACAGAAACTCGGGCAGCGCGACGAGGCCGGTCGTGATCCAGAGCGCGCGCACGACGTTGGCCGGCGTCTTGGCGAAAAACGTCAAGACGAGCGCCGGGCTGGTGAAGGTCAGCGCCATGCCGGTCGGGTCGGGCTTCACGTAGGGAAACTGCGCGTGCTGCAGCCATTCGACGAAGATCGGCGCGCGAAAGAAGAACGAGTAGATCTGATACGGCAGGTAGGAGAGCTGGAACGGTGAGCCGGTCGGTGAGCCCCAGCCGTCGGCATGGTAATACAGGGTGTGGCCGATATCGTAGAACGTTCCCCACATCAGCTCGTCGTAACCGATGAAGGCGACGGCCGCGCACGCGCACACGATCCCAAAAGAGCGCAGCCGCGCGATGCTCTCCTCGCGCGTGAGCGTTGCGCCACGGAAGGCGCCGGTCCAGAGCCCCCACACAAACAGCGGCAGCGCGGCCACCTCGGGGAAGCGCGCGCCGCAGGCCAGCACGAAGCAGATGCCGACGACGACGCCGCGACCGCGTCCGGTCAGCTCGAGCAGCGCGCCCAGGATGAAGGCGACCGCGACCAGGTGCGCCAGGAACCACACGTCGCCGAGCTGAGCGCACCACCACATGTCCGTTCCGGCGACGAAGAACAGCGCCAGAAAGACGTTGGTCGAGAGGCTGCGCACGCCGAGCCGCTCGGCGAGGAGCCACGCCAGCGCCGTCGAGACCGCCGCGAAGATGATTGCGACGGTGGTCTGGTTCGCATTGTTGCCCCAGATCGCGACCGGCGGCAGCATGAAAAGCGCCGGCACCGGGCCGTCGATGCCGTAATAGTGACCGTGATACAGGATCGCGTCCATCCAACGACCCGGCCAGTCGATCCACATATGGCCGTGCAGCCACGCGTACGCGACCCGCACGTAGTTGTTCTGCTGCGACGAGCGGAAGTGCGAACTCAGCAGGATGACGACAAAGGCGACGACCCCGGCGACTGCCGCTCCGGAAAACCGGCGCAGGGACAGTGCCGTGGTCCAAAAGCGGGACGCGGCGACCATATTCAGCGCGTCCGATTCGGTTCGCCCGGACCGCGGCCCCGCTCGGGGCACCCCTTGGGCGTCGTCACCCCGGAACATTTGACCCTAGCGGAACGTGTGCGGCGGGTGGTCGGGCTTGGGCGGGATATCGGTGAAGGCCATCGGCCGGTCCCACCAATCGTGGCGCCGCCAGCCCAACTGCTCGTCGGTCGGCGGCGGCGGCGTGCGCAGGCGCAGCGCCGCGGCGTAGGCGTCGAGATACCGGTCGATCATGCGCTCGACGGAGAACGTCCGCTCGACGTGCGCGCGGCACGCGCTGCGCGCGAGCGTGCCGAGCTGCGGCACGCGAGCGACGGCCTGGTCGTCATCGTCGCACAAGAAACCGGTGACACCGTCGACGACGATCTCCGGGATCGAGCCCATCCATGCGCCCAGCACCGGCGTGCCGCAGGCCATCGCTTCGATCAGCGTCAAACCGAACCGCTCCGGGCGCGTCGTCAGGTGCACGAGCGCCAGCGCGCCGCCGACCAGCTCGTCGCGCGCGGCGCCCTGCACGTGCCCGAGCATGCGAACCGCGTCACCGTCGATGTGCGGCGCCACCGCTTCGTTGAAGTAGGCCGTGTCCTGCGGGATCCCCGCCAGCATCAGCCGCACCCCGGCGCGTCGCGCGACCGCGATCGCGCGGTGGGCGCCTTTCTCGGGATGGAAGCGGGCGAGGTACAGGAGATAGTCGCCCGGTACGTCGCGATAGGTCCACGCGCCGGGGTCGACGCCGTTGTAGGTCGTGGCGAGGTACGCCAGGCCCGGATCGCGATCGGCGTTGCTGATCGAACAGAAGAACGAGCGCCGCGCGCCGGCGTAGTAGGCCGCCAGGATCTGCGGCGACGAGAAACCGTGGACGGTGGTCAGAACCGGCGGCGCCGAGGTCGCGAGCGCATACAGCAGCGGTTTCCAGTCGCTGCTGTTGTGAATGAGGTCGAACTCCGACGCGCGCGCGAAGCACGCCGCGACGTTCAGCTCGCTGAAGACCTCCCCGTTGAGATGCGGATCTTCGTTCAGGCCCACCGGCACGACCGATGCGAGATGGCCGGGATTCCTCGAGTTCCCGCTGGCGAACAGCGTGACGTCGAGGCCGCGCGCGGCGATGCCGCGGGCGATGTCGTAGGCGACTTGTTCCCACGGGCCGTATCCCGGCGGCGGTGCCGGCCAGGCGATGCTCGCCAGCACGGCAACGCGCAGCCCGGCCAGTTCAGCCGGCGCGCTCACGAGCGCTCGAATGCGACCTGGCCGCCCTTGATCACGCCGCGGGGCGAGCGCAGCGCGCGCGTGTCGGCGCCGGCGTCGGCGTCGAGCAGCAGCAGGTCGGCCGGACGGCCCGCCGCGAGCACGCCGGCTTCGACGGCGAGTAATTCCGCCGCCGTTGCGGTCGCGGCCGTCAGCGCTTGCTGCGGTGTCATGCCGAGCATCCGCACCATCAGCTCGACCTCGTAGGCGTAGTTCTCGTGCCTGTTGTAGGGTGTGCCGGCATCGGAGCCGCCCGCGATCGGGACGCCGGCGCGCCAGGCTTTGGTGATGTTCGCGCCCATCTTTTCGTAGATCTCGTTGGCCTTGCGCACCACGTACTCGGGCTGATTCCCGGCGGCGGCGTTTTCGATGATGCAGGCCGGGGCCGCAAGCGTCGGCACCAAGTAGGCGCGGCGCTCGAGAAACAGCGCGATCGCTTCGTCGTCGAGCAGGTGGCCGTGTTCGATCGAGGTGACGCCGGCGCGCAGCGCGTTCTTGATTCCGTTGGTGCCGATCGCATGCGCCGCGACGCGCATGCCGTGGGTCGAGGCTTCGACGACCGCGGCGCGCATCTCGTCTTCGGAGAGCTGGTCCTGGCCGGGAACGGCGCCTTTGGTGAGCACGCCGCCGGTCGCGATCAGCTTGATGCAGGCGGCACCGGCCTTGCGCTGTTCCCGCACGGCCTTGCGCACGTCCCAGGGACCATCCGCTTCGCGTCCGAGGAAGAAGCCATGGCCGCCGGTCATGCAGATCGCGCGTCCGGCCGCCACGATCGTCGGCCCAACGTGCTCGCCGCGCGCAATCGCGTCGTGCAGCGCGACCGCGTTCGCGTCGGCTCCGCCCAAGTCACGCACGGTGGTGACGCCCGCTTCAAGCGAGAGCCGGGCGATTCGGGCCGCGTCGAGCGTGCGTTCGGTGGGCGTACGGATCAGAAAAAAGGTCTGGATATCCGGCTCGCCGTTGACTTCGAGGTGCACGTGGCTATTGATCAGGCCCGGCACCACGCACGCGGCGGTGAGGGTCCGATCGACCGGGCCGTGCTCGCCGTCGAGCGCTGCGATGCGGCCGCCGTCGACGAGCAGGGTCACATTGTTCCGCGGCGCTGCGTTCGTGCCGTCGTAGAAGATGCCCGCGCGAATCGCGAGGCGCACTTTCAGGCTCCGCTCGGCACGGTCGAGCGCGGCTCGGCCGCCTCGAGCGCCGTGAATGCGCGTGAAACCGGAGCGTGGCCGAGCTTCGCAGCGATGAACCGCGATGCGGCCCGTAATTTCGTCAAATCGATCCCCGTTTCGATGCCCATGCCGTGGAGCGTGTACACCAGATCCTCGGTGGCGCCGTTACCGGTCGCGCCGGGCGCGAACGGGCATCCGCCGAGTCCGCCGGCTGCGCTGTCAAAGGTGCGGACGCCCAGCGCGAGCCCGGTGAGCGCGTTCGCTAGCGCCGTGCCGCGCGTGTCGTGGAAGTGCAGCGCGAGCGCGTCGGGCGGCACGATGCCGTCGAGCGCGGCGACGACGTCGACGACCTGGTTGGGTGTCCCGACGCCGATCGTGTCGGCGACGCTGAGCTGATCGGCGCCCGCGTCGAGCAGGCGCGCACAGAGTCGCACGACCGCATCGACCGGAACCGTTCCCGCGAAAGGACAGCCGAACGCCGTCGACACCGAGGCCCGCACCCAAAGGCCGTGCTCTTTGGCGCGCCGGATCACGCGCCCGATCACCTCCAGCGAGTCGTCGATCGACATCCGGATGTTCGCCTGCGCAAACGCTTCGGACGCCGCGGTAAAAACACCGATCGCGTTCACGCCGGCCGCGAGCGCGCGATCCAAACCGCGCTCGTTGGGGCAGAGCGCGATGTAACGGCAGCCATCGAAGCGGCGGATGCGCGCAAATACTTGCTCGGCATCGGCCATCTGCGGCACCGCGATGGGGCTCACGAACGAGCCGGCTTCGAGCATCGGCACGCCGGCCGCGGAGAGGAGATCGCAGAACCGGACCTTGTCGTCGACCGCGACGGCCTCCGACTCGTTCTGCAGGCCGTCGCGCGGGCCGACCTCGCAGATCGTGACGCGCCGAGGTGCGGCAGCGAACGGGTCGATCACGACACCGGCTCCGCGCGCAGAAAGCGGGCCGCCAGCTCGACGCAGCGCGGCCAGACGGAGTCGTCGTGTTTGAAACGCCGGAACAGGGTCGCGAAGATGTTGGACACCGCACCCAAGTTCAAATGGTTGGCCGAATCGGTGTCGATCGACACGCACGGCATGGCTCCGTCCAGGGTTGCGGATTCGATCATCACCACCCCGTCGCTCTGAAGATGATACTTCGGCATGCGGCCGACGACGTGCAGGAGACGGTGTTCCGGCGCGATCACCCACGGGACGCCGTCGAGCTTCCAGCGCTGCTTGCGCCGATTGTCGGGATCGGGCACCCAGGAGCCGGAGACGCCGTTGAGCCAGGTCATGAACGGTGCTTCGACGTCGATGTCGGCCAGGATGTGCGTGGGCACCCGCGCCAAGCGCATCGTCCCCAGGGTGTAGTTCGTGATCAGACCGGCGTTCGGTGCGGCGATCTGAATGGTCGCGGCGATCTCGCCGGCGCGCTCCGGGTAGGCCCGCACGAAACCGCGATTGATCAGGCCGCCGACGCTGTAGCCCACGGTCGCGACCGGAAAGGCCTCGGGTTCCCGATCGCGGAGCGTATCTAGGAAGGAAGCGAAGCGGTCGATGCGGTCGCGCATCAGGTCGTCGCCGTCGGCCGGGAAGATCGTGCAGTCGAAGCCGAAGGCCGCCAACCCGTCGATACCGTTGCGTCCGTCGATGAAAGTGCGCATCCGCGCCGACTGCTCGTTCCAGCCGGGGATCAGAATCACGCGCACGTCAGGCCGTGCCCGGCTTGGGGCCGATGGTGACCAGGGACGCTCCGGACGCCACCAGCTCGCCCGGCTTCACCCGCACCTCGCGGATCGTGCCGGCGATCGGCGCCTCGATGCGGTGTTCCATCTTCATCGCTTCCAGGACGACCAGCAGCGCGTGTTCTTCGACCGTGGCGCCCGGCGCCACGGCGACGCTGATGATCTTGCCCGGCATCGGCGCGGCGACGTCGCCGGAGCCGGCCGCGTGTGCGACGTGCTCCGCGTCCGCGCTCGGCGGCGCAGGCCAATCCCAGCGCACCGGGCGCCCGTCGAACACGATCGTCCCGCCCCCGGCGTCGCACGACGCATCGACGTCGCCGGTGTCGAGGGGGCCGCGGAGATCGCCCGAGAGGATCCAGTGCGTGCCATCGTAGTCGGCGGCGGCATGCACGGTTTCAGCGTTGACGACGAACGCCAGCGGGATGCCGGTCCGCGCGACGCGCCAGTCGCTCCCGCGCGACAGCAGTGCAGCCGCGATCCGCCGCTTTGCCGCGTCGCTTGCCGGCGCATCCCCGAGCCGAAACAGCGGCATCCGTTCGTCCAGAAACCGCGTCGTCGTGTCGCCGGCGCGAAACGATGCGTCGCCGGCGATGGCGCGCAGCAGCGGCAGGTTCGTTGCGATCCCCGCTACGCGCGTCTCGCGCAGCGTGACGTCGAGTCGAGCGATCGCGGCTGCGCGATCGGATCCCCACACGACGATTTTGGCCAGCAGCGAATCGTAGTAGATCGAGATCCGGCTGCCGGCGGCGATCCCGCTGTCCAGCCGCACGCCGGGCGCGCGCGGAACCTCGAACGCGGTTACCGTGCCGGACTGGGGCAAGAAGTCGTGCGCCGGATCCTCGGCGTTGAGCCGGGCCTCGATCGCCCAACCGCGCGGCACCAGCGCGGTTTGCGTCATCGTCAGCGGTTCGCCGTTCGCGATCCGCAGCTGCTCGTGGACGAGGTCGATCCCGTAGACGAGTTCGGTCACGGGATGCTCGACTTGGAGTCGCGCGTTCATCTCCAGAAAATAGAAATTGCCGTCGGCGTCGAGCATGAACTCAGCCGTCCCGGCATTCGTGTAGCCGACGCTGCGCGCTGCATCTACCGCTGCCGCACCCATGCGCGCGCGCAGACCGGGATCGAGCGCGACGCTCGGCGCTTCCTCGATCACCTTCTGGTGGCGGCGCTGAATCGAACACTCGCGCTCGCCGACGTGAACAACGGTGCCGCGCGTGTCGCCGAGCACCTGGAACTCGACATGGCGCGGCCGCTCCAAGTAGCGCTCGAGCAGTACGGTATCGTCGCCGAAGCCGGCTTTCGCTTCGCGCCGCGCGCTGGCCAGCGCCGCGTCGAAGCCGGCCAGTTCGTTCACGACCCGCATCCCGCGGCCGCCGCCGCCGGCGCTGGCTTTGATCAGCAGCGGCGTGCCGATCCGCGCGGCTTCGGCGCGCAGGTGTTCGTCCTGCTGATCGTCGCCGTCGTATCCCGGCACGACGGGAACACCGGCCGCGCGCACCCGCCGCTTGGCATCGATCTTCGAACCCATCGCTGCGATCGCAGCCGGCGTCGGGCCGACGAAGACGAGTCCGCTGTCGATCACCAACTGAGCGAAGGTCGCGCGTTCGCTGAGGAACCCGTACCCGGGGTGAACCGCATCCGCGACGAGCGCCTTCGCGGCAGCGACGATGCGCTCGCCGTCGAGGTACGACTCGTCAGCCGGTCCCGGCCCGATGCGCAGCGAGGCATCCATCACCGACCGGAAGAGCGCGTCTTCGTCGGCGTCCGAGTAGATGCCGACCGGCGAGATCCCGCACTCCCGCGCTGCACGGGCGACGCGGATTGCGATTTCGCCGCGGTTGGCGATCAGGAGCGTGCGGATCACTCGACGATCCAACCGGCTGCGCGCCGCTCGAGAAAGGCGCGCAAACCCTCCTGCCCCTCGTCGGTGACGCGCTGGCGCGCGATCGCGCCGGCGGTGATCGCACGGGTCGCGTCGTACGACGCCGCGGCGACCTCGCGAATCAGCCGCTTCGCGGCCGCAACTGCCGACGGCCCGGCCGTCTCCAGCTCGCGCGCGATCGCGTCGACCGTCCCGTCGAGGGCATCCTCGCCGACGACTTCATGCACGAGGCCGATTGCGCGCGCGCGCTCCGCCTCGAACCGCTCGCCGGTTAGGAAAAGACGCCGCGCGTGCGTGACCCCGATCTTGGCGATGACGAACGGCGAGATGACCGCCGGGATGATCCCGAGCTTCGTTTCGGTGAAGCCGAACACGGTCGTATCGAGTGCGACGACCGCATCGCAGACCGCGCACAGACCGGCGCCGCCGCCGAGCGCGGCGCCGTGCACGCGCCCGATCACCGGCTTGGGACAGCCGTCGATCGCGCGGAACATATCCGACATCGCCTCCGCGTCACGCAGGTTCTCGGCTTCGCCCAGCGTCAGCGACCCGCGCATCCAATTCACGTCGGCGCCGCCGCAGAATGACGGCCCGGCGCCCTCCAACACGATCACCCGCACCGCCGGGTCCCCTCCCAGGGCGGTGAATACGGTCGCCAAACGCGCGATCAGCTCGGCGTTGAACGCGTTGCGCACCTGGGGCCGGGACAGCGTAACGCGGGCGCGCCCCCGCTCGTTCGCCACCGTCAGGACGGTCTCGGACACGAAACGAGCGGTTTCCACGGCGCCCCCTGGGCTCCCGCGACGGCCGGTGTGACGCTTCGTGCAGAGGCGGCGTTTACCAGAGCGTATGTCGCGCTTTCGTCCCGTCGCCGCCTTGCTTGCCGCCGCCGCGCTGCTGGCCGCTCCGTTGCTCCGGGCCGGCGCGCAGACCCCGGTCCCCGCCGCCCTGCCTGTCGACGTGACCCGCGCGACCCTCCCCAACGGCCTGCAGGTCGTCGTCCTGCGCGACCGGCTGGCACCGGTGGCCGCCACGTATCTGAACTATCTGGCCGGCTCGGACGACGAACCGATCACGGGTTTGGCACACGCGCAGGAGCACATGATGTTCCGCGGCAGCACGACCGTCGACGCCTCGCAGTTTTCGAAGGCGATCGCGGTGACCGGCGGCACCTTCAATGCCGACACGCAGAACCAGATCACGCAATACTTCTTTGAGACGCCGGCGCAGGATCTCGCCATCGCGCTGAACCTCGACCGTTCGCGGGCGAGCGGGATTCTCGACACGCAGAAGCTGTGGGAACAGGAGCGCGGCGCGATCACCCAAGAGGTGACCGGCGACAATTCGAGCGCCAACTACCGGCTCTACGCGAAGACGGTGGAGCACCTGTTCGCCGGCACGCCCTACGGCGATGTCGGACTGGGCACCGTCGCGAGCTTCAAACGCATCACCAGCGCCGACCTCAAGCGCTTCTACGCGCGCTGGTATCATCCCAACAACGCCGTCTACGTGATCGCCGGCGACGTCGATCCGGCTGCGACGATCGCCAAGATTCGCACGCTCTGGGCAAACGTGCCGGCCGCCAAGCTGCCGGCGCACCGCGCGGTGCGGCTCGGCGCGCTCACCCCGCTCACGCTGCGGGACAATAGCTCCGATCCTATCGTCACGGACTTCGTCGCGTACCGCGTGCCCGGTTACGACAGCCCCGATTACTTCGCGTCGGAGATCCTCAACGACGTGCTCAACAGCCAGCGCGGCGCGCTCTACGAGCTCGAGGCCGGCGGCAAGGCGCTCGGAACGTTCGCGCAAGCGCAGACCTTCCCGGCCGCCGGGATGTCGCTGGTCGGGTCGGTCGTGCCGGTGACCACCAGCGGCGAAACGGCGGTCGCCGACGTGAAAGCGGTGATCGACAGCTACAAGCGCACCGGCCTGCCGCCCGACCTGGTCGAGGTCGCGAAGCAGCGCGAGGTCGCGCAGGCAGAGTTCGCACGGAACTCGATCAACAACCTCGCCTCGACTTGGAGCCAGACGCTGGCGGTCGAGCACCGGACACCCGACGACGATCTCGCCGGTTTGCAGAAGGTGACCGTCGACGACGTCAACCGCGTGCTGCGCACGTACTACGACAACGCGACCGCAACGGTCGCGATCGCAACGCCGAAGGCGGCAGCCGGTTCGGCCTTCGGCGGCCGCCTCGGCGAAGACAATACGGTCATCCCCGATGCGCGTACTCCGCTGCCGGCCTTCGCCCGCAACGTGCTGCACAATCTCCGGCTGCCGGAACAGACGGTGCATCCGGTCCAAACGACGCTTGCCAACGGCATCAAACTGGTCGTCATCCCTTCCGCGATCTCGAGGACCGTCACCCTGCGCGGCAACATCCTCGGCAACACCGGGATTCAAGATCCGGCCGGCAGGGAAGGCATCGACGATATCGTCGAGGGCCTCTTCTCGTACGGAACCACGACCTACGATCGGCTGACGTACCAGACCGAACTCGACAAGATCGCGGCCACGGTGTCGGCCGGGAAGAGCTTCTCCCTCGACGTCACCTCAGACGCGTTCGAGCGCGGCGTCACCCTGCTGGCCGACGACGAACTGCACCCCAGCTTCCCGGCCGACGCGTTCGCGATCGTCAAGACGCAAAACGTCGGCGCATTGACCGGCGCGATCGCGAGCCCCGACTACAAAGCCCAGCTCGCACTCGTCGACGCACTCTACCCGCCGGGCGATCCGGTGCGGCGTCACGAAACGCCGGGCAGCCTGGGCGCGGTGACGCTCGACGATGTGAAATCGTACTACGGCGCGACCTACCGCCCGGACTTGACCACGATCGTCGTGATCGGTGACGTGACCGCGGAGCGCGCGCGCGCGGTCGTTGAAGCGGCCTTTGGCGGGTGGCACGCCACGGGATTGCGGCCGGATCTCTTCCCGGCCGCGGTCGCGCCGAACAAACCTTCGAGCCATGTCGTACCGGCAACCGGACGGATCCAGGCCGACGTGACGCTCGCACAGACGCTGCCGATCGGGTATCGCGCGGCGGATTTTCCGCTGCTCCAACTGGCGAACACGGTCTTGACCGGAGGCTTTTACGCCTCACTCCTCTTCCACGACCTGCGCGAGACGCACGGCTACGTCTACTCGGTCGGTTCGAACATGACCGGCGCGCATAACCGGGGCACGTTCTCCGTCAACTTCGGCTCGGATCCGCAAAATGTCGACCGCGCCACGCGCTTGGTTGTCGACGATTTGACGACGCTGCAGAAGAAGCCGATCGATGCCGAGCGGCTGCTGACGGCAAAGGCGCTGGTCGTGGGGCAGCTGCAAGTGAGCCAGGAGTCGTACGGCGGCTTGGCGGCGCAGATTCTCGACTTCGTCGCGACCGGCCGTCCCTTCGACGAAGACCGGATCGATGCCGGAACGCAGTTGGCGGCGAGCGGCGAAGCGGTGCGCGCGGCACTCGCGCGCTGGATTCGCCCGCACGACTTCGTGCGGGTCATCGAAGGTCCGGCCCGCTAAGCAGTAAGAACCCTTACAGCCCATCCTCCTGGGCGCATGGTAGGATGCGGGGATGGGCGGCCTCGGAGCGGCGATTGCGTCACTCGCCGCGCTCCGGACGGAGCGTTTGGTGGACGAAGACATCAACAAGGTCTGGTATCTCCAGCAGAACCGCATCTTCCGCGAGGCGACCGAAGAGGGTCTGATCGAGCATCAGCACCTTTTCACGATGTGTGAGATGCCGCGGGGCACGCGCGTCTTCGAGGCCGGGGATACGGAGCGGGTCATCTATTTCGTCAAGCGCGGCAGGGTGCGGATTGTCCGCCAAACCGCCGACGGAAAGGAAGTCACCGTGGCGCTGCTCGGGCCAGGCGACCTCTTCGGCGAGGAAAGCTTGTTCGACCGCGGGGGGCGCACGACGCACGCGGTCGTGATCGAGGACGCGCTGCTGTGCACCTCGCGCGCCGACGATCTGTTCGCCCTGCTGTCGCGCGATCCGGTCCTGGCGCTCAACGTGGCGAAGGTGCTGAGCGAGCGGCTCGACGACGCGCGCACGACGATGGAAGACCTGGCGTATGCGCGCGTCGGCGAGCGCATCGAGCACCTGTACCGCAAGCTGGCCGCCGAACAGGGCGTTCCCGTCGAGGGCGGCCTTCGGGTCGATGTGCGCCTCACCCACGCCGACATCGCGTCGCTGGTCGGAAGCACGCGTGAAACGGTGAGCCTCGAACTTGCAAAGCTGGTCGAACGCGGGCGCCTCAAGCACGCCGGACGGGCGATCGTCGTACCGACGGAGATGATGGCATGATTGGAACCCTCCTGCTCGCCGGAGCGGTGACGCTCGCCCCGGTCCTGTCCGCCACCTCGTGGGCGAATGCTCCGGGGCCGCCGCCGACCGCGGGACGCGTGACGATCGTCGACGTCTTCGCTTTCAGCTGCATCAACTGCAAGCACGTCATGCCGGAACTGCAGAAGCTGCGCGCCGCGTATGCGTCGCGTGACCTGGCGATCGTCGGCGTTCATGCGCCGGAGACCGCGGAAGAACACGTGCACGCGAACGTCGTCCAAGCGCTGCGAGCGCAGGACATCTCGTGGCCGGTGCTCTTCGACGACAACTTCTCGGTTTGGAACAATTACGGCGTGCAGGCCTGGCCGACCCAGCTGGTCTTCGACCGCAGGGGAGTGCTGCGCGCGACCTACGTGGGCGAGGGCTACGACGCCCAGCTCGCACGCACGGTGAGTACCCTGGTCGCCGAACACGCATGACGCCGTCCGCCGCGCGCTCGCGTGCGGAACCCCGCGTTGCCGAACCGGGAACCCTGGTCTACCGTCATGGGATTGCGGAACGCACCACGCACTGGCTCTGGTCGTTGGCCCTGCTGGTGCTGTTCATGAGCGGGCTGCAGATCTTCAACGCCGCGCCGTATCTCGACGCATCCGACAAGAGCGATCCGCAGCGGCGCGTCCTCGCCTTCGGCGCTTCGACCGTTGACGGCCAGCCGGTCGGGACGGTGACGGTACTCGGCCACGCCGTCCGCACGACGCATCTGTTCGGCTTCACCGATAACGGAATGGGCTTCGAATCAGCGCGCGCGTTCCCCGGTTGGCTCACGCTGCCCGGTCCGCAGGATCTCGCCAACGGGCGGCGCTGGCATCTGTTCTTCGCCTGGGTGCTCTTGATCGCGTACGCCGTCTACCTGATCGCCGCGGGCACGCGTGGAACGCTGCGCGAATTCGTTCTCCGGCCGTCCGATCTGCCGAAGCTCTGGGCGATGCAGCTCTACTACCTGCGGCTGCGCTCAGAACCGCCGCCGCACGGCACCTACAACCCGCTGCAGAAAGTCGCGTATACGGTCGTGATGTTCGGCTTCTTTCCGCTGCTGATCGTCACCGGGCTCGCGCTCTCGCCGGGCGTCGACGCGGCCGTGCCGTGGCTGACCGTGCTGCTCGGCGGCCGGCAGTTCGCCCGGCTGTGGCACTTCGTGCTGATGGCGCTGCTGCTCGGATACTTCGGGACGCACCTGATGCTGGTCGCCTCGACCGGGATCTGGAACAACATGCGTTCGATGATCACCGGTTGGTATCGGCTCAAGGACCACGACGGGGTCGGACCGTGAAGCGCCGCCTCTTCGTGGCCTCGTCGCTGGCATCGCTCGGACTGAGCGGCTGCGGTCCGATCAAGGACGCGCTGACGAACGGCCCCTTTCACAGCATTCTCACAGGAACGGAGAGCCTCAATCGCGCCGTCATCGACACGCACGGCATGGCGCGTTTGTACCCCGACTCCGCCGTCGACCGTAACTTCCGCGTCAACGGACTCGATACGCCGAGCGACGACACCTACACGCGCCTGGCGCGCGAAGGCTTTCGCGACTATCGGCTTATCGTCGCCGGGCTCGCCGAGCGGCCGCAAAGGCTCTCGCTGGCCGAGCTGCGGGCTGCCGAGTCGCTCGCGCAAACGACCCGCCACGACTGTGTCGAGGGCTGGAGCGCGATCGGCAAGTGGGGCGGCCTTCGGCTCGGCACCGTGCTGGCGATGGCCCAGCCGAAGCCCAGTGCCCGTTTCTGCGTCTTTCGGTGTTTCGACCGCGACGCGAGCGGTCAGCCCTATTACGAGTCGCTCGACCTGCATCAGGCGGCGCATCCGCAGACGCTGCTCGCGCTCGACCTCAACGATGCACCGCTGGACCCCGATCACGGGGCGCCGGTGCGGCTGCGCATCCCGACGCAGCTCGGATATAAGAGCGCCAAATGGGTGAGCCGCATCGAGCTGGTGGCGACGCTCGACGGGCTCTACGGCGGGGGCGGGGGATACTGGGAGGACCAGAACTACGAGTGGTACGCGGGAATCTGAACGGGCGACGGCGCGGGGACGCTCATGGCCCTTGACGGTTAGGCAGCGGCGACCGATGCGCCGATCGTACTGAACATCCTACTGACTTTGCCGCCGAGGAAGCTGATCGCCGCGATACAGAGCACCGCGATGAGCGCTACGACGAGGGAGTATTCCACCAACGTCGCGCCTTCTTCGTCGCCGATGAGGGCGTGAAGCGTTGAAACTCTCATGGTCCATAGTTTAGCCCCTGGGGGGGAGGGCCTGTCCAGACCTTTTGGCTGGCTTTTCAGCAAATTAACCGCTGCCTTGCGGTTCCGTGCCGCGTTCACATGCGGAAAATGCCGAAGGTCGTGCTCGCCGCAGCACGATATCGCGCGGCGTTCAGGCCCATGCCGATCACGCGCCGGGTGTCAAGCGGGTCGATGATTCCGTCGTCCCACAGCCGCGCCGTCGAATAGTAGGGATTCCCTTCCTGTTCGTATTTCTCCAGGATCGGTGCCGTGAACGCGGCCTGCTCGTCCGGGCTTAACGCGGGCTTGACTTTCTCGCGGTCGGCCTGCAAGCGCACGGTCAGGAGCGTCGAGGCCGCCTGCGCGCCGCCCATCACGCTGATGCGTGCGTTGGGCCACATCCACAGTTGACGCGGACCGTAGGCGCGGCCGCTCATCCCGTAATTCCCGGCTCCGAAGCTGCCTCCGATCACCACGGTGAACTTCGGTACTTCCGCACACGCCACCGCCATCACCAGCTTCGCGCCGTCCTTTGCAATCCCGCGGTTTTCGTATTCCTTCCCGATCATGAAGCCGGTGATGTTCTGCAGGAACAGCAGCGGGATACCGCGCCGGCAGCAGAGTTCGATGAAGTGCGTGCCCTTGAGCGCCGACTCGCTGAACAGGATCCCGTTGTTGGCGAGGATCCCAATCGGATGGCCTTCGAGTCTTGCGAAGCCGCACACGAGCGTCGTGCCGTAGCGGGCTTTGAACTCGGCAAAGTCCGAGCCGTCGACGAGGCGCGCGATCACGTCGCGCGCGTCATAGGCGTGGCGCGCGTCCGATGGGATGATACCGTAGAGCTCGCGCGGATCGTGAACGGGCGGCTGCGGCGCGTGCAGGGGCCACGGATCGTGCGGCCGGCGCTCGAGATGGGCGATGATCTCGCGCACGATTCCCAGCGCGTGCTCGTCGTCGACCGCAAAATGATCGGCGACGCCGCTGATCCGCGTGTGCACGTCGGCACCGCCGAGCTCTTCGGCGGTGACGATTTCGCCGGTCGCCGCCTGCACCAGCGGCGGTCCGCCGAGAAAGATCGTACCTTCGTCCTTGACGATGATCGACTGGTCCGCCATCGCCGGTACGTAGGCGCCGCCGGCGGTGCACGATCCCATCACCGCGGCGATCTGCGGGATGCCTTGCGCCGACATGCGGGCTTGATTGTAAAAGATGCGGCCGAAGTGATCGCGGTCGGGAAAGACGTCGGCCTGCAGCGGCAAGAACGCGCCGCCCGAGTCGACCAGGTAGATGCAGGTCAGTCCGTTCTGTTCGGCGATTTCCTGGGCGCGCAAATGTTTCTTGACCGTGATCGGATAGTATGTCCCGCCTTTGACGGTCGCATCGTTGGCGACGATCACGCACGCGACGCTCTCGACCGAGCCGATGCCCGTGACGATGCCGGCTGCCGGCGCATCGTCGTGGTACATCCCGTTGGCGGCCAGCGCCGAGAACTCGAGAAACGGCGTTCCGGGATCGACCAAGCGGTCGATGCGATCGCGCGCGGTCAGCTTGCCGCGCTTGCGGTGCCGTGCGACCGCCGCCGCCCCGCCGCCCTCGTGCGCTCGCGCAAGGCGTGTCCGCAGGTCATCCACCAACGCCGACATCGCGCGCGCGTTGCGCTCGAAGTCGGGTGATGCCGCGTCGATCCGGCTCGCGAGAATACTCACGCTGGCGGATTTAAGCCCGTGTGAGAATATCCATCCCGGCGAGCGTCCGGGCCGGTCGGCGCGCTATGATCCACTCGTGGCTGCTCAAACGACCGCTCCGGCGACGTTCCGCCCCGTAGGAACGCTCGACGCCGCGACAGCGCTCGCTCCGTACTCCGGCCCCTGGAACCCGCGTCTTGCCGCGCATCTGCTGCGGCGGGCCGGATTCGGGGGCGCGCCGGTTGATGTCGAGCGGCTGGCCGCGCTCTCGCCGCAGGCTGCGGTCGACACGTTCGTTCGTTTCCCCAACACCTCGTCGCTGTCGAACGGCCCCGAACTCGAAACGCCGCCGATTCCCCCGCCCGGGCTCTATCGCGGTTTCGCCGCCGGCATGCCCGCCGATTCCGAGACGGCCGACCGCCGCAAGGCTTTCCAGATGCAGCGCAACGCCTCGCGCCGCCGCAATTTGATCGCGATGCAGACCTGGTGGCTCGAGCGGATGATCGCCTCGCCGGCGCCGCTGCAAGAAAAGCTGACGCTGTTCTGGCACGGCCACTTCACCAGTTCACCCGAAAAGGGGACCACCGAGCAAGAATTGCTGGCGCAGAACCGGCTTTTCCGGCAGTACGCGCTGGGAAACATTCGCGAGCTGACGCTGCACGTTGCCCAAGATCCGGCGATGCTGCGCTATCTCGACAACAACGTGAACGTCCAGGCGCATCCCAACGAAAACTTCGCCCGCGAGCTGATGGAACTGTTCACGCTCGGGATCGGCAACTACACGGAGCAGGACGTCCGCGAGTCGGCCCGCGCGTTCACCGGCTGGTCGTTCCGGCGCGAACCGGACGGCAGCGGCACGTTCGTCGATAACCGCGGACAGCACGACGACGGGACGAAAACCTTCCTCGGCCGCAGCGGGAACTTCGGCGGTTCCGACATCATCGAGATCATCTTCGCCCAGCCGGCCGCGGCGCGGTTTTTCGCGACCGAGCTGCTGTCGTTCTTCGTCTACGACGACCCCGAGCCGCAGCTGGTCGATCAGGTTGCGGCGCTGCTGGTCAAGAACCGGTTCGAGCTGCAGCCGGTCATGAGCGTCCTGCTGCGCAGCAACGTGTTCTTCAGCGAGCGCGCCTATCGCGCGCTGGTGAAGAGCCCGGTCGAGTTCGTGGTCGGGACGCACCAGCTCTTCGCGGTCCCGAACGTCGCGCTGGTCGAGCTTGCCACGCTGCGCTCGATGGGTCAGACCCTGTTCTACCCGCCCAACGTCAAGGGTTGGGACGGCGGAAAGACCTGGATCAACAGCCAGACGATGCTGACCCGCGAGAACTTCGCCAACGGCGTGGCGCAGAATCCGGCCATGCTGCAAGATGCGACCTGGATTGCATCGACGCTGCGCACGCGCGATCCCAAGCAAATCGCGTTCACGCTGACGCAAACACTGCTGCAGGGGGATGTCTCGCCGGCCGCGATGGGCCAGCTGGTCGCGTATCTGGCCGGCGCAGGGCAAGCCGAAATGGGGCAGCTCTCCGGCGAGAACGTCGACGAACGCGTCCGCGGCGCGGCTTACCTCACCATGGCGATGCCGGCCTACCAGCTATGCTAGCGCGCCGTTTCCAATCACTCGGCCCCGGAGGGCTCGCAACACCATGACGATCAAACGGATGAATCGCTCGAGTTTCCTGTTGGGAGCGATCAGCGGGTTGTCGGTCGTGAGCTCGCTCGACAACGTCTTCGCCGCCGCCTTCGCGCAGGCGCCGCTGCCCGGTCTCCCCGGCGCCGCCGACCGCGTGCTGGTCGTGATCAATTTCCAGGGCGGCAACGACGGCCTCAATACGGTCGTACCGTTCGGTCTCCCCGACTACTACCGTTACCGTCCTTCGCTCGGCGTCCCGCAATCCGACGTGCTCCGGATCGACGACACCGTCGGTTTCAACCCGGTGCTTGCGCCGTTCAAGAAGATGTACGACGCGGGAAACGTGGCGGTGATCCAGGGCGTCGGCTATCCCGATCCCGATCACTCGCACTTCCGTTCGACCGAAATCTGGCAGACGGCTGCTCCGCGCACCTATGAGACGACGGGCTGGCTCGGGCGCTACCTCGATGAGTCAGGGCTGCCCAAAGACAACCTGTTCAACGCGGTCGCGCTCAGCAACGTGCTGCCCGAAGCGCTGATCGCGAAGAACACGGACGTCCCCGCGGTCGATGCGCTGCGCGGCTACGGTTTGCGCAGCGACCGGAACGGAACGGACCGCGAAGCATTCCACGAGTTCGTGCGCGACACGACCGTGCCGTTCCGCTCGCCGTATCTCGACGCGGTCGCCGAGATCGAAGACCACGCCCAGCGCGGGGCCGAAGAGCTGCCCAAACTCGTCGCGGGCTATACGCCGCAGGCGACCTATCCCACCACGCCGCTCGGCCGCAGCCTCGCGCTGGCGGCGCAGATCATCGGCTCGAAGCTCGGCACTCGCGTCCTCTACGTGCAGCACGGTTCGTTCGACACGCACGTGACCCAGAAGCAGACGCAGGAGCGTCTGCTGGCGGATTTCGGCAACGCGATAGCGGCGTTCTACACCGATCTCGCTGCGCATGGCAACGACCGGCGCGTGATGACGATGACGTTCAGCGAGTTCGGCCGCCGCGTCGCGGAGAATGCGAGCCGCGGAACGGATCACGGCGAGGCCGCGCCCGTATTCCTGATCGGCGGCGGCGTGAAGGGCGGCCTGTACGGCTCGCATCCGGATCTGACCCGCCTCAACATGGGCAATTTGGCCTTCGGTACCGACTTCCGGAGCGTCTACGCAACGGTGATCGAACGCTGGCTCGGCCGGCCCTCGATCGCGATCGTCGGCGGCTCGTTTCCGACCCTGCCCGCGATCACCTAGTGGGTTCGCACAGCGCGCGAACCCACTAGCTAAAAATTGAGCAGCCGAATCCCCGCGTGGCTGAGAATGAGCACGCCTACGGCGCCGTCGGCACGCGGCGGATTGGGAACGATCAACGTCGGCAGCGCGGACAGGATCGCATAACGCGTTTGGAACCGTCCGCTCCCGTCGTCGACGTCGAGTTCGCAATCGTGGTGCGGAGCCGCCGAACCGACAACTTGCGCGCGCCAGGCCGCAAAACCGGGGTCGAGTAAACCGTCGCGCAGCAGAAGGCCTCCCGCGCCCATCGCCAAGGCCAGGGGGACGAACGGCGCGGCCTGGTAGATCCCGCCCGGCGACGGAACCGGGATTGGCGCGGGCGGCCCCGTCGGAGCGGCGACAACTTCGGCAGTACGAAACAACGCGTCGCCGACCTGAACGCAGTGGAGCCGCATGTGCGCGCCGGCGGGTAAGGAGGTCACGCCCGAGGAGCCGGCCGTCGTGGGAACAGGCGCGGCGCTCGCGTTCGGCGACGGTGACGGCGAGGCTGACGGCGTCGCTGTGGGCGACGGCGCCGGCGCCGGCAGTGCGGACGGCGCTGCTGCGATCAGCGCGAGCGCCAGGAGTTCCGCGAACACCTTCGCCGCCATGCCGGGACGTTCGCCCGCACCCGAGGCGTGCCTACTCGCGCGCCTGCGGCGCCGGGTTCTCGTGAACCTCGACGTCGAGCGTGATCGTGATGTTAGGACTTCCTAATAGGTTTCCTTTGGGGCCGCGAATGCGGGCCCGTCTTTTCCAGGCTGCGAACCCAGCCGCGTGGTCTCGCTGCAGTTTCTCGGCACCGGCGGTGCGCGCTGGGTCGTTGCGAAGCAGATCCGGTCGTCGGCCGGTTTCTGGATTCGAGCGGACGGCACGAACCTGCACGTCGATCCGGGTCCGGGCGCGCTGGTGCGGGCCCTCGCGCAGCTTCCGCCGTGCGATCCCGCCACGCTCGACGCGATCGTGCTCTCGCACAAGCACCTCGATCACGCCGGCGACGTCAACGTGATGATCGAAGCGATGTGTCAGGGCGGCTGGCGGCCACGCGGCGCGTTGTGCGCGCCGCGCGACGCGCTCGACGAGTCGATGCAGCCGGTCGTCTTTCCGTACGCGCGCCGCTTCGTGCCGCGCGAGTGGATCGTCGGTGCCGACGAAGCACCGTTCGAAGTGGGGAGCGTCACGATCACTGCTTCACCTCGGCTCCGGCATCCGGTCGAGACGTACGGGCTGCACTTTCGTGCGGGGGGCGCGACGGTCTCCTACATTCCCTGCACCCGTTACTTCGATGGAATCGTCGACGACTATCGCGCGCGCGCCCCCGCCGTGCTGGTGATCAACGTCCTGCGTTATCGCGACTCGATGGACGTCGACCACCTGACCTACGACGACGCCAGAAGGCTGATCGAAGGGATACGCCCGGGGGCTGCGATCATGTCGCACTTCGGCACGCGCATGCTGGAACGCGATCCGAAACGCCTGGCCTATGAACTCGAAGACGCGACCGGCATCAAAACCTTTGCCGCGTACGACGGCTGGACGTACGATGTCGTTTGAGATCGAGCGGGCGAAACCCGGCCAGGCGGACGGTTTTTGGGAGCGCTACGATCGCGATTGGCGTACCGAGCTGTGGCATTTCCGGGTCGTGTGGCACGAGCAAGTGCACGACATCGTCGCACGCGACGACGACCGGATCGTGGCCGCGCTCCGGCTGCGGATCGCCGCCTCGCTGGGAGGAGTCGAAGCGCTGTACGTGCTGCCCGAGTGCCGCCGGGCCGGCATCGGGCGTCTGCTCGTGGCGCACGCCGAGGAAGTCGCCAACTACTACAACTGCCACAAGATGACGGCGGCGGTGTTTCACGCGCGCCCGGCGCAGCGATTCTTCGAGGCCTGCGGCTACAAGCTCGACGCCGTACTGCCGCAGCACACGTTCAAACTCGACGTCGCCGTGCTGAGAAAGTTCCTGCTCTAGTTCGGGAACCGTTCGCGCATCCGGCTACGCAGCGTTTCCGCCGGCGCTTCACGCCGCCGCGTGGCGAAGACCGCCCGAACCGGACGCCAATCCGCCGGCAGCTCGCGGCGATTCGCCAGCGACCCATCGTAGAGGTAGATGTTTCCGCGTGAGCTGATCGCGTTCACCAGCGGGCCGCCGCCGCCCACGTTGGCCGTGGCAGTGCCGTCGGCGGCCTGCTGCACCGTCGTGCGGCTATCGAAGCTCGTGTAGACACGCCCGCTCTGCGAGCGGCCGGCGAGCTGCGCCGAAGCCGCCGCGCCGAGCGCGATGTTGCCGCTTTGCGAATCGAAGCGCGCCAGCCCCGGGTCGAACGTGCCGCCGTCGTAGATCATCGCACCGCTGACGGTCGTCGCTTCGACTTGCCGGCTGCGGCAGTGCTCGAACACGACCTGCGCGCTGTTGGCGCGCAGACGAATGCGGTCGAAGTTGGAATCGGCGATCGTGATACGGCCGGTGTTCAGCTGAACGAAGGCGGTCGTCGACGCGCCGTTGATCAGTATCCGGCCGCTGCCCTGCAGCAGGTAGAGGTTCGAGCCGCGGAAGCCTTCGATCGTCGTCTGTCCGCCGAGGATCGCGGTGCGCAGAAGTCCGGTCGACGCCGGAATGGTCACGACGAGGTGCGAGCCTTCGTCGGCGGTGACGCGCACGACGTCGTGCGGTCCGGCACGAAACGACGAGAACGGAAACTCTTCGGGAGCGAGCATCCCCGTTCCGACCGTTTCGCCGCCCTCGCGTTGGGCGTACTGCATCGGCGGAATCGGTGCCGTCAGCGGCAGTGTCGCGGTGCCGAAGATCGCGACGTGGCGCTCGACGACCGGAGGGCCCGCCGAGGACTCGACCTGGACGACCGGCCGGTCCCACGTCCGCACGACGACGTCGTTGCCGCGCCCGCGGCCCAGGATGGCCACGACGGCCTGGTCGCCCACGTCGAAACCGGCCGTCTGCGCCGCAGCGGGAGACGGTGCGAGCCACCAGCCGAGCACGACCACCAGCCCCGCGGTGATCCACCGGGAGGCTCGGGATCCAAGGACGTCCACCTGATGAGTGTACGGTCTGCCGCTCACGCGGTCATGAACCAGCGGTGAATTCCGGCTCGGAGGGGAGTGTGACCGTGAACGTCGAGCCGCCCTCCGGGCGGGTCTGCGCGCTGACGCTGCCGCCGTGGACCCGGGCGATACTGCGCACGATCGCGAGGCCGAGGCCGGTCCCCTCCGTAACCCGAGCATGCGCCGGATCGCCGCGAAAGAAGCGGTCAAACAAGCGCTCTGCCGACTGGGGATCGATACCGCTGCCGGTATCGGAGACCTCAATCCGTGCGCGCCCCCCATTGCCGCGAACGGTGACGTCGATGCGTCCCGCCTCGGTGAACTTAATCGCGTTGTCGACCAGGTTGCGGACCAGCTGCCGCAGCAAACCCGGATCGCCGATCACGATCGTGCGGGCCTCGTCCGGGTGATGCGTGAACAGCTGCAGCCCTTTTTCGCGGGCCGGCTCGCGCGCGTGCAGCGCCACGTCGTCGACGATCTGCTCGAGCACCAGCGGTTCTTTGGGGATCGCGTCGCCCGACTCGGCTTTGGCCAGCGTCAGCATTCCGGACACCATCCCCGCGAGCCGCCCGCTCTCTTCCGCGATCGCGTGCAGCGAGGAGCGCAGCACCTCGGGGTCGCGATCGCCCCAACGCTGCAGCATCTGCGCGTTTCCGTTGATGACCGTCAGCGGCGTCCGGAGCTCGTGCGACGCGTCGCTGATGAATTGGCGCTCGCGCGCGAATGCCGATTGCAGGCGATCGAGCATCGCATCGAACGCGTTCGCCAGCCGGCCTACCTCGTCACGCCGTTTCCAGCGCAGCCGGCGGTCGAGACGTTCGGAGCCGATCTCGGCAACTTCCGCGGTCAGCCGTTCGATCGGATCGGTCGCCGAGGCGGCGACGAAATACGATGCGGCGGCGATGACGACCATCGCAATCAGGGTGATCGCCAGCAAGATCAGGCGCGCACGCGCGATCAGCTGGTCGACGATATCGAGCCGCTGTCCGACCTGCGCGATCAGCAGTGGGCGGCCGTCGGCGTCGGTCAGCACCGTGTTGATGACGAGCATCGTCCCCGGGCGATTGCCGGTCAGCGTGAGCACCGAAAAGGCCGAGCTGGTTCCGCGCGGATGATACGGCGGGAAGGTGGTCCCGCCCATATTCGAGCTCTTCCCGAGCACTTGTCCGCCGGTGGTATCGATCTGGACGTACTCGTTGGCCGACGCCCAGCGGTCGAGCGTCGTGCGGTCGGAGAGGCGAATCCGCAGCGGCGCTTCGTCTTCGGCGAAACCGAACTGCGATGCATCGCGCGCGAGACCTTCGATCTGGTCGGCGGTTTGGGTGAGCTGCAGCCTCGCCTGATCGACCAGCAGCGAACGGAACGCGAAGTCGATTGCGACCGCTCCGACCGCGATGACCACGACGATCAGCGCCGCGTAGAGTACGGCGATCCGGAGCCGGAGACTGTTCAGCCGCGCGTCATTCCTTGAGCGCGTATCCGACGCCGCGCACGGTCTGGATCAGCTTGTCCTCGAACGGGTCGTCGATCTTTCCGCGCAGGTAACGGATGTATACGTCGATCAGGTTGGAGTCGCCCAGAAAGTCGCTGCCCCAGACGCCGTTGAAGAGCTCGTCACGCGAGTGCACTTTGTTGCGGTGCAGCAGGAGATATTCGAGCAGCGCGTATTCCTTCGCGGTCAGGTGGATGGCGTTTCCGGCGCGCATCACCTCGTGGCGATCGCGGTCCATCTCGAGATCCTTGGCGCGCAGTACGTTCTCGTGCGGGTTCCGATCGCGCAAACGCGCACGAATCCGTGCCAAGAGTTCTTCGATCGAAAACGGTTTGACGACGTAGTCGTCGGCCCCGCGGTCCAGCCCGGCGACGCGATCGGGGATCCGGTCCTTGGCGGTCAGCATGATGATCGGAACGCGCGACTTGGCGCGCACGCGCGCTGCGACTTCGAGCCCGTCGAGCTTGGGCAGCATCAGATCGAGCACGACGAGATCGGGTTCTTTGAGCGCCTTCTCCAGTCCCGAGAGGCCGTCGCTGGCGGTGTCCACTTCGAAGCCTTCGTGCTCGAGTTCGAGCTTGAGCACGCGAATGATCTGGGCATCGTCCTCGACGAGGAGGATCTTGTATTTCCGCTCCTCGCTGCCGCTTGCGACAGCGTTCTCGCCGGGACGCGACCTCACCGCGACTCGATGCGCCCGCGCGCCGGAATCGTGAGCTGTGAGAGCCACCAGGCGGCCGAAATGCCGACCGCAACCCAGACCAGGGTATTCAGCGACGTCAGTCCGCCGGCGTCGACCAGACGGCCGATCGCATCGGCCAGCCGTTCGGAGTCCCGCGGCACGCTCAGGATAAGCCAGCTCAGCCAGCCGGCCACGGCGACCAGCGTCGCCATCAGCCACACCTCCCAGCCGAGCGTGACGGAGCGCGGCCGGTAGACGGTCGCGGCCATGATGCGGCCGTGGAGCCCAGCGGGGGGCTCCTCCAGCGGCAGAGAGCTGATGGCGCGGTCGAGGGCGTCGTCGTCGATCATGAGGTCAAGGCCTTCCGGAGCAAGTCTTTCGCCCGGAACAGGTGCGTTTTCACTGTTCCGAGCGGAAGGTTTAACACGGTTGCAATCTCCTCGTACTGCTTCCCTTGCAAGTGGTAGAGGGTAATCACCGTGCGGTACTTTTCGGGGAGTTCGTCAATGGCGCGCCGGAGCCGCTGGGCTTCGTCGTTGCGTTCGGCGAGTTGGGCGGGTCCGGCGGCCGGATCGGCGCGGTCGGGGAGTTCGTCGCCGGAGAGCCGTTTGCGCTTGGCGAGCCGGTCGCAGCAACCCCGGTAGCAGATGGTGAAGATCCAGGTCGAGAATTTGGCTCCGGGTCGGAACGTGCTCAGTGCCCGGTAGGCTTTGAAGAACGCCTCCTGCGCCGCGTCCTCGGCCTCCGTGCGGTCGCGCAGTGTCCGGACGGCCAGATTGTAGACGGCGCGTTCGTACCGGCCCACGAGCTCGCCGAAGGCATCCGAGCGCCCGGCCAGGGCCGCCGCGATCAATTCTTGGTCGTCGACGACGGCCGCCGCTACCGGGGGCTCCATCGCGACTGCGGCTCCCATCCTGCCCCCATGTACGCGCGAGGGCCCTCACGGTTTCGTCCGCACCGCCGGGCCGCTCCGATCCGGCGAAACACCGCCGGCGCCCGGTCGTACATGGGACATGATTTCTCGCCCGACCCTCATTGCCGCCTTGGTCGTCGTCGAGCTCGCGATCGTGGGTGTCGCCGCCAACGCCCTGGGCCTGGGGCAGCTGATGTCGGCGCCGTTGTCGATGGCACCGCCCAACCTCGAAAACCTCGCTGGTTCGGGCGGCGCGGCGGCCAGGCCGCTGGACCGCACCTTCGTGACCGGACCGTCGCCGCGCGTGGTGGTCGACGTCCGCGACGTCGACGTCACCGTCGAAGCGGGCGCCGCACCCAACGTTCGGGTCGATGAGACGCTGGCGGTTCGAGGCTTTGTCTCGGGGAAGATTCCGCCGCTGGTCGTCGAGCAGATGCCTGACGGCATACACGTCAGTGCACCGGACAGCGGTTCGGTCCACGTGATGATCGGCAGCGTCACGCACTCGCTGCGTATTATCGTGCCGCCCGCGGCACGCGTCGAAGTATCGTCGGCCGGGACCATCGACGTTTCGGGCCTGCGCGCCAAATTGATCGCGCACACGAGCGATGGTTCGCTGCGCGTCCACGACCATCAAGGCGATCTCGATGTCAGCACCAATGACGGCCGTCTCGAGCTGGTCGACGTGCACGGGGATGCGATCGATGCAATCGATCACGACGGCCGCATCTATCTGACCCGGGTGGGTGCCGACCGGCTCGTCGCGCACAGCGACTACGGCCGCATCGTGGCCGACGGAATTCGGGCGGTGGACGGCGGCCTCACGACGCGCGACGGCCGCGTGCTGGTGTCGTTCGCCTCCGACAGCAACGCCACGGCGGACGTGAGCGCGAGCGACGAGATCAAGGTTTCCGGTTTCTCCTCGGTCGACGGTGGGGCGAATCGCCGTATCGTCACGCTCGGCGCGGGCCGCGGGCATTTCGAGGTCTCGACCGGCGACGGCTTCATCACCATCACCCAAGGAGCGAACGGCTGATATGGACAGTGATGTCGTCGCAATCATCTGCATCTTCGGGCTGCCGATCAGTGCCTGGATCGTCTTCCGCACCTTTCGCTTCCTCGAACGGATGGAGATGATCAAGCGCGGGATGGTGCCGCCGCCCGACGGGCGCGGCGGCCGCCAGTATCGTGACTGGGCGCGCGGAGCGCAAACGGGTCCCATCCCTGGGCAGGTTCCGCCGTGGCAAGGTCAACCGTACGTCGCGCCTCAACCGCAGCCGCAGCCGGTCTGGACCGGGGCCGACGAAGACGCGCAGAGCGCGCTGTACAAAGGCATTCGGCTGGCACTGATCGGCCTCGCCATCCTGATCGGACTGGCGTTCATCGGCGGCACGCCTGGCTCGCCGGATTTCCGTGGCGGTCCGTGGCTGCTGGGCGGCTTGATCCCGATGTTTGTCGGCGTCGCCCAGATCATCATCGCGCTGCTGTCGGGCGCGCAGTTTCCCGGATCGCAGCGCTCGACGTTCATCCCGCCGCCGGGTCCGAGTGCGCCGCCCCCGGCACCGCCGCCCTCCGGCGCATGGGAGCAGCCTCGCGGGCCTCGCCTCGAGGAACTCGCAAAGCCGGTCCAGCCGCCGGACCTTCGCTAAAAAGCGGGCGGGGAAAAGGAAAGGGGCGGTCCGCCTGAGCGGACCGCCCCTTTCGCCTTTTCCGTGGTTGGAGTCGTTCGCTAACTGCAGACGACGACAGCCATTGCCCAGCCGTTTGCCGTCCGTGCGCGAACGAGATAGCCATCGGACGTACGGTCGTAGACTTGGTAGCCCGCTCGTAGCGCGTCGGCCAGCGTCTTGAAGACCTGAATCCCGGGCATCTCTGTTCTCCTTTGCTCAGCGTCTGCGACGACGCTGTATCCTAGCAACGAAAAGTGCGGGCAAGCCGTTCTCGCGAAGATGAGCTCTCATGCCGCCTTCACGTCTGGTCGTCGCACTCGACGTTCCTGATCCCGCGCGGGCCGTGTCGCTGGTGGAGCGCCTCGCCCCGCTCGGAGTCCTCTTCAAAGTCGGCTACGAAGCCTTTTATGCCTTCGGCCCGTCAATCAAGAATGCGTTACGCACCCACGCGGCCGGTTATGTGCTCGACCTCAAACTGCACGACATCCCGCGCACGGTCGAGGCGGCGGTGCACGCCCTGGTCGAACCGGGCGTGCGGTTGCTGACCGTGCATGCGCTCGGAGGCGCCGCCATGCTCGACTCGGCGGTGCGAGCGACCCTCGAGCGCGCGGCGGAGCTGTCGATTCCCGTACCGGAAGTTTACGCGGTGACGGTGCTGACCAGCCTCGGCAACGACGATCTCGGCGAATTAGGATTGATCGGCGGCCCGGGGGAAAACGCGATCCGGCTCGCGGCCCTGGCGCGCGACGCGCGCTGCGCCGGCGTCGTGTGCAGCGTGCGTGAAGTTGCCGATCTCAAGAACTTTTTCGGCACCGACTTCGGTACGTTCTGCCCCGGGATCCGGCCGCTGGGCAGCGCGCACGGCGATCAGAAGCGTGCGGCCACGCCGCGCGAGGCCCGCGACGCGGGCGCGGACTACGTCGTGGTCGGACGGCCGATCGTCGACGATGCCGATCCGGTCGGTGCCGCGCGCGCGATCCTCGCGGAGCTCGAAGCATGAATGCGGCTACGCCGGCCGATCTGGAGCGCGAACTCGGCGCCCGCGGCGCCCTGCTGAGCGGACACTTCCGCTTATCCTCGGGGCGGCACTCGAATCGCTTCGTGCAAAAATTCCGCATCCTCGAGGATCCGCGCTTGGTCGAAAACGTGGCCCGCGCGCTGGCGGAACAGGTCCGCCGGTTTACGCCGAACATCGTCGTCAGCGCCGCCGTCGGCGGGATCGTACTCGGTTACGAAACGGCGCGGCAGCTCGGCACGCTGGCGATCTTCGTTGAAAAGGAAGCCGGTGTGCCCGTCCTGCGACGCGGTTTCGCGCTGGCCGCCGGCGACCGTGCTTTCGTGGTGGAGGACGTGGCGACGACCGGCGGTTCGGTATGCGAGGTGATCGACGTGGTGCGCGCTGCCGGCGCCGAGGTGGCCTGTGTCGGCATCGTCGTGCGGCGCGCGCCGGTCGATTTCGGTGTCGACACGATCGCACTGCTCGATCTTCCGATCGCATCGTACGATCCCGCCGCGTGCCCGCAGTGTGCCGCCGGCGAGCCGATCACGGAGCCGGGGTCGCGCTTCCTCGGCGCGAAGGAACGAACTCGCTAGCATGGACGACGCCGCGCTGATCCGGCCGCAGGTTGCCGCGCTCAAACCCTACACGCCCGGGACGACGGTGTCGCAGGCGAAGAAGGCGTACGGCCTCTCGACGTTCGTCAAGCTCTCGTCGAACGAAAACCCGCTGGGCACGTCGCCCCGGGCGCTGGAAGCGATCCGCACCCTGCGCGACTTGCACATCTACGTCGACGACGATCACGCCGAGCTTCGCGAGCGGCTTGCCGCGCCGCACGACCTGGAGGCCCGGCACGTCTTGGTCGGCCACGGATCGAATGACGTGGTGCGGACCCTCTTCACCACGCTGATCGCGCCCGGAGACGAGGTCGTGCTGGCGGATCCGACCTTCTCGCTGTTCGCAAAGGACACGCTGCTCTTCGCCGGCCTGCCGGTGAAGGTGCCGCTGCGGGACGGTGTCCACGACCTCGACGCGATGCTCAACGCGGTGACGCCGAAGACGAAGCTGGTGGTGGTCGTCGATCCGAACAATCCGACCTCGACGCGCGTCGAGCCGGAGGCGTTCGACCGGTTCGCGCGTGCGCTGCCGGAACACGTGGTGCTGATGGTCGATCAGGCCTACCGCGAGTACATGCCGGCGGGCTCGGTCGAGGCCGCCGCCTACGTGGCACGGCGGCCGGCGACGATCGTGCTGCGGACGATGTCCAAGATCTACGGCTTCGCGTCGCTGCGCTTCGGCTACGCGCTGGGCGATGCGCAGCTGCTCGCCTTTGCCGAACGCGTGCGGGTTCCGTTCGGGGTTTCGCGTCCGGCCGCCGTGGCTGCGCTGGCGGCACTCGACGACCGCGCCTTTCTCGAGCGTTCCCTGGCCACCAACGAGGCCGGCAAAGCGATGCTGTTCCCGGTCTTCGACCGGCTCGGACTCCACGCGTACCCCACGGCCGCGAATTTTGTCGCGCTGCGCGTGCCGGCCGGAGCACGCGATCCGTACGAGGAGATGCTGCGGCGCGGCGTCGTCACGCGGAGCGGCACCGCGCTCGGCATGTCCGGGCGTCTGCGCATTACGATCGGCACACCCGAAGAGAACGCAATCCTCGTTGCGGCACTCGAATCGCTGGTCGCGGCGGCGGCGTGAAGCTGTTCGGCGCGACGGTGCGCCGCGGCGAGCCGGGCGACCGTGAATTCGTCCTCGACCTCGGCCGGCGCAGCGCTTCGAGCAGCGTCTCGGCGGTCCGCACCGCCAACCAGGCGGATGTCGTGCTGGCCTTCGAACGGCTCATCGCGTTCGTGTATCAGCGCGAACACCTCGCGCTGATCGCCGAACTGGAAGGCCGGCGCGCCGGTTTCTTGCTGATGATGTACGATATCCCCGATGAGGTCACGCTGACCGAGCAAGCATTTATCGCGTACACCGCGGTCGAACCCGAGGCGCGCCGCAGCGGCGTCGCGCGTGCCCTGCTGGACGAAGCCGAGCGGTACGCGCGCGCTGACGGTCTGGCCTACCTCAGCCTGATGGTAACGGAGGACAACGCCGCGGCGCGCGCGCTCTACGACGGCGCGGCGTTCGTCACCGAGCGGCGCATGATGACCAAGCCGCTATGACGGGCATGATGGTGCGGCGCACGGTGATCGCGGTCGTGGTGGTCGCACTGCTGACCGCCGCGCTGATCCTGGCGGTGCACATCCCCAAGACCATCGCGCTCTTCCTGATCGCGGCGTTCGTCGCGTTCGGTGCCTATCCGCTGGTGAAGCGGCTCGAACGCTGGATGCCGCGGCCGGCGGCGATCACGATCGTGTACGGGGTCCTCATCGGCACGCTGGTGATCGTGGCGCTGGTGGTCGTGCCGATCACTTACGACCAAGTCGTGCTGCTCATCGGCGGTGCGCCGCAGTACGTCGCTTTCGCGCAGGATGCGATCGCCAAGGCCGAAGTCGCGGCGCGGCATCTGGTCGGGAACCGCGTCCCGCTGCCGTCCTTCACGCAAATGGAAGCCGAGGTGGCCGACCGCGTCTCGGCCTTCGGTGCGGTGCTGATCGCCCAGCTCGGCGCGATCGTGGTCGGCGCCGTCAGCGCGCTGATCATCGGCACCTCTGCGCTGATCCTCTCGGTCTTCTTTCTGCTGCAGGGCGGGCAGGTGCGCGACGGCATCCTGAACTTCGTGCCGCCCAGCCGGCGCGCGAAAGTCGATGCGCTGCTGCGCGAACTCGCCGGCGTGTTCGGCCACTTCGTCGCCGGCCAAGCGCTGCTGTGTGCGATCGTCGGCATCAGCGTCTGGGTGCTGCTGGCGCCGGCACACTTCCGGTTCGCGCTGCTGGTCGCCGTCTTGTGCACGCTCGGTTACGCGATCCCGTTCGTCGGCATGCTGGTCGCGCAGGTCGTCGCCGCGCTGCTCGCGGTCCCGCAGGGCACCGGCATCGTGGTCTGGGTGACGGTCGCGATCTTCGTCGTCTCGCGCATCGCCGACAACGTCCTGGTGCCGCGGATCATGGCACGGTCGGTCGGTGTTTCGCCGATCGCTGTGATGTTTGCGGTCTTCGCGGGCGGCGAACTGTTCGGTCTCCCCGGGCTCATCCTGGGCATCCCCGCCGCCGCGCTGCTCAAAGTGCTCTTCGGCTACTTCGTCCAGCCGTACGTGATCCGGATGCAGTCCGGTTCGGCGTCCGACGAGGTCGAGGTCGAGGTCGCCGTCGCGGCGCCCGCCTCGGAAGCGGTGGTCGTCTCCGTTTCACCAACCACCGCCGGCTGACGCACGAAGGTCAGGTTCGCGTCATCGACTCGGGTGCGTCGACGCCGCAGAGCGCTAGCGTGAGTGCCAACACGGTCTTCGTCGCGATGCATAGTGCGAGCCGCGCCGTCGTCACCGCCGCGTCGTCGCCCAGGACGCGGCACGCATCGTAGAACTGGTGGAACTCGGCGGCCAGGTCGCGCGCGTACTTGGGGAGACGATGCGGAGCGCGGGCGCGCGCAACGCCGGCCACCGTTGCGGGGAACTCGGCCAGCCGTCGCGCGAGCGCCAGTTCGGCCGGCTCGATCAGCGCATCGAGCCGTTCGCGGCGCTGTGCCGCCGCCAGCGCATCGGAATGGCTTTCGGCGGCGCGGCGGAGCACCGAGGCGATGCGGGCGTGTCCGTACTGCACGTAATAGACGGGATTGTCGTTCGACTGCTTCTTGGCGAGTTCGAGATCGAAGCTCAGCGGCTGGTCGGTCGAGAGCATGACGAAGAAGAAGCGGGCCGCATCGACGCCGACCTCGTCGATCACGTCCGCTAAGGTGAGCAGCGTGCCGGCGCGCTTCGACATCGAGAGGATCTCCTCGCCGCGTTTGAGCGTGATCTGCTGGGCGAGGATTACCTCGATCGCGCCGCTGCGGCCGTAGGCGTCGGCCAGCGCGTTGAGCCGGCCGATGTACCCGTGGTGATCGGGGCCGAGGATATCGATCACCCGGTCGGCGCGCTGCAGTTTGTCGTAATGGTAGGCAATGTCGTTGGCGTAGTAGGTCGGCCGGCCGTCGCTCCGGATCGCGACCCGGTCTTCGTCGTCGCCTGAAGCCGTCGTGCGCACCCACACGGCGCCGTCGCGTTCGAACACGACGCCGGCTTCGCGCAGGCGCGCGATTCCGCGTTCGATTGCGCCGGCATCGTGCAGCTGCTGCTCGGATTGCCAGAGGTCAAAGCCGGCGCGGAAGCGGTGGGCGACGGCCTGCTGTTCGGTGAGGATCGCGTCGAGCGCGAACCGCGCGACCGGCGCCGCGGCGTCCGCGGGAGGGACGTGCATCCAGCGATCGCCGTCGCGCGCGCGCAGCAGCTCGGCGACGGGGATGAGATAGTCGCCCGGATAGCCGTCGTCCGGAAACGGAAAGGCCGGATCGAACAGCTGCCGGTAGCGGGCGTAGACTGAGCGCCCCAGAGCGTCGACCTGCGATCCCGCGTCGTTGATGATCCACTCGGTGAAGACGTCGAACCCCGCGTGGCGCAGCGTGCGTGCGAGCGTGTCGCCGACGGCCAGCGTGCGGCCTTGCACGACGACCAGCGGTCCGGTGGGGTTCGCGCTCCCGAACTCGAGCGAGATCCGCTCCCCGGCCGGCGCGCCGCGTCCAAATGCCGCGCCCTCGCGCAGCACGTCGTCGACGACCCGCTGCCAGAACGCCGGCACCAGCCGCAGGTTGATGAAGCCCGCCAGCGGCGTGAACGCGGCGACCGTTGCGCGGACCGCTTCGTCGTCGCGCACGCGCGCAACGATCGCTTCGGCGATCTCCTGCGGCTTGAGGCGAGCGACACGCGCCAACGGGAAGGCGACGTTGGTCGCCACGTCGCCGAACTCGGCGCGGCGCGTCGGCTCGAACTGTACTACCGGCTCGGCCTCGGGCCACAGTGCGCGCGCCGCCGCCGCAAACCGTTCGCCGAGCTGTTCGAGCGAGAGCAACCGCGGCTCAGTGGTGGTAGGGTTCATCGCGGGCGATCTTCGCCGCGCGGTACAGCTGCTCCAGCACGAGCACACGCGCCCACACGTGCAGGAAGGTCAGCGGCGATAACGACCAGCGCACGTTCGCGCGGGCGAGCAGTGCGTCGGAAGCACCGAAAGTGCCGGCGATGACGAACGTCAGGCGCGCGATTCCTTGATGCGGGAGGCGTTCGATGCGCCGCGCGAGTTCTTCGCTGTCGAACAGCTCGCCGTGCCGGTCGAGCAGCCACACCTGATCGTCCGGCTGGAGGAGGGCCAAGATCGCCTCGCCTTCGCTGCGGACCGCGCGGGCCGGCTCCGCGCCGTCGGCGGCGCGCACCTCGATCTCTTCGAGACGGTGATAGGGACGCAGCCGGGCGCGGAAATCGGCCAGCGCCGCGGACAAGTAGCGTTCGCGGACCTTCCCGACCGCGATGACCCGAACGTGCACGCCGTGCGCGTTCGCCGCGGGGGCAGCGAACCTCGTCAACGGCGCATCAGCGGGTCAGGGCATAGCCGTCGCTGCCGCGCACGATGCGCCCGGCCGCTTCGAGCTCGCCCAGAACCGACGACAGCTCGGCCGGCGCGAGCGCAACGCAGTCGGCCAAGGCCGCCGCTTCGCGCGCGCCCTCGGCGAGTGCGGCGAGCACGTGGCGCACGGGAGACGGATCGCTCGCGTGCTGCGGTGCCGCGCGTTTCGCCGCGACCGGCGCGACGGTTGGGAGCGCTGCCAGCACGTCGGCGGCGTCGCGCACGAGCGTGGCGCCATCGCGGATCAGCGCATTGCAGCCGGCAGCCTTCGGCCGTTCGACGTCGCCCGGAAATGCGAGCACCGGCACGCCGAGATCGGCCGCGTGACCGGCCGTATTGAGCGCGCCGCTGCGCGCCGCAGCCTCGACCACCACGACCGCGTCGGCGAGCGCCGCGATGACGCCGTTGCGCGCCAGAAATTGCCACGGCTGCGGCACGTTCTCGGGCGCGAACGGCGAGACGACCGCGCCTCCGCCGGCTGCGATGCGTGCCGCGAGCTCGCGGTGGCGTGGTGGGAACACGTGATCGTGGCCGCCGCCGAGCACCGCGATCGTCGGCGCGCGCGCGGCGAGCGCGCCTTCGTGCGCGGCGCCGTCGATGCCCAAGGCGAGCCCGGAGACGACACATACGCCGCCCCCCGCGAGTTCTTCGGCGAGCCGGCGCGCTCGCCGGCGGCCGTCGTCGGACGGGGCGCGCGTTCCGACGATCGCGACGCACGGAGCGTAGAGCCCGTCGAGCGCCCCGGCGGTCCAAAGGCCCGGCAGCGAGGCGCCGCTCAGGCGCGCCCCGCAGAGTCCCTCCAACTCCTCGCGCCCGACCCAGCGGCGCCCGGCAGCCTCCACGGCGGTCGATCACGTCGGCCGCTCCTCACGGCAAGGGACGCGGCCCTCCAAGGGATTCGGGCGTACCCTCCGTAACGGCCCTCGCGACCACCGCCCCATCAGGGGTTGGCCGTACCGAGGGAGAAACCGAGCGAGCGATGGCTGCCGAAGCGTACTGCGTCAAATGCAAGACCAAGCGTGAAATCAAAGACGCGAAACAGATCCAGATGAAGAACGGTCGCCCGGCGACCGAAGGTAAGTGCCCCGTGTGCGGAACGAAGATGTTCAAGATCGGGGCCTCCACCTAGCAGGCTCCGTCCCGCCGTGCGGGCGCGGTTTCGTTTTCGGGCCGATCCGGGCTATACTGGACTCGCACCACAACATGTAGGGGTGCCGCCACCGGAGAGGACCTAGCCGACCTGCTTTGCCCGCACTGCCGCAAGAACGAGACGCGCGTCGTCGATTCCCGTGACGACGACAACTCCGTCCGCCGCCGGCGCGAGTGTCTCGGCTGCAAGCACCGCTTTACCACCTACGAGCGGATGGAAGCGCCGCGCCTTTTCGTCGTCAAGAAAGACGGCCGGCGCGAGCAGTACAATCGCGACAAGGTCCTGAGCGGATTGCGCCGGGCGTGCGAAAAGCGGCCGGTCGCTGAATCGCAGATGGAAGAGGTCGTTGCCGGCATCGAGCGGGCGCTCTTCGCGCGCGGCGAGAGCGAAGTCCCGGCCGCGCTGATCGGCGAAAAACTGATGGAAGCACTCAAGCGCGTCGATGCGATCGCCTACGTTCGGTTCGCGAGCGTCTACCGCGACTTTCGCGACGTCGCCAGCTTCCGCGCCGAACTCGAAGAACTGGCGAAGTGACGGCCGATCATCCGGTCGTCAGCGTGGTGCGGCTGCCGGAAGGCGCGGATCTTCCGCTCCCAGCGTACATGAGCGTGGGCGCCGCAGGCGCCGACGTCGTCGCGGCGCTTGACGGGGATCTCGTGCTCGCGCCCGGCTCGCGCGCGCTGGTGCCGACGGGTTTCGCGTTCGCCGTTCCGCCGGGCTTTGAAGTCCAGGTGCGTCCGCGCAGCGGGCTCGCGCTCAAAGCCGGGATCACGTGCCTCAACGCGCCGGGTACGATCGATAGCGACTACCGGGGGCCGGTCGGCGTCATCCTGGTCAATCACGGCAGCGAGCCCTTCGTCGTCCGGCGGGGCGACCGCATCGCCCAGCTGGTGGTCGCGCCGGTCGTGCAGGCGGCCTTCCGGGAAGTCGCGACCCTGGCGGTGAGCGCGCGCGGCGAGGGCGGTTTCGGCAGCACCGGCAGTTGAAACGGCAGGGCCCGCGGGGTTCGCTCCCGGAGCCCTTCGCTCGTGAAGGTCTACATCGTGGGAGCGGGGGCGGTCGGGACCTACCTGGGCGGCCTGCTGCGCGGGATCGGCAACGAGGTGACGTACGCCCCGCGCGATCTCGACGCGGTCGTGCCGGTCGACGCCGATCTCGCGCTCGTGACGGTGAAGTCGTACGACACACTCGCCGCCCGCGACACGCTGCGCCGCGCGCTGCGCGATCCCGGCGCGACGACGATCGTCACGCCGCAGAACGGCATCGGCAACGAAGAGATCCTCGCCGAGGCGTTCGGCGCCGATGCGATCGTCGCCGCGGCGCTCACGGTCCCGGTCGATCGTGACGCCTCCGGCGTCGGCGTCGCCGCGAAAGGCGGCGGCATCGCGTTCGCTCCCGTCGGTGCGAACGCGCACAACTGGCTCTTGGCGGCATTTGCGGCGACCGGACTTCCGACGACGGCGGTAGCGGATTACCGGTCGCTGAAATGGTCGAAGCTCGCGCTGAATATCGTCGCCAACGCGACCTGCGCGATCTTGGACATGCCGCCCGAGCGCCTGGTCCGCGAAGACGAGATCTTCGCCCTGGAGATCCGGGCGCTGCGCGAAGTGCGTGCCACGATGAAGGCGCTCGGCATCACCGCGATCGATCTGCCGCGCTATCCGGTGCGCGCGCTGCTCGCCTTGTCGACGCTCCCGATGCCCGCCGCGCGCGTGCTGCTCGCCGGCCGCATCGCCGGCGCGCGCGGCACCAAAGCTCCCTCGCTGCTGCTCGACTTGCGCTCGGCGAAACATCGCACCGAGGTCGGCGTTCTCAACGGCGCGGTCGCGCGCGCCGCGCGGGACGCCGGCGTTGCGGCGCCGGTGAACGCCGCGCTGGCGCGGATCCTCAGCGACATCGCACACCTGCCGCAGCTGTGGGCAAAGTATCGCGAGCGCCCCTCGACCCTCGCCGAAGAAGCTGCGGCCGAAAGTGTCCGCACCCCCGCGCCGAAGGGTCAGGGATCATGAAATTCCGGCGCCGCGATTCATTGAGATGACCTTCCACGGTTTCGATCACATCGATCTGCGGGTGCCGTCGCTGGCCGCGGTCGAACGGTTCTACGCTTGGCTGCTGCCTGAATTGGGCCTGACGCGCAAATCCTATGCGTACGTCGATCCCGGCGGCGATTGGCACGAAGGAAACACCGAACGCTATAATGCCGTCGAGTGGTACGAGGAAGGTGTCAGCGGCCGGCGCGCACTCTTCTTCGGCGTGATCGAAGACCAGGACATGCCGGTCGTCCGCACGCGCGTCGCGTTTCGCATCGCCTCCCTGGGCGATTTTCCGGCCTGGGAAACGAAACTGCGCGAGGCCGGAGCCCGCACGATTGAGATCGAGGATCACGGCAAGTCGTCGTCGCTGTTCTTTGCCGACCCGGTCGGCACGCGCTTGGAGCTGGTCGCTGCCGCCGGCAGCTAAGCCGGCGGCGACGAAGAGCGCCACTCTTCTCGCCGCCTGTTCCCTTGCGCCGCCGCGCACTGCGGGCGCGTGCGGCTGGTGCGGCACGGCGCTGCCGGCACGTCGGCGTGCCTGGTGCAGCGACCGCTGCGGCGACGCGTTTTGGGCCAACCATTGGTGGTCGGTCGCGCGGCGGACCGTCAAACGGCGCGACAAGTACCGCTGCGCACGCTGCGGTGCGAAGCCGTCGCCGCGCCCATCGCGCGCGCGCAGCGCGACCGAGGCGTCGTACCGGAACGCGATGCGCGCGTGGCGGCGCGAACGGAAGACGCTGCGGCTCGAGGTGAACCACATCGTGCCGTGTATCGGGCAGCACGGGCAGCTGTCGTGCGCGCACCATCTCGCCAACCTCGAGACGCTGTGCATCGCGTGCCACCGCGCGACGACGGCGACTCAGTTCCGCGAGGCCGTTTCCTCAGCGGCGCTCGCGGGGGCTGATTCCAGGTCCCGCATCCGGGGCAGGTTGCGCGGATAACATCCATGCGGATGGCGGCGCGCGAAGAGGATGCTCTTCACGGCCCAGTATTCGAAATTTTCATATAGCGTGTCGCCGCGCCGGACGCGCATGCGCGCGATCGTCGGTTCGAGCAAACGCCACGCCGCCGGGGCCGAAGACGAACTCACGTCGAGCACAACCTCCTCGTTGAGCAAGCCGTACTTGATGAACGAGCCCACTTGCTCGTACCAGTCACAGACGTCAAGCTCAGGATGCCCGGCGCGGTCCATCCTCGGCCCGTCGAGCTCGGCGAGGAACGCGGGATCCTTCATCCGGTCGGAGAGTTCGAGCCGCACGTAGTCGAGCGCGCGCTGGAACGCGGGATCGCGCCAATCGTCGAGCACCTTGAGCTGGCCCATCAGCCCGGTTTGATCGCGCAAATGACGGAGCTGCCGCATGGCGGCGAGGGCCGCCACGGCGACGACGATCAGCGTGGCAGTCGAGAGGAGCGCGTTCCAAAACGCGTAGTCGAGTGACACGTCCGCCGCGTTCGCGAGAAGGCACGTCCAGCCTTCACGCGCATACTGGCTGACATGGCAGCGGAGCGACCACTCACGACCGAAATCGGTGACGGGATTATCCAGATCCGGCTGCCGATGACCGGCAATCCGATGCGATATATCAACGCCTACCTGCTGCGCGATGACGACGGCTGGACGCTGGTCGACTGCGGCTGGAAAGCCGACGACGTGTTCGCGGCGCTCGAAGCCGGGCTTGCCGAGCACGGGCGCGCGCTGGCCGACGTGCGCCGGCTGCTGATCACGCACGTGCACTTCGATCACTATGGGCTGGCCGGCACGCTGCTGCGCGCCGGAGTTCCGGTGCTGGCGATGCACCCGCGCGATTGGGACATGGCCCAGCGCCACCTGACCCATCCCGACGCCTTCGACCGCGCCGCCGACGCCTGGATCGCCCGCAACGGCTTCGAGCTGATCGGCGCCGAGGGCTTCGTCGACGAACTGCAGCACCACCGGACCGAGCTGACGCGGCCGACCGAGCTGCTCGAAGACGGCGCGCCGGTGGGCCGGCTGCGCGCGATGTGGACGCCAGGACACACGCCGGGCCACCTCTGCTTCTTCGACCGCATCAGCGGCAAGCTGCTGACCGGCGACCACGTGCTCGATCCGGTGACGCCGCACGTCGGTATTTGGCACGACGGGCGGGGCGACGCGCTCGGCGACTACGAACGCTCGCTCGACCGCGTCGCCGCTTGCGGTGCCGCCGGCGCGCTGCCCGCCCACGGGGAGCCGTTCGCCGACGTCGCCGGACGCGCGGCCGAATTGCTCGCGCACCACCGGCATCGCGAACGGCAGATCCTCGACGCGCTGGAGCACGGCGCTGCCAGCGCGACCGACGTCGCGCGCGCGCTCCCGTGGCGGCGGCGCGGCGACCCCTTCGACCAGCTGCACGAAATGCAGCGCCAGTTCGCGGTCGCCGAAACGCTGGCGCACCTGCAGCATCTCGAGGCGCAGGGCGTCGTCGTGCGCGACCTCGCGACGACCCCGATTCGGTACGTGGTGGCCGAGCCCGCTCAGCGCGTGTAGCGCGCGATCAAAGGGGCGTGCTGCGGGTAGGCCGCGGTCAACATCGAGCGCGTGGTCAGCGCGAAGTCGGCGAACTCGAAGCCTGGTGCGACGTCGCAGCCGACCAGCGCGTAGCCGTCGGGCGCGTCGACGTGCGCGGCGAAGTGTGCGCCGGCGGGGATCGTCGTCTGAAAGGCGTCCCCGCTTCCGAGGATGCGCCGCGTGTGCGCGCCGCTGGGACTGATGACCTCGATTGCGATCGGGTCGCCGCGGTAGAAATGCCAGGTTTCGTCGGAAGAGAGCCGATGGAACGCGGAAAACGCGGCTGTGGTCAGCAGAAAATAGATCGCGGTCGTGGCACTGCGCACGGTGCCGCGCTGCGTCGTCACGCGGTCGGCGCTGCGGTAGGTTTCGCGATACCAGCCTCCCTCGGGGTGGGGGCGCAGGCGCAGTTCAGCGATCAGACGCTGCGCTTCGGTATGCATAATTACCGGTGTTCGATGCCGCGTCGATTCGCCTTTGTGCCGTTCGAGCCGCCGCGCGCACGGAGATGCGCGCAACGAATCGAAGCCTCGGGTATGATGCGCCAGGCCGGGTTTGCGTGAACGAGGGGCGCCCGAGCCTTACCGCCCAGCGTGTCGCACGCCGGCGGGCCGAGCATCAGCTGTGGGATGACCCCGTCGTCTTCGTGGATCCCGCCGCGCTCGCGATTCTCGGCCCCGATGCGCCGGCGGTTGGGCCGCCCGGGTCGGACAACCATCCCGCGACGCGCGCCTTGCGCGCGTTCCTCGCCGCACGCAGCCGATTCGCGGAGGACGCCCTCGCGGCGGCGATCGAGGGCGGCGTGCGGCAGTACGTGATCCTGGGAGCCGGTCTGGACACGTTCGCCTATCGAAACCCGCACGCCGGCGTCGCGCTGCGGATCTTCGAAGTCGATCACCCGGCGACACAGGTTTGGAAACGGCAGCGCGTGGCGCAGGCCGGGATGTGCGAGCCGCCGCTGCTGACGTTCGTCCCGATCGACTTCACCCACCAGGACCTGGCGTTGGAACTCCTCGCGACGGGTTTCGATCGCGGCCAGCCGGCATTTTTCTCGTGGCTGGGTGTCTCGATGTATCTTTCGCCCGACATCGTGCTGGAGACGCTGCGCGCGCTGCACGCGCTTCATCCCGGCAACGCGGTGGCGTTCGACTACGCCGTGCGGCCTGCGCCCGAGGAGCCGCACCGACCGGCATTCGATGCGCTGGCGGCGCGCGTGGCGCAGGCGGGCGAGCCGTTCCGCAGCTTCTTCGAACCGGCCGTGCTGGCAACGGCACTCCGTTCGATCGGTTATCGCGCGATCGAGGATCTCGACGCGGCGCAGATCAATGCCCGGTATTTCTCCGGGCGTTCGGACGGACTGCGCGTGCGCGGCAGCGCCCACCTGATGGGCGCGGCCGGCCGCGATTCCTTGTCCTAGGCGACCGCAGCGCGAGCGCGTTCACGTTTCGGCGTCGAGCGGCATTCGCGGCATCCCCGGCGGGTATGACGTCGGATGCCGGTCTGCATACTGTTTCGAGAGCACCGCCAGGTACTCAAAGTTTTCCCAGATCCCGGGATCCCGGCGACGGCGTACGCACGTCACGGGAAGCAGTGCTTCCCAGCTCGAGAGCACGACGCCGCACCAAAGGTCGCAGGCAATCGTGCGGTCGATGATGTTGAAGCGCACGAATGCCCCCATCGACTCGAAGAAGTTTGCAACGTACGACACCGACCGGAGCTCATTCGGGAAACGCCGCAGCTCGAGCTTACTCGCCATGTGCGGATCGCGCAGAAGCTCCGGCAGCGTGTTCACGATGAAGTCCCGGGCATTCTGAAACTGTTCCGACTCCAACGTTTCGCGGCATTCGGTGAGCGCGATGATCTGGTTGCTGCCACGCGTGTGACGGAGCTGCATGAGCGCCGCGATCGCCGAAGCGGCGATCACGATGAGCGTCGCGACGGTGGCCGAGGCAGTCACCCACTCAGGCGTCACGCGCGGACCTCATCGCGAACCCGTTCGACTGCGAACGTTGACTCGTCCTGGCGAAGGACGATCTGGCCGAGCCGCGGCGAAGCACGCGCGATGGACTTCGGGATTCGCGGCAAGCGCGCGATCGTGTGCGCGGCCAGCAAAGGCCTCGGACGCAGCTGCGCCGAGGCGCTGGCGCGCGAAGGCGTCGCCGTAACGATCGCGGCGCGCACGCGCGAGCCGCTCGAAGCGGCGGCCCGCGAGATCGAGGCGATCAGCGGGGCGCCCGTCACGACCGTCGCCGCCGACCTCGCGAGCCCAGAGGGCCGGGCGACGCTGCTCGCGGCGTGTCCCCAGCCCGACATCCTGATCAACAACGAGGGCGGCGAGGCGCCGGGCGATTTTCGCGACTGGACGCGCGAGGACTGGCTGCGCTCGCTCGATGCGAACATGCTCGCGCCGATCGAGTTGATCCGGGCGACGATCGACGGCATGATCACTCGCGGCTTTGGGCGCATCGTCAACATCACCTCGAGCACCGTCAAGGCACCGATCGCGAACCTCGGACTCACCAACGGCGTCCGCAGCGGGCTGACCGGGTTCGTCTCCGGGCTGGCGCGTGAGGTTGCGCAGCATGGCGTCACGATCAACAACATTCTTCCGGGCGCCTTCGACACCGACCGGCTGCACCTGGTCCTCGGACTCGCGGCCAAGAGCGCCGGCCGCACGTTTGAAGAACAGCTCGCCCTGAGGAAAGCGGCGATTCCCGCCCGGCGGCTGGGCTCAACGGAGGAGTTCGGTGCCTTGTGCGCTTTCGTGTGCAGCACGCAAGCCGGCTACCTCACCGCCCAAAATTTTCTGATCGACGGCGGCGCCTACCCCGGCACGCTCTGAACCGAGCCGCCCGAGTTCCGCTCCTCGGCTCTCCGGACTGCGACGAGCGGGGTTCGACGGCTACGGCCGGATGCTGACCAGGGTGACGCTCCACGGCGGCAGCGCGACGGTCACGGATGAGCGCCATGACCCCAGCGATGAGGTGACCGAACCCGTCCACACGTTGTTCTTCGACTGGTCGTACTGCGCCTTACCGTAGGTCGTGACCGTCGCGCCCGAGCCGCTCGCCAGCGCGCTGACGCCGACCGGCACGTTGACCGCGCTGTTCTGGTCCAAGTTGAAGAGCAGCACGTTGTATTTCGTGCCCTGGCTGGTCGCAAAGGCGCGCACGTTGGGCAGGCTCGCGTTGACCGGCGCCGCGAACACGCGCTCGCCGCCGTGCGCGAACGCGGCCGCGATCTGGTACACGACGGCCGTTGGGAGCAGCGTCCCGCGTGCGATCGCGGGCGCACCGTAGCAGCCGTACTCAGGCAAACCGTCGGAGAGCATCTGATAACCACCAAAATTTTGCCAGCCGTAGAGCGAGGCCGAGAAGTTGCCGCCGCCGCCGGCATCGTTGCAGCCGCCGTAGGCCAGCCACCAAGTCGACCGCGCGATGCCCACGTTGAGCATCTGTCCGATCACCTGCCCGGCGAACAGCGCCTGCGTGATCGACGTTGTCTGCTTGCCGGGATTCGACGAGACCGAGCCCAACTCGCCGAGGTAGATAGGGACGCCGCTGTGTCCCGCGGTCGCAAGTTCCGTCTTGAGTGACGAAATCGTACTCGCGAGGTAATCTGGTGCGCTGCCGATCAGGTACGCGTCCGATTCGGAACCCGGCCCTTGCGCGTACCAGTGCAGCTCGACGAAGTCGTACTTGGCCTGCGCGAGCACCGTGGGATCCCAAGCCGGACTCCAGCCGGGCTCGACGTCGACGCCGACCATCGCCGTCGGGTCCTTTGCTTTGATGTCGGGATAGTAGCCGCTCGCGACGGCGCTCGCGTAGGTGGTCGCGTCGTTCTTCTTGGCGTGCAGGTCGTATTCCCAACTGCCGAACTCTTCGTTCCCGACCGTCCACCAGTGCACGCCGTATCCGCGGGTATTGTTGGCGTAGTCGACCCACGCGGCCGCCTCGGTCGGGTCGCCGCCGGCGTTGCAGGCCTCGTTCGAGCCGTAGTTCAGCGTGATCGCGACGTCGAGGTTGGCCGGCCGCGCGACGTCGGTCATGAAGTTGTCGAAGGTCGAGTTCGGATTGCCGTATCCGCCGGCGCAGAACGTCGGCGCGGCGGGGTTTGCGGTAGTGCCTTCCCAGTGATAGCCGTCTGAGGTCGAACCGCCGGGATAGCGCACGGCGGTGAAGCCGACCGACTGCAGCGACGCCGCCAGGCCGGGCGTCGTTTGGGCGAACCAGACCGCCATGTTCGCGCCGAGCAGCACCGGCGAAACCGTCGCGATGCTCGCCGCCGCGTTCACCATGACCAGAGGGCTGGCCCCCGCAACCGGCGTTCCGGATGACGTTGCAGTCGGCGTCGGCATCGGTGTCGGCGTGGCCGTGGCGGAACGCGTCGGCGTCGGTGTCGGCGAGGGGGTTCCCGATCCGGCATGTGTCGGCGTCGCCGTCGGTGTCGGTGTGGCGGACGCGCCGGGCGTCGGCGTCGGCGTCGCCGAGCCGGAAGGGGTCGACAGCGTCGCACCGATGCGCGAGACGACCGGCGGTGTCCCGCCCGTGGTGCCGCCGCCGCCGCAGGCCGCAAGCCCAACGCCGGCAGCGAACGCGAAACCGAAGACAAGCTGCGATCGGCGCGGCATCATTGATGAAAGAGTTCGGCTCGATGTGAACCGAGCCCCTAGGCTCGGGATGTGACGCAGCTTTCAGAAAACACCCGTAAGGGTCGTTCAGCCCGAGTGAAAGGTTCCTCTCACCGTTCGCGGCCCATCGATTCACTCATGAATCGTTAAACGCCCCACTGGGCCTGCTGCAGACCGTCATTCCAACCAGAACATGCTGTCGCGCAGGGCCTCGGCGAGGGTGATTACATCTCGTTCATCTATACGGAAGATCGATACGACTCTGCGACAATCCGGACGCCTTCCGAATAAGGCGTTCCAGTTATCCCGAACTCCGTGTCGAATTTCGTCGAGTCGAAGACATAGGGTCCCGCGCTCTGATAGAGCATCTCGTACGACTCCCGCACGCGCGGGTCGAACCATCCTACAACGCGAAGCATCGGTTTGCTAAGTACGCGATATTTCGGCGGGACGCCGAACGTCACGGCAACCATCTCGATGAACTCTTTGCCCGTCGGTGGGGCCGGCGCGGTCGGCAAATGCCACACCTGGTTCCACGCCGATTCCCGCTCCGCGAGCATCGCGACACCGCGCGCTGCGTCAGGGATAAACGTGAGTGAGTGCGGTACCTTGGCGTTCACGAGCCACGAGGCCGTGGCTCCTTTCGCGAGCGGTTCGAAGACGAGGACGTTCGGGATGCCGTTCCTGGTATTCGGCCCGTAGAAGTCGGCCGAGCGCGCGATCATCGCCGTGAGATTTCCGGCTTTGACCTCGTCCATGAGTGCGGTCGCGATTTCCGCTCGAACCGCGCCCTTCTTGCTGCAGGGGGCGTATGGTGTTTGCTCCGTCATGGGAACGTGTACTTCACCATACATGTAAACGTTGTCGAAGAAGATCAGTCTGGCGCGCGTCAGCTTGCAGGCTTCGATCGTGTTGGCCATGATCCGCGGCCAGACGTCTTGCCAGACCGCGAGTTTGTACGGGAGGCCAACGAGGAGGCACACAACATTCGATCCGCTAACAGCCGCGATGGTTTGCTCGCGATCGGAGACGTCCGCCGCGACGAGCTCCGCGCCGGCGCACGGCTTTGGGTTGCGCCCAACCAAGCGGACTGGAGCATTCTTCGCTACCAGGATCTTAGCGAGCTCGTCTCCGATCGGGCCGCCTGCGCCAAGGATCGTCGTCAGCATCGTATGGTCTCCTTTTCGCTATGCGGCGAAAGGCAAGTGAAAGAAAAATCCCAGGACGTATGAGGCGATGAAAACGAGACCAATGACGGCAAAGACTTTTGAGCTTTTTCCGATCCGAAATATATCGCTGCAGCCGACACGACTTGCCGAGCCTTTTAGGTGGTTTTGTGCCGTACGGGCCGGAAAGACCCGAATGGAAACGTTCGGGTCTCTTGTTTGAGCGCTAGGGCGTTACCGCTGACGCCGCATGACGGGGCCCGGCTGCTTGTGCTCCGCGAGCCCCAAGGTCGCACACGTTGTCAATCCGGCCGCGATCACTGAGCCGTTGCTGTAGACAGGTGTGACGATGCCCGGCGGGACGGTGATCGGTTCGAACACGCCGCTATAGTTGATGTAGAGCTCCGCGACCACCGATGCTTCATCGCCGACTAAGCCGGTCGAACCGAAGGCCGGAAAGATGACCCCCGCCGAGGACGACGATCCGACGATCTGCGTGTCCGGGGAGGTTGTCGATCCCTCGCCCGGCACGGTGATTGACCACCCCGACGGTTGAGTTATCAGGAAGAACCATCCGTAGCCGTAGCCGGTTGCGCCGACCGGCAGCGGACCGGTTGCGCCCGCCGTGTACGTAAACTCGCCCCCCGCGCTCCCGCCGTTTTGACACCCGGCGGGAAGAATCGAAAGCGTGTACGTCGGTGTCGCGGACGGCGTTGGGGTCGGGGTCGAGACCGGCGTCGACGTGACGGTCGGTGTCGGCGAAGATGACGGTGTCGGGCTTGGCGTTGGCGATGGCGATGGCGATGGCAATGCCGATGGCGATGCCGATGGCGATGCCGATGGCGACGCCGATGGCGATGACGATCCGGAAGGCGAGGCGGTCGCCGTCGGCGTCGGACTCGGCGTTGGCAGCACGGTGCCCACCGGATAAACCGTCAGTAAGATCACCGTGCCGCTGCTCCAGCTCCCGATGCCAGTCGAGAGGGTGCCGCCGCTGACGGTCGCGTAACCAGAGGCGTTGACCGTGATCGTGAAGTTGGTGGTCTGCGAAATGATCTCCTGACCGCTCGTCACGATCGTCGCTGGATACGTACCGTCGGGTGTCCCCGCCGGCATCTGAAGCACCACGGTTGACCACGTAGCATACCCGGTGTAGGTATTCGTCAGCTGTATTTGGAGCAACGGCGGCGGCAGGGTCGTCGCGGCCTGCGCGCGACGAATCGAGGCCGGCTGCAGCGTCGCATCGCCCCCGGTCGCGAGAGTGACCGGCAAACACGTCGCGGAAGCGGAGGCGAACGCCCCCATCGAGATTGTGCCGCTAACGCCGCCGGCGGACGGCAAGGGCACCGTCTGCGCCGACGTGCTCGGATAGATGCAACCCGTCGCGGTCGCTGCCGGTAGGCTGGCCGCCGACGATGTCCGGTGATACACCGCCGCTTTGTCGGCGCACGCGCTGAAGAGCGCCGCGGCGAGAACCGCCGCCGCGGACACGGCCAAACGCCTCGACCGTATGGGCCGGCGCGATGCCTGCATGGCGCGACCTTGTCCTGCAGGGCGGTTAAACTCCTGCCCGCCTTGGCGAGCGCTGATGGCCCAAACGTACATCCGGACGCCGCGTGATGCTACCCGCCTCGGAACGAGGCCAGGTCGCTGCTGCTAAGCCGCGCTGCGGCCGGCGTTCGCGCGATAGACCAGCGCTTCGGCGACGTGGATGCGCGCGATGCGGGGGCTTTGCGCGAGATCCGCGATCGTGCGCGCGACGCGGGCGATGCGGTCGTAGGCGCGCGCGCTGAGCGTGCCGCGGGCCACGGCGCCCTCGAGCAGCGCGAGCGCGTCGCCGTCGAGTTCGCAGAAGCGGCGCACGTCGGCGGCGGCGATTGCGGCATTCGTGCAGGTGCCCGCTTCGCCGAAGCGCTCTTTCTGAATGTCGCGCGCAGCTTCAACGCGGGCACGAATCGTCGCGGATGTATCGGCGGCGCCGCGGGTGACGAGTTCGTCGAACGATACGCGTGAGACGGTGACGTGCAGGTCGATTCGATCGAGCAGCGGCCCCGATAACTTGCCGAGGTAGCGCTGCACGACCGCATCGTCGCACCGGCAATCCGAACCGCGCACGCCGCGGAAACCGCATGGGCAAGGGTTCATCGACGCAACCAGCGTGAAGCGCGCCGGAAAGGTGTGCGTTCCGGCGGCGCGCGCGATCGTGACCGTCCCCTCTTCAAGAGGTTGACGTAGCACCTCCAGCGTCGCGCGCGAGAATTCAGCCAGCTCGTCCAAATACAGTACTCCGTGCTGCGCGAGCGAGATCTCACCCGGTCGCGGCTGGGCGCCGCCGCCCACCAGCGACACGCGGCTCGCTGTGTGATGCGGCGCGCGAAACGGCCGCACGCTGACGACGCGAGCCGACGAACCGAGCAGTCCCGCGATACTGTAGACTTTCGTCACATCGAGCGCTTCGGGGATCGTCATCGCAGGCAGAATCGACGGAACGCGTCGCGCGAGCATCGTCTTGCCGCAGCCCGGCGGTCCGACCAACACGACGTTGTGGCCGCCGGCGGCGGCGATCTCGAGCGCCCGCTTCGCCAGCGTTTGGCCGCGAACGTCGGCGAAATCGCCGACGCGCTCGCGCTCCGCCGGCGCGAGCACGGTCGTGCCGCGGCGCCGAAACGGCGCCCCATGCCCGAGCGCAACGGCGACGGCGTCGGCGAGCGCCGGCACCGCGTACACGTCGATTCCATCGACGAGCGATGCTTCATCGCGATTGGCTTCGGGCACCAAGAGCTGCGCAAAACCCGCCGCGCGCGCGGCCAGCGCCATCGCCAAGACACCTGCCACCGCACGCAAGCTTCCGTCGAGCGCCAACTCGCCGCACACGACGAACGGGCGCAGCGCCGTCGGGGGAATCTGTTCGTCGGTTGCGAGCAGTGCCAGGGCGATCGGGAGGTCGAACCCGACGCCTTCCTTGCGCATGTCGGCCGGCGCGAGGTTGACGAGCAGGCGTCCCGGCGGAAAGCCGAAGCCAGAGTTGACGATCGCGCTGCGTACCCGCTCGCGCGACTCGTTCAGGGCGCGGTCGGGGAGCCCGACGATCGCGAAATGCGGAACGCCCGCCGCCGAGTCGGTTTCGACCCGCACGACGTGCGCGTCGATCCCCGCGATCGATGCCGAGAAGGCGAGGGCCAGCATCGCCTCCCGTTCACGACGATGGCGATCCCAAACAACCGTCGAAAGCGCCTTCTCGGGTATGCTTCGATCAGCGAGGGGAAGCAAAATGTTGAAAGCCGGCGACCGTGTCTACATCGACGCCACGACGGAAGAAGGCACCGTCAAAGAGGTTCATCCACACGAGATCCTCGTGCGGGTGGCGGTTGGGGGCGGCCATGAAGAGCGGAAATACGCCCACGAAGATCTGCGGCTCGATCCGACGATGAGCGAAGTATCGAAGTTCGTCGATCACTAGCGGCGAATCGCCGGCCGTGTTCGCGGGTCTAGGTCGGCGCGCCTAGCTCCAGCATGGTCTGCACGATGCCGCCGGCATGCTGCAGTTCGTGGGCCAGCAGCCAGCGCTTGCGCTCGAGGCCGCCGCCATAGCCGGTGAGGGTTCCGTCGGCGCCGATGACCCGGTGGCAGGGGACGACGATGCCGATCGGGTTGGCGCCGTTGGCCAAGCCGACCGCGCGAACGGCTTTGGGCCGGCCGATCCGCACCGCCAGAGCAGCGTAGCTGAGGGTACGGCCGGGCGCGATCGTGCGCAGCGCGGCCCAGACCTCGCGCTGAAATAGTGTCCCGCCGGTATGGCAAACCAGGGCCTCGAGAGCGTCCAGGTCACCAGCGAAATAGGCGGTCAGAGCGGCTCGGACCGCGTCCGGCGCGCGACCTTCGTCGAGCACGGCATCGGTCTGGGTCTGCAGCCGCATCAGGCGCGTGAGGCGCGCTTCGTACTCGCTCCAATCCAGCGCGCGCAGGCGGCCCTGTGCGTCGGTCACGAGCATCGCCGTGCCGAGCGGCGTCGGGAAGCGGTCCAGCGTCAAACGCTCGGGTTGCGAACCAGTCATTACCCCTTTTGACGCCCGAAGACCGCGCGGAGTTTTCATCCACGCGCCGCAGGTGTGTAAGAATGCGGCAACCAGGCGCTAGTTGCGAATTCGTCTCCACATGGTACACAGCGACGAGGCGCCCGTATGTGGATAACGCGCTCGACGCGCCTTCGGCCTTGACTTCGCCTGCAGTTGGACCACTGTCGGGCGGTGGAAAAGCCGCGCCGGTGGGCGTTGTCAAGAGGGATCTGCGATATTTGACGCACCCCGAACGGGACGGGGTGGCCTTTTGAGAACTGGTCTCAACTACGTGGCAATTCGTAGGCCGAACGAGCGTCGCAGGGGTTCCGCTGGCGCTCCCCGCATCCGGTCCGTCGGTATGAAGACGCCCCTCCTGCTTGCTTGTGCGCTGACCGTCGCCGGGGCCGGCTGCGCGAAATCGACCGACACCGCCACCTCGTCCGGGTCGAAGACGATCGGGTTCTCGGTCCAAAACCGGGAGGCGCAGTTCTATCAGGACATGGAGGCCGGGATGAAAGCCGAGGCCGCCAAGTACGGCTATACGGTCAACGTCGTAGACGCCGCCCGCGACAATGCCAAGCAGCAGAGTCAGGTCGAGGATTTCATCTCCCAGAAGGTGGCGGCGATCATCCTCACCCCGTACGACTCCCACGCCATCGGCAGCGCGATCGTGGAGGCGAACAAGGCCGGGATCCCCGTCTTCACGGCCGATATCGCCAACGCGTCGAGCGAGGGCACGGTCGTTAGCCACGTCGCCAGCGACAACGTCCAGGGCGGCGCTCAGGCCGGCAAGCTGATGTGCGCGGCGCTGGGGAGCGGGGGCGGGGCGATCGCGATCATCGACGAGCCCGAAGTGACCTCGGTCCAGGACCGTGTCAAGGGCTTCAAGTCCGCGATCGCGTCCGGCTGCCCCAGCGTGACGATCGTCGCCGATATCGACGGCGGCGGGGAACGCGCCAAGGCTTCCTCGTCGATGGACGACATTCTGCAGGCCCACAGCAACCTGCGCGGCGTCTTCGGCATCAACGACGATTCGGCGCTGGGGGCTGCGAAGTCGGTGGAAGCCGCCGGCCTCAAAGGGAAGGTCGCGGTGATCGGCTACGATGCTGCGCCCGAGGCCAAGACCGCGATCGCGAACGGCTCGATGTACGGCGATGCGATCCAGCACCCCGATCAGATCGGGGCCAAGACGATCGACGCGATCCACACCTATTTTTCGGGCGGGAAACCGCCGCCGACGATCGCGGTCGCGGTCGGAACGTACACGAAGGCGGACGCGGGCAAGTAGCCGCGTTGCCGCCTGCCGCCCCGCTCTTGCGCATGTCGGGGATCGTGAAGACCTTCCCCGGCGTTCGCGCGCTCGACGGCGTCACGTTCGACGTCGAAGCCGGTGAAGTCCACGCGCTCGTCGGTGAGAACGGCGCGGGGAAATCGACGCTGATGAAGATCCTCGCCGGCGCGCAGCCGGCCGACGCCGGCGAGATCGCGCTCGAGGGACGTCCGGTCGCGATCGACGGGCCGAAAGCCGCCGAGCAACTGGGCATCGGGATGATCTACCAGGAATTCAACCTCGTTCCCGACTTGGGCGTGATCGAGAATATCGTACTCGGCGTGGAGCCGCGGCGCGGGATCTTTCTGGATCGCGCCGCTGCGGCGTCGGAAGCGTCGCGCGTGCTGGGCGAACTCGGCATCGTGCTCCCGCTCGATCGTCCCGCCCGCCGCCTCTCGGTCGCGCAGCAGCAGCTGACCGAGATCGGGAAGTGTCTCACCCGGCACGCGCGGCTGATCGTGATGGACGAGCCGACTGCGGCGCTGACCGATCGCGAAACCGATGCCTTGTTCGCGTTGATCGGAAAGTTGAAGGCCCAGGGCGTCGCGTTCGTCTACGTCTCGCACCGGCTGGAGGAACTGCCGCGCATCGCCGACCGCATCACCGTGCTGCGCGATGGGAAAACGGTCGAAACCCGTGCCGCTGCGGCGCTGCCGCAAGACGAACTGATCCGGCTGATGGTCGGGCGGCCGCTCGACAGTCATTTCCCCGACTTGCCGGCAGTTGCGGACGACGCTCCGGTCGTGCTGCAGGTGCGTAACCTCGCCGCGGGCGGGTCCGTTGCCGTGCACGACGTCGCGTTCGAGGTACGGGCCGGCGAAGTAGTCGGGTTCGCGGGTTTGGTCGGCGCCGGGCGCAGCGACATCGTGCGGGCGATCGCCGGGGCCGACGTGCCGACCACCGGCGAGGTCGCGATCGACGGCCGGCGCATCGTCGTGCGTTCGCCGGCCGATGCGATCCGCGCCGGGATCGTGCTGATCCCCGAAGACCGCAAAGCGCAAGGCCTCGTGCTGGGAATGTCGGTCCGCGAGAACATCACCCTCGCGCACTTGCCGGCGTTCGTGCACCACGAGATGATCGACCGCGCAGCGGAAACCGCCGCCGCCGGCAAACAGATCGCAGAACTGCGCATCCGCACGCCCACGAGCGAACAGACGGTGCGCAACCTCTCCGGCGGCAACCAGCAGAAGGTCGTGCTGGCGAAATGGCTCATTGGGCGCGCGCGCGTGTTCCTCTTCGACGAGCCGACGCGCGGCATCGATGTCGGCGCCAAGGCCGAGATCTACGCGCTCATGGTCGAGCTGCTCCGAGGGGGAGCGGCGATCGTGATGGTTTCGAGCGAACTCCCCGAAGTGCTCGGGATGTCGCACCGCGTGCTCGTCGTGCGCGGCGGAACGATCCAGGCGGTATTCGCGCGTGCCGAAGCGACACCGGAAAAGGTGATCGCGGTCGCGACCGGAGCAGCGGCGTAATGGCCGAGACCGACGTCAAGGCGGTCATGGACGCGCGGTCCGGCGACGCTGCGTCGCAGGCGCGGCGGCGCGGGGTGCTCCGCACTGCGGGCCTCATCGCCGGATTCATCGTGCTCGTGCTGGCCGTCAACGTCCTGACCCACGGCGACTTCCTGACCTCCCGCAACCTCACCAACGTCTTGCGCCAGATCACGGTCAACGCGATCATGGCGGTCGGCCAGACGTTCGTGATCATCACGGCCGGCATCGATCTGTCGGTCGGTTCGATCGTTGGCGTCAGCGGGGTCGTCGCGGCGCTGGTCGCCAACGCGCTGCATCTGGCGAACCCGCTGACCTTCGCCATCACCTTGGCCGCGGCGTTAGCGGTCGGGTGTGCGTGCGGCTACGTCAACGCGGTACCGGTCGTGCGCCTCAACTTGCCGCCCTTCATCACCACGCTGGCGATGATGCAGGTCGCGCGCGGCTTGGCCTACATCCTCTCGCACGGGCAACCGGTTCCGGTGCAGAACTCGGCCCCTTTCGATTGGCTGGGCACGGGCGCATTTCTCGACGGTGTCGGCGGCTATTCGGGGATCCCGTATCAAGTGATCGTGATGGGCGCCGTCGCGATCGTCTTTGCGGTCATCTTGGGGCGCACGGCCTACGGGCGCTACGTGCTCGCGATCGGCGGCAACGAAGAAGCGGCCCGCTTGGCCGGCATCGACACGAAGCGCGTGAAGACGATCGTTTACGTGATCTCCGGCGGTTTGGCGGCGCTCGCCGGGCTGCTGCTGATGGCGCGTTTCGCCTCCGGTTCTCCGCAGAGCGGGACCGGCTACGAGCTGCAGTGCATCGCGGCGGTCGTGGTGGGCGGGACGTCACTCATGGGCGGCCGCGGCTCGATCGTCGGCACCTTTTTCGGAGCGCTGCTGATCGGGGTGCTGAACAACGTGATGAACCTGCTCAACATCGAGTCGTACACCCAGCAGATCGTGCTCGGAGTCGTCATCCTGCTCGCGGTCGTCCTCGACGAACTGCGCAAACGCTATCTCGCTCGCTGAAAGGTGATGCCATGGAACCGCTCGATCTTCGCCGTCAACTCCCGCGCGGTCCGCGCGAAACGCTCGCCGGTCTCGCGTTCATGCCGCGCACGATCGACAAGCTGCGCGCCGAGCAGCCGGGCGGGAACTTGGGCGCGTTCCTGAACAGGCCCGACGGCATCAGCGCCTACATGTGCAAGAAGACCGGCCTCGACATGGAGGAGCTGCGCGGCGTCGTCGCAACGGCGCACGACGAGGCCGAAGTCGAAGCCTGGCTGCGCGAACGGCTCGACCCGGCGGTCGTCGCCGAAATCAACGGCAAGATGGAGAAGCTCGGCCTGCACCGGCTCACCCCGGAGCACCTGGAGCAGGTCAAGCAGTATCACCCGATGCTCAGCGCGCGCCCCGAACTGCAGTACTTCTTCGATATCTTCGAAGCCGACGATTCGTCGGCCCTCACTTCGACGTAGCGCACGCCGAAGCGGCACCTCGCGCGCAAATTCCCTGTGTAAATACTCGGTCAAGTTCTGACACCGCGGCGTGCGGCACCGCAGGCTCTTTCGCGGTTGTACGAAACTCAATCATGAATGGCGCGTGCGAGAGTGCATGCTCTTAACCTGTTCCCTATAGCCATGCTCAGCGTTACCCTCACCCAGTGCAGCGGCTCGGGCGGAGCTGCGGAAGCACCAACCCGGTCACCGGCCCCGTCGCCGACGCCCACCGCAACGGGCGGCGCAAGCGGCGGAATCACCATCATCGTCCCTACGCCTTCACCGGTGCTCTGTTCGCCCGCGCCGGTTTTGGTCAGTGTGGGTCAAAAGGTGGCGTTCGACTGCACCGCGCAGGGCTACACCGGACCCTTTACCTGGATGGTCGCAGACCCAACGATCGTTTCGGTCCAGCAATTCAACAACGAGACCTTCACGGTCTTCACGGTCACCGGACTCACGGCTGGGACCACGGCGCTTTCGCTCCAATCGGCACCAGCAGGGACGGGGTCAGACACGATCGTCGTTTCTCCTTGACCGAGGCTCCTCTTGCCGTGACTTCGACGTAATGGATGACGCGATATCACCGCTCACTACCATCGCATCGCGCCTAACGTCATCGTCACCAAAGCCTGAAGGATGGCACATGAATCTACGAACGAATGCATCCGTTATTCTCGCCGCCGCGCTGCTTGCGGGGTGCGCGGGCGGCGGCGGCTCGACGAACACGCCGTCGCCGACGGGGGCCAGCGCTTCCGGCATCCTCACGATCACGGGGCCGCAGACCCCTGCGAGCAGTGCCCGGAAGCCTCAATTCATCTCATCTGCGACGGCTCATGCGGCCGTATTCGTCGACAGTGTGACCGCCGCGGTCGGCTCGAGCACGACCTGCACCAGCGGGTGCACGATTGCATACTCCACATCGGCCGGAACCCACACCCTGAGTGCGGAGATCGACAACAGTTCGCATGTTGTTCTCGCGGAAGGAACAACCGGACCCAGAACGATCGTCGCCGGCCCGGGCAACAACTTTACGATTACCCTCAACGGGGCTGCAGCCCAGTTTTCGTGGGTCGCGAACACGGGTTCCAGCCCCGCCGCTCCCGCGCAACCAACCAGCGTCACCGCAAATTGGGCAGTTGCCGACTCGTCCGGAGTCCTGATCACGAATGCCCCCACCGGAACAGCAACTTTTGATGGCGGTACGATCACGTTCGCCGCCGTCATCGTCTCGGGCTTAACGGGAGGGCCCCCCACGTTCGTCCCCACCACGCTGGCGCATCCCGATGCGAACGGAAACGACTATTCCTTTACGGCCTCCTGTAATGGCGCGACCGGAACGGGCAACTTCAACGTGACGGCGACATCGGGAGCCGGCTCGGGCGATGTCCTTCCCGCGCAGCTTGCGGGTCTGTCGCCGGCGGTGACCTACCCGTCTTCGACTCTCACCGTGACGCCGACCCACACCTACACGTGTACCAGCGGCGTGATCTCCGATTCTACCGGCAACGTCACGCTGCAGTAACTCATGCGGGCAGCATAACGAGTCTCCATCAGTAGCCTTCGTCTAAGGTGGCTCCTACGATCACGTCTTCGACGCTCTCGTGATCATCATTCTCCCGCGGTCATGTTTATGAAGCCGCGAACGCTGGCGCTGTCCATCTTGACCGCCGCGGTGCTTCTGGCTTGCTCGCGCGCGGGATCGAACAGCACGCCGCCGCAGGCCGTGGCCGTGGCGAACAGTATGCCGCCGATCTCCCTGGCGGCGACGGGCACGCTGACGATCGCGGTGCCGTCCGGCACGACGGCCAAGTTTCGCAGGCCTACGTACATCTCGTCTGCGACGACGCAAGCCGCCTTGTTCATCGACAGTATTACGACAGCCGCCGGCTCAAGTTCGTCCTGCTCGAGCGGGTGCACGATCAGCTATGCGACAACGGCCGGAACGCATACCTTCCGAGCGGAAATCGCGAATGGCTCGAATGTGGTTTTGGCGGCAGGATCAAGGTCTGTCACGGTTCTGCCCGGAGCCGGAAACAACATTACCTTGACGCTCAACGGAGCCGCTTCGATAGCCTCCTGGGTATCGACCACATCGACGACGACCAACAGCATCTCCGGAACCTATTCGATCAAGGATCCTTCCTTGGTCCTGATCACCTCAGCGCCGGCGGGAGCTTCAACGGCCTTCGACAATGCTCCGATCGCGTTCTCGACCAACACGAGCGGGGGTTTCACCGGGACCGCTTCCTTCACAACGACCGGCAGTTCCACCACGCTGAGTGCGCCCGACGCGAACGGGAACGACTATCCGTTCACGGCGTCGTGCAGCGGCAGCGCGAACGGTATCTTTTCGATCACCGCTGCTTCGGGAGGCAGTTCCGCCGGCATCAGCCCCGGGCAGCTGAGCGGTCTCTCGCCGGCAGTCACGTATCCGTCCGCGACCCTCAACGCGCTGGGGATGCACACCTACGGCTGCTTCAACGGGACGATCGGCGACGCGAGCATTCTCGCCCTGGACGGTGGGGTCGGAAGCGGCGGTACCTGTAACAGCACCTCCGTATCGAGCTGTTCGGTAACCTTAACCACGACCCAGTCGAATGACGTGATCGTCGTGTATTGCGTCGACGGAACGGGCGGCGGGACATTCAGCACGCCGACCGCGGCCGGACTCACATTTACGCAACGCGGAACGACGTCCAATCTCGCGAATCGAACGCAGGCCCTTTGGTACGCCATCGCTTCGAGTCCCATATCGGAACCGATTACGTGCGCGTGGACGTCGGCGGCGTCGGTCGGAGCCGTGGTCGTCTTCGGCGTTCACGGGGCAAATACGGCGGCTCCCTTCGATACGAACGCGGGTCTGCCGTACTTCAACGCGAACTTTCCAAACCCGAATCCATCCTGCACGATTTCAACCAGCAATGCGTATGACTTCATCTTCACCGGAGTGTATTCGAACGGTGGGGCGATCACCGGCAACCCGCCGAGCCCGTTCAGCAGCATCGCGACCAATGTCAATATGGGGGCTTCCTATGAGGTCGTCGCGGCGACCCAGACCAATCTCACGATCCAATGGTCGACGTCGGGCAGTCCACGCGTCGCTTGGATGTGTGACGCGATCGTGGCCGCGGGCACCTGAACCGGACGCGGCCTTTCAGCGCCGCAGCATGCGGCCGTGGGGTCCCGGAACGCCGATCAGCACGTCGCACTGCGCGCCCGAGGCGATCGCGTCGATCGCCCGGCCGAACGGTGCGCCGGTGTATTTCCCTTCGCGAAACGACCCCATGACGATCAAGTTCGCCTGTTCGCGCGCGGCCAGTTCGAGCACGGCGGGGCCGGTTTGGCGTGCGTGGATCAATTCGGCGCGTAGGGTGGCGCCGGTGTGCTGGGCGATCACTTCGGCCGTCGCGAGGGCGTCGTACCCGCGCCGGTCCTCGTCGGGCGTCGCCGCGTTTTGCGCCAGGATCAGCGGCAGCTCAACGATGTAGACGGCCAGCAGCTCCGCACGTTCGCGTCGCGCGAGCCGCGCCGCCAGCACCATCATGTGCTCGGAGTGAATCTCCTCCGAGAAGACCACCAGGATGCTGCCGACCATCTCTTCGAGCGCCTGTTCGGCAGCCTGCGCGGCGATGTCGGCTTGCGCCTGCGGCGGGTGCAGCATCCAGTACAGGGTCGAACAGATCAGGGCCACGATCGTCAGCGCGATGACGACGCCGGCCGGATGGATCGCGATCATCGGAGGTCGCGCCGAGCGCGGACGTACTGGGCGATCCGCGCGGCGCCCAAGCCGATCAAGGCGACGGCAAAGACCGCGCCCAGAAACTTGGTGTTCAGGGGTGCCGGTGCGACCACGACGCGCCACAGCGTCACGGTGCCGAGGACCAGGAATCCGAAACCGAAGACGGCGCGGTAGAGGTAGACGACTGGACGGTTCGCGCGCATTAGGGCACCTCGCCGGCGGTCGTTGATTCGGGCAGCCGTCCGCGCGCGCGCAGTTTCTCGATGTACTCGTCCATGAGCTCGAGCTCGCCGGCGTCCTTGAGGATCGTGATCTGCTGCTTCGGCCAATCGATGGGTCGCGAACCGAGCAGCGGCAAGCCCTTGCGGCGGCGGTAGATGAAGTACCCCACGATCCCGAAGATGAGCCAGAGCGGACCCGCGACCCGTCCGATCGGGTGGGTGATCATCGTGAAGATCAGGATCGAGAAGATGCCGGCGAAGCCAATCACGCCGACCACCGGAAAGAGCACCCGCTCGCCGCGGAAGTGCAGCGGGATGTTGAACGGAATGCGGAACTTGCGCGGGCTCAGCGGGTCGTTCAGCCGCAGCGCGATCAGCGCGACGAACACGAACGAGTAGCTGGTCGCCGCGCCGAACGCGTACAGGTCGGCGAGCACAC
>Ga0182015_10000279_pt1 | contig 73815 bp, 60 predicted proteins | sample 712P3MmetaG_FD_120478 | JGI IMG/M metagenome (GOLD analysis project Ga0182015, IMG submission 120478) | Permafrost microbial communities from Stordalen Mire, Sweden - 712P3M metaG | ecosystem: Environmental > Terrestrial > Soil > Wetlands > Permafrost | place: Sweden: Stordalen | collected...
ACAAATAAGTTGCCGCAAGCGCAAATGCCAGCACTTTAGCTTTTTCTTCCTCTGTCGCTGGGGTGCCTGCCAGATAGTCGGCTGTTCGCCTCGAGGAGCGACGGGCGCTCCCGAGCGGTGCCGCTCCATTGACCTAAGTTACTAGGCGACCGGTTGTTCGCTGAGGACTTTCTCGCGCTCTTCGGCATCCTGCTGTTCTTCTACGATAGTTGACGGAAGAGCGATGTCGAGAACCTCGTTGATCGTTTTCACGTAATGGATGGTCAGATTCTCAACCTGCTCCGGCGTCAGGTCTTCGTCCACGTTCATTTTGTTTTCGGCGGGAAGGATTACGTCGCGAACTCCCGCGCGTTTTGCCGCCAAAACTTTCTCTTTCACGCCGCCGATGGGCAGCACGTTTCCGCTGAGCGTGATCTCTCCGGTCATCGCTGTTAACGGGCGCACGGGACGCGAGCTCAGCAACGACACCAATGCTGTCGCCATGGTCACGCCCGCCGATGGACCGTCTTTCGGGATTGCTCCCGCCGGAACGTGAATATGGATATCGTGCTCGGCAAAGAAGGTTTCCTGAATTCCAAGCTCGACTGCATTCGACCGCACCCATGTGAGCGCAGCTTGCATCGACTCCTGCATCACCTGGCCGATTTGCCCGGTCATCGTGAAGCCGCCTTTGCCCTTCATCGTATTCGCTTCGATGAATAAAACGTCGCCGCCGGATGGCGTCCACGCCAGACCGACTACGACTCCCGCTCGTTTAGTACGTTCGGCGATTTCACCTTCGCTGCGCACTTTTATGCCGCCGAGAAATTCCTGAACAATCTCGTCGGTGACGATCAGCTTTTCGGTTTTCCCCTCGGCGAGCCGCCGTGCCTGCTTGCGGCAGATCGTGCCAATCGTGCGCTCGAGATTACGGACGCCCGCTTCGCGCGTGTAATGGCGAATCAGGTGGCTCATCGCCTCGGGCGGAAACTCAATCTGCTCAGCCGTAATTCCGTTCTCCTCTATCTGGCGCGGCACCAGATACTGAAACGCAATGTGAACTTTTTCCTCTTCGGTGTATCCCTGAAGCTCGATGATCTCCATGCGGTCGCGCAACGGCTCCGCGATTGGGTCAAGCATGTTCGCCGTAGTAATGAACATCACCTTCGATAGATCGAACGTCACGTCCAGGTAGTTGTCGCGAAACGCCGAGTTCTGCTCGGGATCGAGCGCTTCGAGCAGCGCCGATGACGGATCGCCGCGGAAGTCGCGTCCTACTTTGTCGATTTCATCCAGCATGAAGACCGGATCTTTGGTCTCGGCCCGGCGAATTCCTTGAATGATTTGTCCGGGGAGTGCACCGATGTAAGTTCGACGATGGCCACGAATTTCGGCTTCGTCATGTACCCCGCCGAGTGAAATACGAACGAACTTGCGTCCCAAAGCGCGGGCAATGGATTTTCCCAAAGAAGTTTTACCCACTCCGGGAGGGCCAACGAAGCACAGGATTGGTCCCTTCATGCTCGGTTTAAGCCGCCTGACCGAAAGATAATCGAGAATACGATCTTTCACTTTCTTCAGATCGTAGTGATCGGTGTCCAAAATTTCTTTGGCCTTGATGATGTCGACTTCGCCGCCGGAGGTCTTAGCCCACGGCAGCGCTGCCAGCCATTCCACGTAGTTGCGTGTGACCGAATAATCGGCCGCCATTGGCGACATGCGTGAAAGTCGCCCCAGTTCTTTCAGCGCTTCTTTCTTCACGTCATCGGGCATTCCGGCAGCTTCGATTTTCTGCCGCAAATCTTCGGTATCGCGAGCGCCCTCGTCTTGCTCGCCCAGTTCTTTCTGGATCGCCTTCATCTGCTCGCGCAGGTAATACTCGCGCTGCGTTTGCTGAACCCGATCCTGCACTTCGGACTGAATCTTGTTGCGAAGTTGCTGGACTTCAAGTTCCTTGACCAGATGCTGATTAATTTTTTCGAGACGCACGCGGACGTCCATAGTCTCCAAGGCGTCCTGTTTATCGGCAGTCGAAAGCGAGGGCAGATTCGACCCGATGAAATCCACCAGGCGACCCGGCTCTTCTATATTCATCGCGACCGTGGAAAGCTCGTCCGATAATGTCGGCGATCCCGCAACGATTTGCTGGAACAACGTCAGAACATTGCGCTGCAAGGCTTCGACTTCAGAACTTTTCGGCGGAATCGCCTCAGGAACCGATACCACTTTGCCCCGCATAAACGGGTTGAGCTGGGTGAACTCCACCAGCCGAACTCTTTCCAGGCCCTCGGCAAATACAAACAGGCTCTGGTTGGGCATCTTTACAACTTTGTGGACCACAGCCAATGAACCGACTGTGTACAAATCGCTGGGCTGCGGGGCGTCCACGCGAGCTTCGCGCTGGGCCACGACCACTATAGTTTTATCCTCGCCGAGCGAGTTAATCAGCTGAACCGAGCTCTCGCGACCAACGGTAAGCGGCAGAACCGCATGGGGAAACAACACGGTGTCGCGGACCGGCAGAATCGGCAGGGCGCGGTCTTCCTGCTCCTTACTTAACGGGAGGTTCTCCTCATTCACAATGCGCTCAACGCGCGTTTGTTGTGCCATATTTTCACCTTGAGTGTCGTATGCTCAAGTTTGATGTTCAAGATTTCCAAAGGATGCACACCGGACGCAAAGCTCTGAAAGCATTTCCTTTTTGCGCCCACAAAATCGGATTCTATTCCTTCCGCTGACAACCTGCATAAACCAAAGGTACCTGCCTCGGAGTTATGTGCCGATTTGGGGTTCGACCTTCGATGGAGCGACGGGCGTCCGCCGCCCGTCATGTCGGGCCGGGGACGCCTGACTGTCTATCCCTATTCATGCGGCCGGATAAATTCCCAACACCTTTACCAAGTCGGCTACTTTGGCCAGGTCCTTTAGCGCGGCTCGCGCCTCTCTGTCGTCGCCACGCATAAAATCCACGTAGAAAACGTATTCCCATGGCCGTCCCCGCATGGGACGGGATTCGATTTTGCTCAGGCTGATATCCCGCGATTCGAACACGCTCAGAGCGCGATACAACGCTCCCGGAACATTCTTCAGTCCGAACGCAATCGAAGTTTTATTCGCGCCCGGTTGCACGTGACGGTTAGGCCGCAGTAAAAAAAACCTGGTGAAGTTCTTTTTGTCGTCTTCGATGCCAGCTCGCAGAATTTTCCCGCCATAGACCGGCGCTGCCTGCTTGCCCGCTATTCCTCCGGCGTCGCGAATATCTCCGGATACAACGTGTTTCACGCTACCCGCCGTGTCATAAAACGGCATCGCCTGAATCTTCGGATACCGCCGAAAGAAATCCCGGCATTGATCGAGCGCAACCGGATGTGAGTAAGCGCGTCTCAAATCTGCAAACTTAACGCCCGGGGCGGCGATCAAATTGTGCACGATCCGCAGGCGAAATTCACTTTGGATGAATACCGCATTCGCCAGCAGCAAGTCGAAGTGTTCGGTCACCGATCCCGCCAACGAATTCTCGATCGGAATCACTGCCGCTCCCACCGATCGATTTTGCAAGCGCTGAAATACCTCCGCCGACCGCGAACAGGAAACTACTTCGCTGCCCGGAACCATTTTTTTAGCGGCTTCATCGCTAAACGACCCTGCCTCGCCCTGAATCGCAATTTTCGGAACTTGCATAACGAAACGTTAATCGCGACGATTGCGGAAAGCAATTGGCGAAACACGTAGGGACAGCCGCCCACGGCTGTCCGGCCGGGCAGGATCAATGGAGAAACGGGCGTCCCCTCCCGGCATGTCGGGCCGGGGCACGCCCGTCTCTCCAATGCCAATTCATGCCAAGGTCGGCGAGACTTTCCGGCTATAAGCTTTTCGTTAGGACGAAGGCATCCAAACCCGTCGAATAATATCCGGTAATTCTCTTTACCACCTTGTACCCGTGGCGTTCGTAGAATTTTTGGGCAGGCAGATTATCGACTGCCGTTTCCAGCCTTACCCCATCGCAATTGGCGCCCCGCAGCCGTTCTTCGGCAGCTGCTAGTAAGGCAGAGCCGACGCCAGATCTGCGTCCGGCAGATACAACGTCAATGGTGATTATGTGTGCGCTTTTTGTTGGACTTGCATGAGCAACGATAAAGCCAAGGATCGGGATTCCGCGACTATCCGCCCCGATAATTTCTGCCACCAGCGTGAATACTCGAGGGGCCCATACATATGCCCGCAATTCGGCCTTGGAGTAGGCAATGCCCGGCGGAAAGCAGCTCTGATCAATCTGCCACAATGTGCCGAAATCGGCACGACGGAAATCTCGAATGCCGAAGTCCACACCGCATTCTAATCTGGGTTGGCCGAGCCCAGATTACGGCGCTCAAGAACAGCTCCGCCCACAAAAAATAATCTGCCAAACCGGTTGATCAGAGCTACCCGTTGGACGTACCATTTGCATCTGAGGTTCCTGTGGGGCGTCTTCTCATTATTGACGTTCTTGGTGCGGCCGGGTTAATCGGCCTCTGGTACATCCTTTTTGCCCGTTATAACCGCCAAAAGGGTGCTTTAGCGCTGCGGTGGGTGCAACTCGCGTGCTCGAATCGCGGACGCATCATTGAATCCCGCTGGCTGAGCGCCTGTCGCTTGCAAGCTCACTTGAGCCTTGCTTCCAATTGGTTTGATAACACAAGAGTTACTATCCGCCTTCGGCCCCGCCCAGTTCCAGTGCAATGGCTTCTTTCCATATGGAGAAAGCAGAAAGAGACCGTCACCTTCGAAGCCGATCTCGATGAAGTCCCCAACTTTCAGTTGGAAGTCTTTCGCCATCGTTGGATCACCGACAAGAGCGGCTCGTTGAGCAATCCGAAACGCAATTGGGAAATTGCGCGGCCTGGTCCGGTTGTTCTGACCACGCGAACCGAGTGGACCCACGAGCTCACTCCCGTAGTCAATACGCTGATGACTTCACGCGGGCACAGCCTGATGACGGTCCGCTTCCGCCCCAATTCTCCTCACTTGGTTGCGACTATTCCCCTCGACGCCGTGTGTGACGAGCAAACCGCCGCCGGATTCCTGACGGTCCTGCGCGACCTTGCCGCCGGCGCCTCCACCTCCCGGCAGTAAAACATGCCCTACAATGTGTTGGTGCACTGTTAAAAAAATCTTGGGTTTGGTGCCCCAGTTCGCGTCCGCCCCTTGGATTTTGGGCGCTAACCTGGGCCAAGCGTCCACACTGATTTCGATGGAGTACCAATGAGTCGGGTTGAAATGTTGAACGATATTCTTGCGCAGAATCCCAACGACGCCTTCGCCCGTTACGGACTGGCAATGGAGTTTTCCAACTCCGGCGACGTAGAAAAAGCTGTAGCTGAATTCGGCAAACTCCTGTCCGCTCATCCTGACTACACTGCGGGATATTTCATGGCTGCCCAGGCTCTGGCCAAAGCCGCACGAAACGAAGAGGCAAAAAAGATGTTGGCCGAGGGCATTGTCTCAGCCTCCCGCACCGGAAATGCCCACGCCCAAGCCGAAATGGAAGCGATGCTTGCCGAACTTGGATAGGACCGATCCTACTTGCCAAATGTCGACCTCACGAAAGCAAAAAAGAGAACGTCAAAAGTCGCGGACAAGAGTGTCCGCGCCACATAGTCAAAGTCAGATACGTGTTACGCCTGATTGACCGTCGGTGTCGCTAATGCTATAAATGCGAGGTTTTGCGGAGGTCGGATCAAGACGATCTGCCCCGCAACATCCGACGCGGCCAAGCTCAGAAGTCTTGTTCAAAGTCGCGTAGTGGAAGCGTGTTCGGAACTGCGGCTCACGATGAACGCGCCATTCAAGCTCGTACCATTGTTGCCGATTAATGGTGCCAAAACACGTTGTCATCCTGGATAAATCATCCCCGGAGGATTTTCCCTATGCGCAACTCCCTTTCAGATTTGTCATGTCGTACCCGCGGATTTTCCAAAACCGCGGCATCGGTTCTAACAGTTCTATTTCTGGGCGCTTCCGCCGCGCTGGCCCAGCCGTCGCCTGAAGCTGGCGGCGAAGCTGATCTCAAGCTGCCAGATCTCTCCCAGGTAAATTTTCTTGGCATGAACGGGCATAAACTGCTCACCATTGGAATCTTGTTCTGCCTCTTCGGACTGGCTTTCGGCATGACCATTTATGTCCGCCTGAAAAACTTGCCCGTACACCGCACCATGCTCGAAATTTCTGAGCTGATTTACGAAACCTGCAAAACCTACTTACTCACCCAGGGAAAATTCCTTCTGCTTTTGTGGGTTTTCATTGCCGTGGTGATCGTGCTTTACTTCGGCATTCTGTCTCCCGTTCCCGGGAAGCCAGTCTCCACCACCTTGCCGATTATCCTGGCGTTCAGCCTGCTCGGAATCGCCGGCAGTTATGGCGTGGCCTGGTTCGGCATCCGGGTAAATACGTTCGCCAACTCGCGCACTGCATTCGCCAGCCTGCGCGGCAAACCTTATCCCGTGTACCAAATCCCTCTGGAAGCCGGAATGAGTATCGGCATGATGCTCATCAGCGTCGAACTGCTGATCATGCTCTTTATCTTGCTATGGGTGCCTAGGGATTATGCCGGATCGTGTTTCATCGGCTTTGCAATCGGCGAATCTCTAGGCGCGGCGGCTCTCCGCATTGCAGGCGGAATTTTTACCAAGATTGCTGACATCGGCTCCGACCTGATGAAAATTGTCTTCAAAATCAAAGAAGACGACGCACGCAATCCCGGTGTGATCGCGGATTGCACCGGCGACAATGCCGGCGATTCGGTAGGGCCCTCCGCCGACGGCTTTGAAACTTACGGCGTTACTGGCGTCGCGCTGATCACATTTATTTTGCTGGGCGTGAAAGATCCGGTGGTTCAAGTTCAGTTGCTGGTCTGGATCTTCGTCATGCGCGTTGCCATGCTGGTCGCCAGCACGGTCGCTTATTTCCTCAACGCCGGTATCGCCAAAGCGCGCTACGCCGGCAAAGATGAGATGAATTTCGAAGCGCCGCTGACCTCGCTGGTATGGATCACGTCCATCGTCTCGATAATCCTGACGTTCATCATCTCGGCCATCATTATTCCCCTCCTGGGCGGTGACTCTACGCAATGGTGGAAACTAGCTTCGATCATCTCCTGCGGAACCCTGGCTGGCGCCGTGATTCCGGAGCTGGTAAAGGTTTTCACCTCGACTGAATCTCGGCACGTAAAGGAAGTCGTAACCTCGGCGCAGGAGGGCGGCGCATCGCTGGGAATCTTGTCCGGCTTCGTAGCCGGAAATTTCTCCGCCTACTATTTAGGACTCACCATGGTCGTCCTGATGTCCGTGGGATATTACTTCAGCACCATGGGACTCGCCGAAGCCGCCACGATGATTGCCGCACCCGTTTTCGCCTTTGGCCTGGTCGCATTCGGATTTCTTGGGATGGGCCCGGTAACGATCGCGGTAGATTCTTACGGCCCGGTCACCGACAACGCGCAGTCGGTCTATGAGCTTTCATTGATCGAGCATGTTCCCAGCATCGAAGCCGAACTCAAACGCACATACAACATCGACGTGAATTTTGAGCGCGCCAAATATTTGCTCGAAACCAACGACGGCGCGGGAAACACATTCAAAGCCACGGCAAAGCCGGTCTTAATCGGTACCGCCGTCGTCGGCGCCACCACTATGATCTTCTCCATCATTATGGCTTTGACCTCAGGCCTCACCGAGAATGTAGATAAGCTCTCCCTGCTGCATGCTCCATTCGTCCTCGGATTAATCACCGGCGGCGCAATGATCTACTGGTTTACCGGCGCCTCCACGCAGGCCGTTACCACCGGCGCTTACCGCGCGGTCGAATTCATCAAGGCCCACATCAAACTGGAAGGGGTTGAAAGGGCTTCGGTCGCGGATAGCAAAAAGGTCGTCGAGATCTGCACCAAGTACGCGCAAAAAGGAATGCTGAATATTTTCCTCGCAGTATTCTTCGCCACGTTGTCGTTCGCTTTCATCGAGCCGTTCTATTTCATCGGTTACTTAATCTCAATCGCGATCTTCGGTCTCTACCAGGCGATCTTCATGGCCAATGCCGGCGGCGCGTGGGATAACGCCAAGAAAATCGTGGAAGTTGAATTGAAACAAAAAGGCACGCCACTTCACGATGCGACCGTCATCGGCGACACCGTCGGCGATCCCTTTAAAGACACTTCTTCAGTCGCCCTCAATCCGGTCATCAAGTTCACGACGCTTTTCGGATTGTTAGCGGTGGAACTGGCGGTGCAATTAACCATCCAGCAAGGCGCGATGCTCGGGCACATACTGGCAGCGGTATTCTTCGCCATATCTTTCTTCTTCGTCTATCGCTCGTTCTACGGAATGCGCATCGGAAAGGATGTCGTGCACAGCGCAGCTGCCGTCGCGGCGAATTGAATCACGTAGGGAAGGCCGTCTCTGATCGCGCAGGGACAGCCGCCCCCGTCCGTCCGGGACGAGCACAGCTCGGCCTTGAACTTTGAATTCCGAATCTCAAGCCAACAATCTTGATCGCGCTTCGCTCGATTGGACAGCCGGGGCGGCTGTCCCTACGTAGTCTTTTCAGAAGTTGTATTTCAGCGCGACCTGCATCAACCTGGGCGCAGCCGCGCTGACCACATGCCCAAATGTGGAGCTGCTGATGTTGCCATCTACCGAGGTTGGACCAAAGAACTGCGCATGATTAAAAACATTGAATGCTTCACCGCGCAACTCGAGCGACTTCGATTCGGTTAATAAGAAGCTCTTGGCCAACGCCGCATCATAATTGTCGCTTCCGGGACCGAAAAAGAATCGTCGCTTCGCATTTCCCGGCGTTCCGAGCGGCTGCAAGCCGAACAGCGAAGTATTGAAGTACGAGTTTCCATCTCGCGGATCCGCATTTAAATTCAGCGGCCCGGCCGTATATTGCGGCTCATCCACTCCATAGTTGTTAATCCCGTTCGGCGCGGATCCCAACAAGGAATTGTCGCCATAATTCAGCAGCGTCACCGGAAATCCGCTGCTGAAGTGGGTAATGCCTGAGAGCGTCCAGCTTTGCGTCCATCGGCCGGAAGTCCGAAACATCCATGCCACCGGGAGCTGATGCGAATAGCTAACCACGAAATTGTGTTTTATATCGAAAGCCGACAAGGCATAGCTAAGTGCCGGATCAATGGGATTCACTTCTTCTCCGACATTGGAAGATTGATCCATCGATTTGCTAAAGGTATAGCTGGCAAATATCTCGAAGGGCCCAGTAGTGTGCCGGACGCTAACCTCCAGCGCGTTGTAATTCGAATTGCCAGTTGTCGATTGATTGGTGTCGCTTCCGAAATTCGGCCCCAACGGCCCGCGGGTCGCACCTTCGTTGAATGGCCCGCACCCTGGCGTACTCAAGCACAGTGCCGGATTCCCCGGATTCGATTCCACCAGCACCAGCAGCCGGTGGGCCTCGGTTCCAACGTAGCTCGCGCTGAGCAATGTTTTATTCCCCACTTCGCGCTCCAGCGACAGCATGTATTCCTCCGTGTAAGGAATTCGGTTGGTTGTGGGATACGCCGGAATGCCGCTAATCGGCGTGTACTGTGACCAATTCACATTCGCGTCGGGATGGCTGCGGGACACATTCAACGGCGCCAGGCTGACGGGAAAATATTGGCCAAGATTGCGACCGGTGGACGCGGTAACGAATGGGTCGGAAAATAGAGGCGGCCCAGGACTGCTGTATGTTGTCCCGTAGGGTGCGTTCGCAGCCAGCACTCCAATTGTGAGCGCCTCAATGGAAGTGTAATAAAGACCGAACCCGGCTCGTACGCTGGTTTTGCCGGGACCTCCAAGCAATTTGCGGGCGAGACCGCCCGACGTAACATTCGGCGAATACGCTAACCCGATGCGTGGTGAAAACTCATCGCCCGGCGGCGCCAGGGTGCGAGGCACGCCGGGATCGGTCGGGAACAAAATCCCCGCCGGCGCAGTCGGGAAAACCACCGACTGCTTACCCGGCTCGGTCGTCGAAATCTGATTATATTTTTCATACCACGGCTCGATGCGATCGAAACGCAATCCATAATTCAAAGTAAGATTCGATTTCAAATGCCAACTGTCCTGCGCAAAAAAACCCGTGTATTTATTCCGCCCATAAAACGGATTCAGTTGGCTCTGGTTGTACTGGCTTGGAATGCCTAATAAGAAATCGGCAAAATCGCTGCCGGTCTCACTCCCCGAGAACAGAAAACTTCCATTGAACTGCGCAATAGGATTGACGTTTACCTGATCGAAATGAAACTCGCCACCAATCTTCAAAGTGTGACGCCCGGCAATCTTTGAAAAATTGTCAAGCCACTGATAGGTGTCGTTCTCCTGCTTCAACTCATTCGTGTTGGTTCCAATCGAAAAATTATTGAATACAATGTTTTCCACGCCCTCGTTTTCTGGCGCTAGCGGAACAATGGTCGGATTACCGGCCGAATCCACGAAACCCTGCGACGCGAGGCTGACGCCGACACCTCCCTCGGGCTCTCCCAGAGTGTTGGCGCTGCGCATGAAACTGAAGCGGAATTCGTTGACCGCCATCGAACCCAAAGTCTTCGTATCCCCCAAGCTCAATAGCTGTGCCCTGCCAACGGACAAAGCATCGAAACCAGGAACGCTCGCGCCTCCCTGGGCCACTGGGTACGGATTATCCAGGGAATAGTCATCCACAAAATAGTATGCGGCCAGCATTCCCCATGCGGTATTCGCATCTATGCGCAAAGCGCCTTTGTCATCGCGCAGCGCCTGATTGTAAGCGGAGGTCGAAAATTCGGTACCGGGAACATCCGGCGACGGAATGTATTGCAGCAAGTGTTGCGCGGGCCCGGAGAATGCCGCCGCGGGAATCACCGCGTTAGGCAACACGCATTGTGTATTTCCCACACAGCCGTGGAAATAGTACGGCTCTCCTGCCGAGACTTGATAGCCAAGACGCTGCGACAGGGTGCTCGCCCAACCCGCGCCAGTCACGGTCGTAGGCACACTCATCGACTCGGCGTTGACTGTCGTAAACGACGAGGCCAGGTCCGACAGATTGCCCGACCTATCTTGTAAAGATGGGACTGGAATGTCTCCGGTATCCACTCCTTGTCTTTGTCGCGTCCCTTGATAATCGGCGAAAAAGAATATTTTGTTTCGCTTGATAGGGCCACCGATGGTTCCCCCAAATTGATTTTGAATGAAGGTAGCCCGTTGGGGAGAGAAATAGTTTCGCGCGTCCAAATCCGTATTTCGCAAAAATTCGAACAGATCGCCATGAAACGAATTAGTCCCGGATTTCGTAATGACATTGATCTGGCCGCCGCTGAATTCGCCATATTCGGCGTCGAAATTATTGGTCAGAATGCGAAATTCGGCAATCGAATCCAGATTCGGAATAATCGCCGTCCCCATGTTGACGTCTTCTTCCGCATCGCTTCCGTTCACAATGAAAGCGTTGGCAAATTCTCTCTGGCCGTTGATGGAAATTGTGCCCGGATTCAAATCGCCTGAGGGGGACAATGCGCTCGCGCCCACATCCTGCACGGTATTGGAGGTAATGGAAGATGCGGGGGCTACGCCCGGTTGCAGGGTGAGCAGGTCGGTATAGCTGCGTCCATTCAGGGGGACGCTGGTCATCTCCGCCGCCGTTATCAGATCACCCATCTGGCTGCCGTTGGTTTCTACGTGCGCTGCGCTGTCATCCACCGTGACCTCTTCGTTGTGTTCGCCGACCGTCAGGGTTGTGTCGATGAACGACGCACTATTCGCGTCCACAGTGACGTCATGGCGAAGACACGGCTTGAATCCCGGATGGCTTACCTCCACGTCGTAATGACCGATCGCAATCATGGGGAAAGCATACGAGCCGTTGCTATCTGTCATCGCCTTTTGCGCCACACCCGTATCGACGTTTTTGGCTGTGACAGTAGCTCCAGGGATCACGGCCCCACTCGAATCCTTGACCATGCCGGAAATGCTTCCCCCGACGCTCGCACTAAGCGTGGCGCTCAAAAACAAGACGACTATTGATGCCAATCCAAATCGCCAGTAATATCCCACATTCATTTAGCTTCCGTTCTGCACTAGTTATTGCAACTCGATTGCAAGTATGTGACGAACCAATCGTAGAGGGCGCCGTCGTCAAGGGTCAAGCAACGTATGTATTATTTGTGTCAGACTTGTTGCAACCAATTGCAACGCAGAGGCCAGCGTCAATTAGTATTTGACGTCATCCTCAGGGCCGCACGGCCCGAAGGATCTGGCGCGCATCGTGTCCACTCTGCACCGTGCCAGACCCGGTCCCCGCCTCAGGGCGACGTCACAAGTGGGTCCATCAAGAGGGCGTCGAGACACGGCACCGGCCGCAATAGCCGCCAACTTCAAGGCGTGTGACCACAATATGAAAATGGCAGTCGCGCTGGATTTGTCCCTTAAGCCGGTCAAACAGATCGCTTTCGAACTCAGTGATCTTGCCGCATCGTAAACAAGCCATATGTATATGATCCCTTTGCGGACGCCGCTCGTAGAAGTGCTTTTCCCCCTGCATGTGCATAAGATCCAACTCGTCTATCAGCCCATGACGCTTCAGCAATTTTAACGTTCGATACACGGTTACGCGATTCAGTTTGGGATCGAGTTTACGCGCCCGCCGTAGTAATTGGCTGGCGTCCAGATGTTGCCTGGCAGTTTCTACAACGCTCAATATTGTCCGGCGTTGGTGCGTCATGCGTAGTCCGCGCGACATAAGCTCGGCCTGTAGTCTTCCAGGCACTTCGGTTTGCGGCAGAGGCATATCGTATTGTAACGCGGTTGCATTAAACGAGAACGCATACTTTGTCCTCGAATTATCGATGTCGCTTGCGGGCAGGCGCGGAATAAGGGAGGGATTAAATCTTTACTGGAATTCCGGCTGTTAGTTGCCTTTCATCTTCTCTTTTACGCTGTGAGCCAGCTTCTCTATTTCGTCGGCCTTCTTGATTACGTCCACCGACAGCACATTTTGGTTGGTCTTATCCACATACTGTTTCAGTTGCGTGCTCAAGTCCAGCAACTTGTCGGTGTCGCGCTTAAGCTGGGCTTGTCGCTCTTCATTCAATCTCTTCTGCATCGCTTTGTTGAGTTTCTCTGCACTCTCGGTATCGTTCATGGGGTTTTCATGGGCACCGGGAGGCGGATTATCCAGCGGGTGATTTGGTTGCTGACACAGCATCTGGCGCGGGGCCAACACTAGCAGGAACAGGGAAATGAATAGCAAACGAATACGCACGGCCACCTCCCGTTTAGGAATCCCCAGATTATACCTACACACGCTCCGTAACGGGCCGCAGGCATCTAATGCGATGTTTATAATCAGCTATCAATATGGGCCATTTTCTGCTGCTCGCAATTTCCGATACTTCTAATCTTCCCCTGTTATTCCGAGGCTGGCGCGAAGACGCGATGAATTTCGTTCGCAACAGCGCCCCTAAATTAATCCTTATAGCCATCGGCGCAATCATATTGATTCGCCTGGTCCGGATAGCCACTCGCAGACTCGCTGCTTTGCAGGAAAAAAAACTCCCCTCCGGCTTGCGGGCGCAGCAAATACGCACGCTGGCCAGCGTTATTAACAGTGTAGGGACGTTTGTAATTTTGTTCTGGGTTTTGCTTCAGGCGCTGCCGCTGTTTGGTTTGCATCCCGGGCCACTACTTGCCAGCGCCGGAATCGCCGGCTTGGCGATTGGTTTCGGCGCGCAAACCATGGTGCACGATTTTATCAACGGCTTCTTTATTCTCTTTGAAAATCAATATGACCTGGGTGACGTGGTGCGCATTGCCGGAGTAAAAGGCACGGTAGAGGAGATGAGCCTGCGCCGCACTACCCTGCGCGATGATGATGGAACTGTTCACATCGTGCCGAACAGCGAAATCAAAATCGTCTCCAATACCACGCGCGATTGGTCGCAACTCACTCTTCGTGTCATAGTTGCCTATAGCGAGCCCAGCGACAAAGTTGTGAAGCTGCTGAATCAGGTCGGAGAGGAGCTTCGCCACGATCCGGCGTACGCCAACGACATCGTCAGCGACATTCAGGTGCCCGGAATTGATCGCGTGGGTAATGGAGAAGCCGAGTATCTTATGCTGGTAAAAACCCTTCCTACCAAACAATACGCAGTAAGCCGCGAACTACGCCGCAGAATCAAAGAATGCTTCCAGAAAAACAATATTCAAACGGCCGGTCCCGGAAGGGTGTACGTAATGGACCAGGGTGCAGTGCAGCCCTTGTAAGCTATTACTAATTTCGCTCCGGGATTAAAGTGAGCAATTTTGGCTATCGCGATAGTCTCGTCGGGCATACGATCTGGGAGTGAATATGACGCTTATGTCGATCCGCGCGGCAGATAGCAATAATCCTTCACAAACTCCGGCTGTTCCCGAACCATTGCGCACTCCGGAAGCACAGCCGCAACAACCGGTATACGAACCTTATTCCGAGAATCCTAAGGACGCGCAGCCAGCCTATAAACCATACGAGGGAATTTAGGCAACTTGTGGGAAGTCACATTGCCCTGCAAATTGAAACGGGACTTCACCGCTCCCCACACATTTCATAAAGCTTCGTTATAGTCTTCCAATTTCGCGTAGTCGCCTGAACCGATAGAGCCTTTTCCAGCGCGCTATTCGAAAACTTGGTCTCCCCATAACCCCTGGGACAATGCAGATATATTTCCCTGCCGCCCTAATTGAAGCGGTCGGGACCGGCGGAAATCTTCTCCAGTAATTTTAAAACTGTCTTCTCGGGCGCCTGCGCTAAAAGCGTTACGTGCAGCCGGGAAGCATCCATTCCCGCTTCCCTTGAGAAATAAATTGTTTTGGATTAAGTCTAGAAGTTCGTTCGGCGTTCTCACGATCACAGGCACCGCGAAACCGAAAACGCTCAACAACTTTTTCTCAATCTTAGTTGCAAGCCGGCTGGTATCCGCAGCGGTCGCCTTGAAAACCACATTCCACTTTGGATGTATGTCTTAACGTCTTCGAATCCTAACTCCTGCATGGCTCCTTGGAGCGCTTCCATCTTGATGCGCTTGTGGGGGCCAATATTAATTCCTCGCAGTAACGCAATGTACCTTGATTTGGCCATTACGTCCCCTGTGAGGACGTCTTATTGCACCGAAGCTCGATCAAGCTACGGCCGCAACCCTACCGTTCCCACTCGGCCTAAAACCATGCTTTGCTGTCGTTTTACTGTTGTTGATCGCCCCCTGTTTGCTGAGTAGTATTAACCAATGAAACGTATCATTCAGGTACATATCACTAAGGGTGAGCATTATTTCGTGGCGGAGTGTGTCGACCTGCCCGTTGTTACTCAAGCAAAATCGCTCGATGAGTTGGCTGACAATTTAAGGGAAGCTATTGGTCTTCAATTGGAAGGCGAGAACCTCGCCGATTTCGGTCTGGCGGACGAACCATCCATCCTGGCAAGCTTTGAAGTAGAACCCCTGGCGCATGCCAAAGCCTAGAGTCCTTTCCGGCCCGGACGTCATAAAGATCTTTTCGGGGTTCGGTTTTTAGATTGCCTCGCAGCGCGGAAGTCACGTTAAGCTACGCCGCATTCTAGCCGGCGGCGTTCGACAAACTCTGACAATTCCAAACCACAAGGAATTAGATCGCGGGACTTTGTTAGCTATTTACAGGCAGGCCCTGCGCTACATCCCGGCAGAGGAACTCGCGCCGCATTTCCTTACGAGCAAGTAGTGGCGCCGAGGTTTTGGCGTTGCTCATCTGGCGCGGACACTCTTGTCCGCGAGCTTTTGACTTAGAAACGCGGACAAGAGTGCCCGCGCCACTCGAGCCTATAGCGAACTCATATTCGACAAGAATTCCCCATTCGACTTTGTCTTGTTCAACTTATCAATGAGTAATTCCATCGCTTCGACGGGACTCAGCGGGTTCAGAACTTTCCTCAGCACCCAGATGCGGGTCAAATCTTCTTTCGGGATCAGCAGTTCTTCTTTTCTCGTGCCAGAGCGCTGAATATCGATCGCTGGGAACGTCCGCTTATCAACCAGCTTTCGGTCGAGGATGATTTCCATGTTGCCGGTGCCCTTGAATTCTTCAAAGATCACGTCATCCATGCGGGACCCAGTGTCGATCAGGGCAGTCGCGATAATCGTCAGTGATCCGCCTTCTTCAATATTGCGAGCCGATCCGAAAAAGCGCTTCGGACGCTGCAACGCATTCGAATCTACGCCGCCTGAAAGCACCTTGCCGGAAGGCGGAACGATCGTGTTATAAGCGCGAGCCAACCGCGTAATCGAGTCAAGAAGGATGACGACATCCCGTTTGTGCTCCACCAGTCGCTTAGCTTTCTCGATCACCATCTCAGCGACTTGAACGTGCCGCGCCGCCGGTTCATCGAACGTCGAAGAAATAACTTCGCCCTTCACGGAACGCTGCATATCCGTGACTTCTTCGGGACGTTCGTCAATTAGAAGAACGATTAAGACAACCTCGGGGTGATTGGTCGTAATCGAGTTCGCCACATTTTGCAGCAGCATCGTTTTGCCGGCGCGTGGAGGCGACACAATCAATCCGCGCTGCCCTTTTCCAATCGGCGTCAGCAAATCCATCACGCGCGCGCTCACGTTCTCGCGCAGAGTCTCAAGCTTCAAACGCTCCTGCGGATACAGCGGCGTCAAATTATCGAACAGAATCTTGTTGCGCGCCTCATCGGGAGATTCGAAGTTGACCGCCTCAATCTTCACTAGCGCGAAATATTTTTCTCCCTCATGCGGAGGCCGCACCTGTCCGCTGATCGTGTCTCCGGTCTTGAGATCGAATTTGCGAATCTGCGACGGCGACACATAAATGTCGTCCGGTCCCGGCAAATAGTTGTAGTCGGGAGAGCGCAAAAATCCGTAGCCGTCGGGCAGAATTTCCAGCACGCCCTCGGCAAAAATGTGTCCTTCTTTTTCACTCTGCGCCTGCAAAATCTTGAAGATCAGATCCTGCTTGCGCAATCCACTGGCCCCGGGCAAGTCCAAAGATCGGGCGATCTTGGTCAGCTCAGTTATGTTCTTTTCTTTTAATTCAGCGATGGTCATTAGTCACCTGCGAGGAGATTTTCAAAGGGGGGTCGGTCGAATTCGGGAAGACTTACACTTAGCGGGCAGGATGGCGGGGCTGGTTACGCAGCCCGCCGTTGAGCCTCGGCAAAATGTTCCGGTTCGGAGAGAATCGTCTGGCGCTCCGAGCTTGCAATCTTGTCCAGGACTTCGTTCATCGTCTCCTGGATCCTGGTATTTGGTTTGTGAAACTTACGGGTAGCCTTGGAAGCAAGCTGACAAAGCATATACCGGTTGCGCAATGTATGTAAAGCCTCAAAAACACGATCAGAACGCATGATTCGTCCTCCTGACTCCAATTAAGCTTCCCCGCGTTCCGTTAGCGACTCGGCAGGCCGGGTCTAACCTGCGTGTAAGTAGCACAATTCAGACGGGTTGTAAGGAGCTTGAACTATCTGTATAGATGCTCCGCAGGCGCCGAAAGTTTCTCAGGTTTCTGGATTTTGGCCCAAGTATCAGCGGAGGTACGTAAGACTGGTTTCGAGTAACTTACCCTCGGAACGCCCTACTTTACGTGGAAATCCCAAGAAGTCAAGTAATTCTTTGTATACATTGTCTTTGACAAAGCGCGGCGCTGGCCATACATTCTCGAACTGGATTCGCGGAAGGGGCGGCCATGGACCGAAGACTTTTCTGGAGCGGACCTGATTGCCGTTTTTGTGTAGTGCCGGCAACGCCCGCGCGGGCAGACAGTCTGCATACGGCCGTAACCGAAATCATCGTCGGAATCGTGGTGGTATCCGCGGCAATCGCGGTAACCGCAACGGTTCTGATCATTCATTACAAACCCAAAAAGATAGCGATCACCGGGTGTGTCAATTCCGGGCCCCAAGGAATGAGCATAACCGACGAAAAAGACAACCGGAACTACACCATATCCGGAAGCGCAAGCGGCCTTAAGACTGGCGAACGCATGGCGCTCGAAGGCAGAGCCAAAAAAACCGGCCACACCATGATTTTCGAACCTCACAGAGTAATTAAAGATTTCGGACCGTGTCAGCCCTAAATTTGTCTAGCTCGGTTCTAGCGATGCCGCCATCAAGGGCGGGGCCGGAAGAACGACTACCGCATGCGCCCGGCGGCTAGTGCTTGTGCCCAATCCTCGCGGCCCAACTCGCGAGCTCGCATTGCGGCTTCGTCCCATTCATAACGGACTCGATGAAATGAAACAATCCAACTTCCACTTCGCGCTTCCAGTACCGCATACGAAGCGTGCGGAGCATATGTCTCCATGAAATGATTCACAGGAAGTGCATCTTCATATGCGGGAAGGCCGACGCTGCCGGGATTCAACACGAGTTGGCCGCCTGGCAGTTGAATCATACGGGCAATATGCGAGTGCCCGCACAAAATTGCTGGCTCCCGGACCGACCCAAGCAGTTCGGCAATGCTGCGGGCTGGACGGACATGGGGATTCCCCGAAATCACATCTTCGAGCAGATAAGTTGTATCGCTCGCCGGCGTACCGTGACAGAGAAAAACTGAATCATTTATCACGGCAGTCCCGGGCAGACTCCGTAACCACAGGATCGGATCATCGCCCAGGGAATGATTGACGAAGGCCAGGGTTTTACTGGCGCGTAGATCGTCTGGAGTCGCGTTAAAGATCGCGCGATCCTGGTTTCCGGCGACAGTTGCTATAACATTCGTGCTTTGAAGAATTCTGTAGGTTTCCAGCGGTTGCAGCGGACCATAGAGAAGGTCTCCACGATTTACAAACCGCCGGACGCCACGTCCGTCCGCGTCTCGCAGGACCGCCTTGAGGGCCAGGGCATTTGCGTGTATGTCGGACAAAACACCGAGCTTCTCAAACATGGCGGTTTGCAGATTGTATTGTTTCGTTCAAGAATGTATAGGCTTTGACGAATTGGCTGTTAGCGAGGCTCTCGCTTTGAGTCGGTTTCGGCTGGGACCTCTGTACGTATTCACCGCTCGTCAGTCGTTAACATAAACGGGATCTCAGAGATTACGCCAGATGGTGGCGACTTTTCCGTCACTCTTCGAACCAAACCAAATTAAGCGGTCGACTTCGCCGGGGGACAGCCCGGGTGCTCGGCTTATTGCTAGTCGTGAGCTTCCAGGAACATCAAGTCGAACAAACTTCCCGAGCCATTAGGCTTGACGCTCACAATATGCTGCCGTGCTTTCGTGCCTGACTTGAATACTCTTTCGCCTGCATCGGTCTTTCCATCGTCGTCGCAAGTAAGTTCTTTTGAGGAATCATCTTCCTTGCCGGCGCTCTTTTGTGAAGAGTTGGCACAATTCAGGACTCTGCCGTATTTCGCTAGAGCCGCGACGTAAAATGCAGCAATCTTGTCGGGAGGGTCGGAAGATTCCAAATCCAGAATAACAATCTTGAATCCAAACGATCCGCCCCAGGCGCCCATATTCAGCGCTTCAGAATCTTCGTCTTTGTCTTTGTGAGGCTTGGCACCCGGATACATAGGCAGGCCAACATCCTTCGCTGTGGCATTTGCGCTCACTGACGCACCTGCGCCTTCCGGAGTTCCCGCAGATGCCGATAGGGATACCCCGCTCAAAGAGGATGCAAGTACGATGGCTCCTGCAGCGAGCGAAACCAGCATCTGTCGAGGGAAGATAGCTCTTATGTTTGCCTTTTTCTCCATGACACCTCCTGATAACACGGATACGCCGAAAGGCCGAGAGAAGTTCCCTGACTGTGCGTTGGTGGAAGGCCCCACTCAAGCCAAAAGATGGCTTGAATGGGGCACCGTCCCAAAATGATTGGACCTTCCTACTATTGACCTCATTTTCCATCCCCCATAACTAACAGAGGACCGGATAGTGGCCCATTCAAGCCATCTTTTGGCTTGAGTGGGGCAGTTCCAAAGGCGGCCAAAACTTGAACCTCACATATCGAAACTCAACCAAAAAACCCGAAACTCCTTTGCCATCAAGATTTTACCCGCAACTCATTCATAACAATAGATCAAGAAAATTATCACCGCCTAAATCTATGATTCCAATATATCGACGAATGGAAAAATGTAGCCCATGTCCCTCTACCATCCCAACATTCACCGCTGCGAGCACATTAAGGTCAAAGGCACTTCAATGAGGGGCCATCTCTTGGGATTTTCTTTGCGGAAGTGGAGGCCCATTCAAAGCCAAAAGATGGCCTGAATGAGGCACGACGATTATTTCGCCGTCAGTCATCTGGGGCGCGGTCTCTCTGCCACCATCCCATCAATTTCTGTTTGCGCTCGAACATCTTTTTCGCTTCGCCGCGCAGTTTCGAAATCACTTCGTAGCGTGACTTGGTAAACCATGGAACCTGATGAGGCACGCATCCATATTTTTCTTTGTATTTCCCTTCCCCGCCCCAATCGTAGACCTCGATGCCTCGCTTCTTCCAATACCGCATCGCATACCAATGAATCAGTTCGTTTGGACGCAGGTTCTGACTCGACCGGAAGCTGGCGTTGCCCCAAAATTCCGCAATTTTGTTGAAGCCCGGAAAAATTCCGGTAGCGATGCACTTGCCTTCAGGATCGCGCGCCCGAAGCAATAAGACTCGTCCCGCTGGTTCAAGGTTTTTTACGAGCGCTCGAACCCGTTCGATGTCATAAGTCGGAACCAACTTTTGCTTCGCAAAAACGTCGGTTAATTGTTCGTAATATTCATCCGCAAATTTGAGGTCGTGCGCTTCTTCGATGATCAGGCCACTTTTTTCTGCTTTGCGAATGCAGCGGCGGCAGGCGCTATCCATGGCATTGAAAAGGTCGTCTTCTGATTTCGTCAAATCCGTTCGATATGACGGATAAGAACCGCAGACAAATCCCAATGCCTTTCCATCTTCGACTGTGAAATTGGGGTCGGAAACTTCCATGTGCAGGCATTTCAATTCATCCCAGGTAAATTGCTCGATGGCAGCCAGCGCGGCACTACGCGAAGCGCCCGGTACGAGATTGAAACCGATGTAAGGGGTTGTCCATCCGGGAAACGAGCTGCCGAGAATTTTTACACCGAAGCGGGAAAAGGTTAGACCGGTGAAATATCCCGCGATATCGTTGCCATTCCTCAATTCAACCAGCAGCGGGATCGCATCTTGAGTTTGAGCGATAAAACGAATCCACTCCCGCGTTTGAAACACAGTTCGATCGGCGAAACCATCCAATGAATCCCAATCGACGGTTTCGAAATTGATAATTTTGCAGTTCATCCGCATCTGGCAGTAAAAATTGTACATGCCTCGCAATCTTCTTCTGGTTACGGTAGTTTGTTAGGCTACGATCCGCCTTTAGGAGGTTTGCATGAAGGCACACCTGCTGTTTTGCTGCGCATTTCTTTTCCTTGGACTGGTTCCGGCTGCGTGGTCGCAGTCGGATCCGTCTCATAATTTTGTTCTCCTGATACATGGCGGCGCGGGCGACTACAGCACGATGACCGCCGAGCAACTTGCAGGGCGCCGCGAGGCCATGGTTCGCGCAATGACGAAGGGATATCGGGTCCTTTCGCGCGGCGGTTCAAGCATGGACGCGGTGGAAGCGACCATTCGCGAACTGGAAGACTCGGGATTGTTCGACGCCGGCCGCGGAGCTTATTACACGCGCGATGGAGTACCCGAATTAGACGCGGCAATTATGGATGGAAAAACTTTGAACGCGGGTTCGGTCGCATCGGTACAGCATATTGCAAATCCTATTCATCTCGCTCGGCTGGTCATGGAAAAAACGCCCCATGTTTTATTGGTGGGTCCGGGAGCTGAGGAATTTGCGAAGTCGCAGGGAATCGAGCTGGTTTCTCCTTATTACTTCTATACCGAGCGCGAATGGCAACGCTACCAGAAAAGCAAATCCGCACAGGAGAAATCATCCGCGCTGCAAGGGGATGACGTTCACGGAACTGTGGGTGCGGTTGCTCTCGATCAAGCGGGGAACCTGGCCGCGGGAACTTCTACCGGCGGAACAGAATTGAAAATGCCCGGACGCGTCGGAGATTCTCCCATTATTGGCGCAGGCACCTATGCGAACAATGAGAGTTGCGCGGTCTCCGGAACGGGAGTCGGAGAGTTTTTCATGCGGAATATCGTGGCCGCAGATATTTGCGAGCGCGTGCGCTATTTGCATGTCTCGTTGCAACAAGCGGCGGACGATGTGGTGATGAAGGAGCTGGTGGATATTAAAGGCGAAGGTGGAGTGATCGCGCTTGACCGCCAAGGCCATGCTGCAATGCCTTTCAACACTACCGGCATGATGACGGCAATCGTTCGTTCGGATGGCAAGATCACGATTCAAGGCTGGAGCAAGAGTGCGGAGCCGGTCGTCCTTCAGGTGACGCAATGATAATGATGAGGAGAATATTTTCGTTTCTCTGCTCAATTCTGTTTCTCGCTACTGGAACTCCTGCCCAGACAGCCGCCGCCCAAGGACATCCGATTATTCTTCGTGCCGCGCGCATGCTTGATATCGAGAATGGACGAGTCATTACCCCCGCTGAAATCCTGATTCAAGGCGAACGCATTGTCGAAGTTGGGAGTTCGGTGAAACATCCGTCCGGGGCTGAAGTGATTGATCTAGGCGACAGAACTTTAATGCCGGGATTGATCGATGCGCATGTTCATCTCTTCTTGCATCCGGGCGCGGAAGATTTACAGACAGTGAAAGAGCCCGTACCGCAGAGAACGATATTGGCGACGATTGCGGCGCGCGCCGACCTGGTGGCCGGGTTCACCGCCGAACGAGATATGGGCACGGAAGGCGCGGACTCCGCCGATACGGCAGTTCGCAATGCAATTAATGATGGTTCCATACCCGGACCGCGGATGCGAATCAGCGGCAACGCAATCAGCATTTTAGGTGGGCATGAAGACGCAATAGGCTTCAATCTCCAAGAGCATATTTCCTCGAATGCGACTTATGCGAATGGCGCCGATGACCTGGTGCGAGTCATCCGCGAGCAACTCAAGGACGGCGCGGATTTCATTAAGATCTATCAGACTGGACACGACGAATTAACAACGGACGGATTAAAAACTCCTTATCAATACACGCAGGCGGAACTTGAAACTGCCGTTCGGGAAACAGCACGCGTTGGAACTCGAGTAGGAGTGCACTGTACCGGTGAACCGGCAGCGCTTTATGCAGTCAAGGCTGGAGTTGCGTCAATCGATCACGCGTATCAGCTCAGCGACGAGACGATGCGGATCATGCGTGAAAAGCAAATTTACGCGGTACCTACTTTTACCATCTCCGAATATTTTGCAGATCATGCGGATTCGCCGCAGATGGGCGCGCGCGAACGCGCTCTGCTCGATTTTCATGCGCAACAATTTCGCAAACAGATGGCCGCGGGAGTTCCGTTCGTTGTGGGCTCCGACGTTGGTCCCTTTCCTCACGGGACGCAGGCGCGCGAGTTCGTGCTCATGGTTAAGTATGGAATGACTCCGCTGGCGGTGCTTCAGGCTGACTTGCTGAATGGTGCAAGATTATTAAATTGGCAAAACGATATTGGCATTTTGAAGTCTGGTTATTTCGCCGACATCGTTGCTGTTCCCGGAAATCCATTGGATGATATTGGCACATTGCAGCATGTCAGCTTCGTTATGAAAAACGGAGTTGTCTATCTTCACAATTAGACTGGCAACGAAATACCCAGGATCGCAATTTGAATAAATTACAATTAGAAGTTCATATTTAACGACATACTCTGGTTGACCAGGAAAAACATGGCACGCAAGAAATTAATGGCGGCGAACTGGAAAATGTATAAGACGCCGGACGAGACCCGCGCGTTCTTTGAGAAGTTTCTTCCACTCGTATCAAATCATGACCGTGACGAAATCGTCGTCTGTCCGCCATTTGTTTGCCTGCACGCCGCGGTGGAGTCTGCCAAGAGTTCCACAATCTCAATCGGCGGCCAAAATCTTTACTGGCAAAAAGAAGGGGCGTTCACCGGAGAGATTTCCGCTGAGATGCTCCTCGCGGCAGGCTGTTCGCATGTCATTATCGGACACTCCGAACGCCGCCAATACTTCGGCGAGACCGACGACACGGTAAATTTAAAATTGAAAGCCGCACTCGAAGCAGGGTTGGTTCCCATCGTCTGCGTTGGAGAAGTCTTGGAAGAACGCGAATCGGGACTGACTGAAGACGTCCTCCGCCGCCAGTGCCTGCGTGCTTTCCACGCGATCTCGGCGAAGAAAGCTCGGACTTTGGTCATCGCCTATGAACCGGTTTGGGCCATTGGCACGGGCAAGACTGCAACTCCGCAAACGGCTGCTGAGGCTCACCTTTTGATTCGTGGAGAAGCGATCAAAACGTTCGGCGGCGAATTTGCCGACAACCTTCGCATCCTGTACGGGGGCTCGGTGAAACCAGAAAATGTAAAGGCGCTGATGGCCGAACCGGAGATTGATGGAGCGCTCGTAGGCGGGGCAAGTCTGGATCCAGCGTCGTTCGCCAGTATCGTCAAATATTGAGACCAGAGTATAGTCACATTATTGCCAACTACGATCTTGCTAAGAATGATCATGTCGCACAGATCGAGATCGGATCGCAATACGATATTTCGCGGAATAATTTGTTGGCTGATGGTTGCGCTCACTCCGGCGTCTCTGACTGCTGCGGACGCGGGCGCAGTGCTTTACGGTAAAGGAACGGTTCTGAGAAATGGCACAGAGATACAAGATTCTTCCGCGGTGTTTGCTGGTGACCTGATTGAAACCAAGGCTGACTCGATGGCGAATCTGAACTCGCTGGGATCAAGTGTGGTCATTCTTCCCAATTCTCTGGTGGAGTTCCAGGCGCAGAGCCTTTCCCTCGAGCACGGTTCAGTTAGTGTAGCCACATCTCACGGCATCAGCGTGCGGGTTGGGTGCATGACCATCGTTCCCGCAACGAGCGCATGGACGCAATTTGAAGTTACCGACGTGAATGGAACGGTTCACGTTGCAGCCAAGAAAAATGACGTGAGACTGGAAACTTCGGAGGGTCCAAAGACGGCGAAGGAGTCCTCAACATCGCACGGGGATCTGCGCGAGGGCGAAGAAACCACTCGCGATGAGTCCGATGGCTGCAAGGCAGAAAAGAAAGGCGCGGGAGCCATCCCTCCCGGTTCAGGCGACATTCTAAGTTCTCCGTGGGTAAGGTATGGAGCCCTAGCCGGGGTGGGAATTGCGCTCTGCCTCACCATCCTATGCAAGAGCACCTCCGCCGCCAGCCCGTGGCAGCCATAGCTGCCCGGAACTCACACGGTTTGGCGGGATGTTTTGGTTCGCCGCAATCGTGCCAAGACTCGCTTGTATAATTGATCGTTCATGGACTGGCGGCCTGCGTCCGTAGTTGATTATTTGTTCAATTCCGAACACGGACCTACCGGCTGCATTATTCCCCGCTGGATTTTTCTTCGCTGCCTCGGCTTAATTTATTTTTCGGCGTTCTTCTCTCTTGTATTTCAAATCCGCGGACTGATCGGCCCTAACGGAATTCTGCCTGCAACGGAATACCTGCACGCCGTGGCCGCCCAGCTTGGCACGGCACGCTTCTGGTTTGCTCCAACATTATTGTGGATTTCGAGCGGATCGCATATGTTGCTGGCGTTGTGCTGGGTTGGAATGCTGGCCTCGCTGCTGGTAGGCGCAAACATCTGGCCGCGCCTCACGCTTGCGACCTGTTTTGTCTGCTTTATATCTTTCGTCAGCGCCGCCGGAGATTTTTCCGGATACCAATCCGACGGAATGCTGCTCGAAGCCGGATTCATCTCGTTATTTCTCGCGCCGCCAGGATTTCGCCCGGGCTGGGCCGCGAACTGGAAAACATCACGTGCCGCATGGTTTCTGCTGCAATGGGAGTGGTTTCGAATTTACTTCGAATCTGGAGTGGCAAAGATTGCCAGCGGCGATCCCGAATGGCGGCATTTCACGGCCATGGACGAGTACTACCAGAATGGCCCGCTACCCACATGGATCGGCTGGTACGTGCAACATCTGCCGCATTGGTTCCACGCCGGCAGCGTATACGCGACGCTCGCGCTCGAACTCGGATTAGTTTGGCTATTCCTGCTTCCTCGCCGTTTTCGCATCATTCTTTTCTTTATCGTAACGCCGTGGGAGATTGGGGTAATTCTCACCGCGAACTATGCGTTTCTGAATTACATCGTTCTGGCGTTGGGATTTCTTTTGCTCGACGATATGTTCATTGCCCAGTTTTTGCCTCGCCGCTTGAAGACCAGTTTTTCTTCTTCGGATTCAAAAGGTTTGGTGGATGCATCCGCCCCGCCTCCGTCTCTTCGCGCTAAGGTTGTAAGACGTCCGCCTATTACCGCGCTCAGGCTTTCTGTGACATCAGTCACGCTTACCTGGATTTTCTACGCAACCACGGTGCCCTTGATCTGGATGCTGTTTCCCAAAGTGCCGCTTCCAGTTTCTCCGGTCACCGCGCTAGAACCATTCCGCATCGCTAATCGCTACGGACTTTTTGCGGTGATGACTCGCGCCCGATACGAAATTGAATTCCAGGGTTCGTACGATGGACAAAATTGGATTGCATATCCATTTCGCTTCAAGCCGCAGGATATTTACAAGCCGCCCGGCATTTATGCACCCTATCAACCGCGCTTCGATTGGAATTTGTGGTTCGCGTCGCTCGGCTCGTGGCGCGAATATCCCATTGTGACCAGCACCGAAGAGCGCTTGCTGGCGAACGATCGCGACGTGTTGTCGCTCTTTGCGGGCAATCCATTTGCGCACAATCCGCCGAAGCAAGTACGCGCGGTTCTATGGCAATACTGGTTTACCAGCATGGCACAAAAGCGCGCGGCCGGTGCCTGGTGGCGCCGCGAATTCTTGGGACTCTACGCGCCAACGCTCGGCCACGATGCAAGCGGTAAGATTGAAGTAGAAGCGTGGCCGACAGTGAATGCTCCGCCGCCTTAGCGTTTAGTTGGCGACCAGCAGCCGTCACGCCGTAATCGAAGAATAATGAGCCAACGAGCTTGCGTCATCGGCAGCGGTCCCAACGGTCTGTCGGCCGCCATCGTTCTTGCGCAAAATGGCTTGCGCGTAGATGTCTTCGAGGCCGAGGACATCCCCGGCGGCGGAGCCCGCACTATGGAGCTAACGCTGCCTGGATTCCTGCATGACTTCGGATCGGCCGTGCATCCGATGGCCGCCGGCTCGCCTTTCTTTTCGTCTTTAGATTTGGAAAATCACGGGCTGCAATGGATTCATTCGCCGGCCGCTCTAGCTCATCCCTTCGACGATGGCACTGCCATAACTCTGGAGCGGGATTTCAAAAGTGCCGACGCCGTATTCGGAGCCGATGCCAAAGCCTGGCGAAATCTGATGGAACCGTTCGCAAACCGCTGGCCTGAATTTTCGAAAGAAATTCTGGCGCCCGTACATCTGCCATTTCGTCATCCTTTTATGATGGCGCGTCTCGGATGGAATGCACTGTCTTCCGCAACTGGAATCGCGCGTAGTTTTCAGAATCCGCGTACCAAAGCTCTTTTCGCCGGTCTAGCCGCGCATTCGTTTCTTAGTCTGGACGAGCCATTGAGCGGAGTGTTCGGCGTCATTATTGGAGCCGCGGCCCACGCTGTGGGATGGCCGATTCCTTCCCGCGGATCGCAATCCATCACCAACGCTTTGATCGGCCAATTAAAGGCTCTTGGCGGATCGGTTGCTACTTCACGCAAAATAGAAAGTCTTTCGGAACTCGACAATTACGATGTCACCCTCTGCGACGTTACTCCGCGACAGTTACTACAAATCGGTGGGCCGAGATTCACAGACACATTTAAGCGGGTGTTGAAGAGGTATCGTTACGGCCCAGGAATTTATAAAGTGGACTACGCATTATCGGCAGCGATACCATGGCGAGCTTCAGAATGTCTGCGGGCCGCGACAGTGCACGTTGCCGGAAGCTTCGAGGATGTTGTCGAATCCGAAAAGACCATGTCGCAAGGCAAACACGCAGAACGTCCCTTTATCATCCTGGCACAGCCAAGCCTGTTCGATCCCACTCGCGCGCCGGAAGGTAAGCACACGGCATGGGCCTACTGCCACGTTCCCAACGGATCGGATTTCGACATGCTGCCGCGCATCGAAGCGCAGATCGAGCGCTTCGCTCCGGGATTCGGCGAGTGCGTGCTGGGTCGAAGAGTGTGGTCTGCCACGTCGCTAGAAAAAATGGACGCGAACTTAATCGGCGGCGATATCCAGGGAGGGGCCTTCGATATCGGCCAATTCTTATTTCGGCCTACACATCGCGCCTACGGCACCTCGGCAAAAGATGTATATCTGTGTTCGTCATCAACTCCACCCGGCGGCGGAGTCCACGGCATGTGCGGTTACCACGCCGCGAGAATGGCATTGAAGCGATTCGCGTAGCGGCAGGTGTCCTCACCTGCCAGATGCAGCAACGCTCGTGCTGAATGCTTTCGAATGAAATTCCAGGGTCTCGCCGAGATGCGACGCAAAATATTCCGCGCTGTGGTTTCCTGGATACAAATGAAACTCATGCGTGATGCCTTCCGATTTAAGCTGGCGATCTAGCGCTTCGGCACCAACTTCAAATCCGAAATCATCCTCTTTCCCGCAATTAAAATAAATCGCCAGCTTCTTGATCCCTGCCTTATTCACTCGCGCTAACTCGAACGGATCGTTCCGCAACCAGTGCGGGATATTAATCGGATCGCCGAAAACCGGACCCAACGGGCTTCCCGACTCTGCCCGGATTTGCGAACCTGCGTTAAGTTCTCGCGGGGCCATAAGCGCGGCGCTCTGCGCGCTCACCGCAGAAAACATCTCTGGATACGCGAAAGCGAATCGTAACGCCCCATATCCGCCCATGGAAAGCCCGGCGATTGCTCTTCCCGCCCTGTTTTTAGTAACAAAGTATTTGCTTTCTACATACGGAATGAATTCTTGGATAAAGAAATCGCTGTATCGCACTTTGCCGTCGGCGGAATTAATAAAAAAACTGTTCTTTCCCTCAGGCGCCACGATCACGAATTGCCCAATCTTATTCTGCTGGCGCAAATCCTGAATCAGATCCCAGTCCCCGCCCTTGAACAAAGCCTGCTCGTTCTCCCCTAGTCCATGCAAGAAATAAAGGACCGGGTAAGGTGTCCTTGGATGATTTGTCGCCGTCGCATCATAATCGTCCGGCAACAATACGCAATAACGGACAGTTTGTTTCAGGATACGGCTATTCAGCGCAGCACAGTCCATCCGGCCCTGCGCGTACGAACCGAGAGGAACTAAAAAGAGAATAAATAAAAGCAGGAAACTGAAACATCTCCGAGACTTGTCATTCCGAAGCGCATCGCGCGAGGAATCTGTTGTTCCGCCGGCAAAAGCAGATTCCTCCGGGTTAAGCGCCCGTTCGGAATTATGACAATACTTCGAAGTTTGTACGTCACTCATACCGCAAAGCCTGCACCGGATCAAGCCGCGCCGCGCGGCTAGCGGGATACAGCCCCGAAAGCAAACTGACTACGATAGCGAACGCGATGGCTCCGCCAACCAGCCACCACGGTACCGACCAGATATTTTCCGGAGGAAACTGCTGCCGCTTGAGATAGATATTGGTGCCGAAATTAATTACGTGCCCAATGATCCATCCCAGGGCGACGCCGAGAAAGCCACCTAAAATCCCCATGGCGCCGGCCTCAGCAAAGAACAATCCCTTCACATCCGAATCGCTTGCTCCCAAAGCCTTCATGATCCCGATCTCGCGACGGCGTTCCAGAATCGCCATCACCAGCGTGTTCACAATGCCGATGGACGCAACGGCCAGAGCCAGGCTCCCAAAGATTCCGAGAAATAAATCCAGCACCGCGAAAAACTGCCGCATGCTTCGCGTGGCATCAATAATCGAAAATGTATTAAACCCCATCTTCCTGATCGCGTCTTCCACCTGTTGCACATACTTGGGACTGCTCACGCGCACGCTCACATTGGAATAGGTCGGAACGCCGCTCACGGCTTCGGAAGTATCGCGCATGTTCGATGATTGCATCATGTGCAGACTCTCAGCGAGTTTCAGCGGAAGGAATACACGCGCACGCGCCTGACCTCGCATGCTGTCGGGGTCGAGATCGCAAATCCCAGCTATTTTGAGTCTCAGTTCCCGCGAGATGACGGAGTATGCTGCGCCGGTTTGATCGCTTCCCGCGTTTTCCGGCGCGGTCCGCTGTGCATATCGCATAGTCAATTCTTTACCCACGAGCGCGGAACCAAGTTCCGATACTTTCACATCGTCTTCGCCGGTTTTCGGTGTGCGGTCGAGCAGCTCTTCAGCAAATGATTTTTGCAGCACGACCTCACTTGCCATGTCCGATGAAAAAAAACTCCCTGCCATGCCATCGAACGCATCATTACTTTTTGCCGAGAAGGGAAGTCCCGCCACCATTGTGAGGTGCTGCTTGCCTTCGTACCGCAACTCGGTAATCAAACGAATATCGGGATACGCTTCGGCAACGTTGGTAAGCCGCTCCATCTTCAGCCGCGCCGCTTCATCCAGTGCCGGGCTTTCCGCCGCTGAGGGTCCATTTCTCTCCTGATCGCGATTGAATCCGCGGAAGTCGCGCCGCGAGGTTACAACCACCGTATCGAACAGCCCAGATTTCTGAAGCCTGCGTCCAGCCATCTGCTGCAAGCCGATGCCAAGCGACAGCATCGCCACCAGCGACGCCACTCCGACGGAGATGCCAACTGTTGTGAGCGAATTCCGCAGGACGGATTCGCGAAGATTGCGCAGCGCCAGTTCCGCTGAATCGTAGAACTTCACGACCTTTCCTCCCGGCGTGCGCCGGCCGCGACTGCGACATTACGCTGGTCGTCCACTAACTTGCCGTCCGCCAAAAACACCATACGCTCCGCATATCGTTCGGCCAACGCGCGTTCGTGCGTCACCATCACTACCGTCATTCCCATAGTTTCGTTGAACTCGCGGATAAAATTCATGATCTCGCCTCCCGTGCGCGAATCAAGGTTGCCGGTCGGCTCATCCGCCAGCAAGAGTTGGGGCTGGTTGATGAGCGCCCTCGCCAATGACGCGCGTTGCTGCTCGCCGCCGGAGAGTTCGGTGGGACGATGGCGTAATCGCGCGCTCAGGCCCACTCGCCGCAACGCCTCCTCGGCCAGCCCGTTTCGCTTGACGCGATCTACCTCGGCAAAACGCATCGGCAACTCAACGTTCTCCAGCAAGGTCATGCTGGGAATCAGATTGAACGACTGAAAAACCATGCCGACTTTTCGCAAACGATATTTCGAGAGATCGTCGCGCGAAAGCGCCGCAAGATTATGTCCCTGAACCATGACGCTGCCAGAGGTAGGGCGGTCAAGTCCTGCGATCAGATTCAGCAATGAAGATTTGCCGGAGCCAGATGTCCCCAGAAGTGCAACAAATTCTCCCGCTTGCACCTGCAAAGAAATGCCGTCCACGGCGCGGATCAGCGTTTCTCCCATTGGATAATGCCGGCAAACATTTTCCGTCTGAATCGCAATCTTTTTCTCGTCATCAATGGAGCGCATATTAGGTGGCGTCTCGTTTGGATTGTAGGGATGGACGGGGAGCGATATCAAAACGATTGGTAGTCTGCCGCCCATCAACGAGACCGCGGGTTGAGATTTGTATCGAATTACCAGCGGGGTCTTTTGCGTTGGCAAATACGACACCATCAACCTCATGAACAATGCCGAATTTCATTCCTTGTCCTTCTTTGATGTTTTTAAATGTCCGAACATCGGCGACGCCGAAAACTAGCTTCATGGCGGCGCCGCTTTTCTGTGTGATGCTGGCCTTGTGAAGGGCAACGGAACAACCGCCGGTGGAATCCGTCAGTTCCAGCCAGTCGGCAGTTGCGCCGGGAAGTGGACGCATGCTGAAGAATTGCTGATAGAATTCCGCAACCTTGGGAATAGTTTTGACGTAAAGAATGACACGAGTGATCCGCGGCGCAGTCGCAGAGTTGTTCTTCATATTTCTCTTCATGTCTCTTCGGTACATGACGCGCAAATTAGGGGATCGCGTTGCCGCCGAATTGAAAAATCTAAAGCGAGAGATTACCTAATTCTTACCGCACAGTTCCCTTTACCAAATTCAGCGCGTCCGCCAAATCCTGATCGGCTTTTAATTTCTTCATCGCCGATTCCTCCACCGGAACCGAATCGCCCTCGCCTGGCGCCAGAAACAAATTCGTCTCCAATCCATGCTGCCTGGTGTATAGCTCGTGATAGCGGCCGCGCAGGTCGAACAACTGCGCGTGCGTTCCCCGCTCCACGATTCTGCCCTGCTCAATTACCAGAATCTGATCGGCTCGCCGGATGGTCGAAAGCCGGTGAGCGATCACAAAAGTAGTGCGTCCCTTCATCAAATACGACAACCCTTGCTGGATCAGCGCCTCTGACTCGGAATCCAGGCTGGAAGTCGCTTCGTCAAGTATTAAGATGCGCGGCTCCGCCAGAATTGCGCGTGCGATGGAAATTCTCTGCCGCTGCCCGCCGGAAAGCTTTACGCCCCGCTCGCCGACAATGGTGTCATATTTATCCGCGAAGCTTTCGGCAAATTCGTCCACGCGGGCGATGCGGCAGGCTTCCAATACTTCTTTTTCCGTGGCATCGGGACGGGAAAACGCTACGTTCTCCCGAATCGTCCCGTCGAAAAGAAACGACTCCTGTAGCACTGTCCCCAGGTGCGTGCGATAAGAATCCAATCGGACCGTGCTCAGATCGACTCCGTCAACCAAAATCCTGCCGGCGGAAGGAATATAGAATGCAGCGACCAGCCCGATGGTAGTTGACTTGCCCGAACCCGACGATCCAATCAACGCGGTTACTGTCCCCGGCTCGGCGTGAAACGAAATATCATGCAATACGGTTCGGGCTCCGTCGTAGCTAAAACTGACGCTCTCAAAATCGATGGTGCCGTAAATTTCCGGCAACGCCACCGTCCGGTTTGGGTCTTTATCTTCAGGGCGCTCGCTGAGAATTTCATGAGTCCGTTCCAGTCCCGCCAAGGCTTCCGTCAACTGAGTTCCAATCTGCACAATCTGCATGACGGGCGCTACCAGAAAACCAAGAAACAGCGTGTATTCGAAAAATCCGCCGGTAGTCAACGTGTGCGCAATGATCTGCCGCGCGCCCATCCACATAACCACCGCACCGACCACGCCTAGCAGCAGGCTGGCCGATAGGCTCATTACAGAAGTTGCGGTGAGGCTGCGAATAACGTTTTCCAGAAGCCGCAAAACTCCCTGGGAAAAAACATTGGCCTCGCGTTCTTCCGCGTGGTAACCCTTGATAACCCGCACTCCTCCGAGCGACTCCGCCAGTCTCCCGGTCACCTCGGCATTGATCTTGCCGCGCTCGCGAAAAATGGGACGAATTGTGCCAAAGGCTTTTTGCAGTGCCAGTGCGAAACACAGCAGGAACGCAAACGCGATCACCGTCATGAGTGCGCTGATTCGAAAAAGCACAACCATCGCGATGCAAGCGGTGAGCAATCCTCCGGTCAAATCTACCAACCCCGTGCCGAGCAGGTTGCGCACGCCTTCAACATCGCTCATGATCCGCGAGACCAGCACACCGCTCTTATTGGAATCATGAAACGCAATCGCAAGCCGTCCAATATGCGATTGCACCTTCTGCCGCAGCACAGCGATTAACCGCTGTGCTTCCTTCGATAGCAATTGGGTTAACGAAAACGATGTCGCGCCCTGAACGGCAGTCGCCAAAAGCACAGTTAGAACCAGGGGTTTGAGAAGATGAACCTGACGCTTATTGATTACATTATCGATGAGAGGTTTCGTCGAGTAGGGAAGCACCAACCCTGCGATCCGGTTGATTACCATCAACACAAAGCCCAATGCCAGTAAGGCGCGGCGAGGCCGTATCAATTCCCAGACGTCAGGAAGAATCAGGCGCAAATTGTGCACCACCGCGCGCGTTGTCAAAGGGGGCTTCGGCAAAGAATGCACTGATTTCTTAGACGACCCTGCTCTGATCTTAGGTTCTTTTTGTCAAGCTTTGGCAATCCCCGCCGATAGTATTTCAAGATTGCCGGGCGATGGGGCAACATCTGTCGAACCCGGCGAATCGAAACTTGCCACACAGGAATACACCTACTACCAAGGAGCACAACCGTGAAATTGCCATTTCTGCTGGGCCGGGCCATCTTCGGAGGTTTTTTCTTATATAGCGGAATCCATCACTTCACTGACTCGGAACCCATGACCAAATATTCAGAGTTCAAGGGAGTGCCAATGCCGGAGCTTGCCGTTAAGGCATCGGGCGCGGCGTTAATCTTCGGCGGCACGAGCATACTGCTGGGAATCAAACCAAAACTGGGCACGGCTGCCGTTTTGGGCTTCCTTGCCGGCGTTTCCCCGGTAATGCACGATTTCTGGAATGTCGAAGATCCGCAAAAGAGACAAAGCGAAATGATCAACTTCAGCAAAAATATGGCGTTGCTCGGCGGTGCACTAGCTCTCATGGGAGTAGAGGAACCTTGGCCGGCAAGCGTGCCCGTCGGTCAACCTTGCAGAGTGGAACGCGCGCGCAAGTTTATGAAACGGGCAAGCGCCGCGTAAGCGCGAGGCGCATTTTGCCGTGTTCGGTAATTCTGTTACATTGCGCTAATGCAGAATTCGTGCCGGATTCTCGCTATTTTCTTGTTCCTCGTTGGCTACGCCGCTACACAATCCTCAAAAGTAAGTTCTGTGATGGATATGCCGGAGTTTATCCGCGACTGGCAAATTTCCAAGCAGCTTACCCTCCAGGTAGCCGATGCAATGCCCGCAGAATTCTACGATTTCAAGCCCAATGCTGAAGAAATGACATTTGGAGAGCAGATCGTACATGTTGCCTTCAGCAACGTTATTCGTTTCCAGCAAATCTCGGGCATTCAGCCGCCGTTTCCATTCGATCCCAACAAGATGCCCGCCACGGATAAAAAATCAGCGGTGAAAATATTGGAACAGTCCTTCGACTACGTGATCAATGTTCTTCCCCAGGTCACCTCAGAACAACTCAAACGAACCTGGCACATTCCGAGTTGGAAGGATCGTCTTGACCCCGATGCCCGCGCCATGATGATGAACATGCTCGTGCACACTGCGCACCACCGTGCGCAATGTGAAGTGTATCTCCGCGTCAAGGGAATCAAACCCCCAGACTATGAATTTTGAAGGATCTTGCGCGTGTCACGCAAATAGTGCCGCAGCCCCTGCAATCCGCCCTTTATTTTTCGCCAGAAGCCGCAGCCACTAGTCTGCCCACCGCGGGCGCAATCATGATCAGGACTTGCGCTTTCGCTTGGGAGTCTTGTTCGACAAGCGCAAGCTGCTGCGTTCTCCATTCATCGGACGGCAGCTCGCCGCGATCTAAATAATCCAGCGCTTGCAACCCTGTCTCAGCCAATTCGCTCAGAGCCTGCGAAACCGGCGCAACTTCTTTGAGCAAAAACGATTTCGTCGCGAGCGGCCGCAGATTGTCGTCATTATCTCGCCATAGCATAAGGAAGGAACGTATTTCTTCCTTGTCGCCTGGCGTCGCCCGTCCTGCATTTAAACTATTTACAAGATCGGAAAAATTCCGCGCTACCTCGCTCTCCGGCCGCGCGGCATCAATTAAACGATTCAACGGCATCGCATTGGTAGGTTCCACTGGACTGATGCTTCCACGCGCGTAACCCTTGACCGGCTCAACCACGTCCGCCAGAATTTTCAGGGTAGCAATATCATCCGACCCTGCGATCCGCCGCAACATCGGAAAATAACTGGAATTCTGCGTCAGCCCCAGCCCTTCCAAATCCCGGCTCACCTCCGCGAGCCGCTCATACATCGACTTCACATCCCGCGTTGACTGTGGAGACCAAAATCTTTCCGCGATAGCCGCCGTGCGCGGCCAGATGCGAGAGTCTATATTTTCCGGCGAAACGTATTCCGACCACATGCACGCTTCGCCGCCGAAAATTTGCTTCGCCTGCTCCGCGCTCAAATCAGCCGCCCCGTCGCCCAGAGGGTCTACTGCGTAATGCTGTGACGCCGGCTGGCCCAAATCAAGGTAATAGCCCGAAGAAAGCAGTCCCCGATAGCCTTGCTTCGCAGCTTCGGCTAACGACGCCTGCCCACGCCAGGATTGGATTACGATGTCCTTGGGTAGGTCAGGCCGCAATATTTCGTCCCAACCCTCCATCGCCTTGCCATGTTTAGCGACAATTTTTTGAATGCGCGTGTTGAAGTAACCTTGCAAGTCGGCATCGGTCTTTAATCCATGAGTGCGCATGAAGCTCTGTATCTTCGGATTCGCGTCCCATTGCTTTCCATTGACCTCGTCGCCGCCAATATGGAAAAACTTGTCGGGAAATAATTTCGTCATCTCGCCGATAAATGCATCCAGGAATTTATAGGTGCGCCCCGACGTAGGATCCATCGCCGGATCAAAAACTCCCCATTTGCGCTCAATCGCATATGGGCCCGGACCGCTGGCCAGTTCCGGATAACCGACAAACCATGCGGTACTATGGCCGGGCATGTCGAACTCCGGAACTACTCGAATGCCACGGTCGCGCGCATAAGCCACTAATTCACGAACTTCATCCTGCGTGTAGAAAAAGCCGTCGGACCCCAATTCCTGTAGCTTGGGAAATTTCTTGCTCTCCACTCGAAATCCTTGATTATCCGAAAGGTGCCAGTGGAATACGTTCATTTTCACCGCAGCCATTCCGTCCAGATTGCGCTTGAGGACCTCGATCGGCATAAAGTGCCGGGCCGCATCAATCATTAATCCGCGCCATGGGAAGCGTGGCGAATCCTGAATCGTGGCAACCGGAACCTGGAAACCGTCGGGGCCAGTGGTAACCAACTGCAAGAATGTTTGCAGCCCATGCATCGCGCCCCAAGTCGTGGCGGCAGAAAGCTGGGCGCCGGTCATCGTGATATTCAGCGAGTAGGACTCATCTTCTCCCAACTGCAATAAACCGTTCGTCTCATGATCGACATGGACTACCAATACCGCATTACCCGCGTCTGCCATCTTCATGTCTAACGGAAGCATTCCAGTTTTCCAGCGGAGATCGGCGAGAAAACGCTCCGCGGCGCGTAGCAAAATGGGATCAGCACGTCCGGAAATCCCAATCGAAAAGGAAGGATCAATCAGCAGCCTGCCTGTGCCCAGTTGAAAAACGGCAGGGATAGGCATCAATTGAAACTTTTCACCAATCACAGACGACTGTGCCAATAGTGGCTCAAATGCCGATACGATTATCAAGAAAATAAGAATCGATTTCATGGATATCTCTGCAACAACGACCGATTGTCCGCCGCTTTTAAGACAGCCGCGGCAGTGAACTCTACAATGGAACTGGAACTCTGTCCAAGCGAATGGCCTCTGAAGACTCTTAGCCCCCACCAGGCTTCGATCGTATGACATAGATTAGAAAAATGGGGAATGTTTTGGTTTTCTGTTGACACTTTCCTCGCCTCGGAAGATTCTCAATCCAATGACGACGCTCGCCCTTACCGAGATGCTCGGGCTGCCGGTATTCGACACTACGGGTGCGCGCTGCGGCCATGTGCACGAAATGGCTCTCCAGCCTCAGGAAGATCGCAACCATGTTTCTATGATGATTGTTCGCACGAAATCCGGCGACCGTCTCATTCCATTTTCCGCTGTTGCGAATATTAATGGCGAAATTCGGGCGGCGACTGCCGCCTCATCATGGCCTCCGTCCGATGGATCGGAGGGACTGTTCCTTCTCTCCCGCGATCTCCTCGACCAGCAGATTATCGACGTCTTTGGCCGCAAAGTTGTGCGGGTCAATGACGTGGATATGCACCAGGAAGCCCATTCCCAACATCCATATCTAAAAGTCGGCTCGGTGGACATAGGCGCCCGGGGCGCGATTCGCCGCCTGCTGAAAGGTGTTGTTCCGGCTGCCGCGCTGCGGACTTTGCTCACCCATATTCCGCCACGCAGCATTCCCTGGGAATTCGTCGATGTAGTCGAAACCGACCCCGCCCGGCGGATTAAGCTAAAAATCTCGAACGAGCGTTTAGCCAGGCTTCACCCCGCCGACATTGCCGACATTGTGGAAGAGCTTGCACCCAGCGAGCGTTCCGCAGTTTTCGAAACACTCGATGAAGGCGTCGCGGCTGAGGCGCTGGAAGAGATCGATCCCAAAGTTCAGAAATCAATCGTGGAATCGCTTGAGTCGGAACGGGCTGCGGAGATTGTCGAAGAAATGGATCCCGATGCGGCCGCCGATCTGCTGGCAGATCTGAGCGAGCAGCATAGCTCTGACATCCTCCAGGAAATGGCCCCCGAAGAGCGTCGCGAGATGGTCGAGCTTCTCGAATTTGGCGAAAATACTGCCGCTGGCCGCATGAATACCGACTACCTTTCTTTGGACGTGGAGGCCACCGTCCATGACGCGATCGAAACTTTGCGCAATTTCGAGGGAGGGATGGAAACGGTAAGTACCATCTACCTGACTGATTCTCATGGAACGCTGGCGGGTGCCGTACCTTTGGCAAAACTAATTCTTTCGTCGGCGGAAACGCCATTGCTCTCGCTTACCCAGGAGCCTTTGATTTCCTGCACCGAAAAAACGAGGGAGAAAGAGGTCGCCGCGCTGTTCGATAAATACAACCTGTTGACTCTGCCGGTTGTAAATCATGGGAAAAAGTTGATCGGCGTCATCACGTCCGACGATGTCATCAGCATGCTGCGCGCCCAACTCTAAAAATTCGCCATGGGCGAAATCGCACGCAAATTCGTTATAGGAACCGGTTACTATAAAGTCACCAGTTGTTTATTGTGGGTATCGTAAAAATCAAGCACCAGGCTGCCGACGGGATAATTTTCCAAATAATAAAAAGGCCACCTACCTGTTGTAGGTGGCCCGTTTTTTCTACTGCGCGGGAGCTGCTGGAGTTTCCGTGGCTTTCTTATGCATCGATCCGTGGCTCATTCCACCCTTCGGCTTCCAAAAATCAGGGTCGGCTTTGATCCAATCATCCGACACGTAACTCATGCGCGGATTAAACGTGAATAAATTAGTTTGCCGAGATTCGATCGCCGCCGCCTCCAGTTCACCGAGTCTCTTCATCCCGTCTTCGCCCATTGCGGCCATGAACTGTTTGTCCTGATCCGCTTCCTGATCAATTTCAGCGCCGGACTTCATCGGCGTGATCACGATATAGGAAGAACCTGAACCATAGGCCCTTTCAAACGTGGCCCAGTGCGCGCTGGGTATTTTCTGGTAAGCGGCGATGACCATCTTGACCAGGTCATCCCAATCCTTGCTGTGTCCTTGGCGAACCTGAAACTGAGAGATTTCAAAATAGCGCATGTGCGGAATATCCACCGGGCCACGCAGGCTATATTCCTCGTTATAGGTGAACACGCCCGCATCGGCGTCGCTCAGGAGCTCACCGTCAGCAAGCGCGGCGCGATCGAGCATGGCGGCAAAAGCAGTGTTCTTCTGCGTGGCCGCATTGTCTTTCTCCCAGGCGTCGAAGGAATCGTAGCCGGTAATAAAGAGGGACCGCGGCTTACCCGACAAGGAATCCATGGCAAAGTAATGCGTCGGCCATTTGGCTCGTGTGAAGGCCTGAACAAATGCGCTTTCGCTGCGTTCGTGTGTGGCTCCGGTCTTACCGGGTTTTACGAACTCGCGAAAGATGACAAGTACCTTCGGCGGTGGCGTCGTTGCCTCCGGATTATCCTGCGCCGCCACCAAACTTGTCCCTGCCGGAAGCATGGACAGACATAAGACACCCAACAACCATCGTTTAACTTGTTTCATGATTTGGCCTCTCGTGACTTGTAGATAAAAGTCCTAGGCTACGGAAATCTTCGCAATTAGATCAGGGCGCAGATTATAGGGGCCATCTCATCGTGTCAAGCGTTCGAATGCCCGATGTCGGCCGTAGCATACCCGTGAGTCTTCGACTGCCGATTTTTTGGTTTTTCGCCTACCCAGATTCGCGTTCTGCGTTTATCCTGTCCCGTCGCCTAATATTCCAGCCGTAATGATCGCGAAACCTGTCCATGAAATGGCTGAAACGTTCGAAGGTCCAAATACTGTTGTTTTTCGCGGTTATTGGACCCGGATTTATCACCGCGAATGTGGACAACGATGCCAACGGCATTTACACCTACTCGGCCGCCGGTGCGCAGTTCGGCCACATGCTGCTATGGACTCTGATTCCCATCACCATTGCATTAATCGTAGTCCAGGAAATTTGCGCGCGCATGGGCGCGGTGACCGGCAAAGGCCTGAGCGATCTCATTCGCGAGGAATTTGGATTCCGCATCACGTTTTTCATGATGCTGGGAATCCTGATCATTAACTTCGGAAACATCGTTGGAGAATTCGCCGGAATCGCCGGCAGCCTCGAACTCTTCGGCCTGTCAAAATTCATCACAGTTCCCATCTGCGCGGTCATCGTTTGGCTGATTGTCGTCAAAGGACAATATAAGAGCGTCGAAAAAGTCTTCTTGGTCGCGTCCTTTTTCTACGTCACTTACATCCTCGCGGGATTTTTCGCCAAGCCCGCATGGATGGATGCCCTCGTCGCGACCGTCAAACTTCCGCCAAAAAAAGCCTTCATGCAGGAAGGTTATCTGTACATGGCAATTGGCGTCATCGGCACAACCATCGCCCCGTGGATGCAGTTCTATCTGCAATCCTCAATCGTCGAGAAGGGCGTTACCGCGCGTCAATATAAGGCTTCTCGAATTGATGTAATCGCTGGCTGCATCTTCACCGACGTAGTGGCCTGGTTCATCATTGTGGCCTGCGCGGCGACTTTATTCGTTCACGGATATCACGATATTTCCGACGCCAAAGATGCAGCGCAGGCTCTTCGACCTCTCGCCGGCGACTATGCCTACATCCTGTTTGCCATGGGATTGTTTAATGCTTCTCTTTTCGCCGCTTCCATTCTGCCGCTTTCTACTGCGTACACGGTTTGCGAAGGCCTGGGATTTGAATCTGGAGTGGGAAAAAAATTCCGCGAAGCTCCGGTCTTCTATTGGCTCTACACGATTTTGATCGCCGCCGGCGCGGGCGTGATTCTCGTGCCCAACTTGCCGCTGGTGAAGATTTCGATTCTTTCGCAAGTGGTCAACGGCATCGCCGTTCCTCCCGTGCTTATTTTCATGCTGCTGCTGGTAAATAAGAAAGACTTAATGGGACAGTACGTAAATTCGAGAATGTACAACGCAATTGCATGGGCGACAACCGTAATTATGACGGTCTTAAGCATCGCTTTTTTCTGGACCCTACGCCACGGCGCCGGTTAGTGGCCAGTTGGGCGCAAGAGCAAAAGCAGATTCCTCGACTGCGCTCGTTCGTTGCGCGCAGCTTTCCCATTTCGCCCAACCGGTCGGTATTTTTTTACAAAGAAACTATGGAAAAGCTTTCCGCCCATTGCTAGACTGCGCACATGCCGGACGGACGCCAGGTCGTCGTCTACTCTCGCAAAGGGTGCCACCTTTGCGAAATCGTTAAAGAAACTTTGAGCAAACTCCAGCGCCGCGGCGGCTTCACCTGGCAGGAAGTAGACGTGGATAGCGACGACCAACTACGCCGTCAATTCACCGACGAAGTTCCGGTAGTTTTTATCGACGGACACAAGGCATTCAAGTATCGCCTCGATGAAAATGAATTTCTACGTAAACTAGCCAGCTAAAGCGTCGAGAAGTAGTTTTTGTTTACTGGCCCTTCTCGTTTCCAACGATTGTTTCCAGAACGCACCCGCCTCAGATAGTTAATTCCACGCGACCGGATCTCACGCTGAGTCGTCATCCGGAAGGACACGCTGTCACCAATTTGCTGGACCACCACACAAACTTGCGCAGGGCCAATTCCTTTCGTATGATCCTGTGGGCTGCGACGCCGCAAATGCTATTAGGCGGCTGTCAGCCCGTCCCCCGGGGTATTCTTCACAATTCTAGCGGCAGTCAGAAAACTGGATGCAATGTTAGATTTGCGCTCCCATCCTTTATTCGACAGCCTTTGGAGGATTTCTTGCGTAAAATATTTCGCGTTCTGACCCTCATCATCCTAGCCATGCCAGTTTTCGCGACAACGTGGCAGCAGCCGACGAAAGAAGAGCTGAGTATGACCGCGCAGCCCGAAGTCCCCGGCGCGGATGCGGTCGTCCTATATCGCGAAGAAACCACCGACGACCGCGAACAGAGCCAGTCGACTCTCGGGGCAATGGGCGGCGGGGGGAAGTTAAATTTCCATACAACTTATGAGCGGATCAAGATCTTGACGGAAGCAGGCAAGAGATATGCGGACGTGCGAATCGAATTTATATCGAACTTTTTCACCATCGCCGATGTACAAGGACGGACGATCCACACCGACGGAACCGTAATCCCATTCAGCGGGAAACCTTACCAGAAAGAAATTTCCAGCGGCAAGATAACTACGAAGGAGACGGTGTTCACCATGCCTGACGTGCAGGTTGGCAGCATTCTCGAATACCGCTATGTGCTGCGTTACGATGCCATGAGCGCGGTGCCGCCGCAGTGGTACATCCAGGGCGACTTGTTTGTGCGATCGGCGAATTACTATTTTCGGCCCAGCCAGCACGACCTCATGACCGCGCATGGCGAGATTATTCATGGCGCCGCTTATACCACCATGCTTCCCAAGCGCTCGCAGGTCAAATACATCTCTTCGCAAGATTCTTTCGAACTTGCCGCGCATAACATCCCGCCGATCGCAAATGAAGAACTGATGCCGCCGATCCATAGCCTCTCGTACCGCGTGCTGTTTTATTACACGGCGGCACAAACCGCTGATGACTATTGGAAAACTGAGGGCAGATATTGGTCGAGCGAAGTAAACCGGTTTGTTTCTTCAGCAAAAATGCGGGACACAGTGTCAACAATCGTCAGCCCTGGCGAAGCAGACAAGGAAAGAGTAGGAAAGATTTATGACGCCGTCATGCAGTTGGAAAACACGAGTTTTACTCGCGGGCACACGCAGGCGGAAAACAAGGCGGCGGGCATCAAGGTAAAAACCGCCGACGATATCTGGCAACAGAAAAGAGGGAATGCCGACGAAATTACGCTCTTATTTGTCGCCATGGCAAGAGCGGCTGGTCTGAAAGCGTACGCGATGATGGTAACCGACCGCGATAGGGAAATTTTCCAGGTCAACTATCTCGACCTGTATCAACTGAACGATTATGTCGCGATCGTGCAGGTGGATGGCAAGGAGCAATATTTCGATCCTGGCGAAAGATATTGCGCAATGGGCGATTTGGATTGGAAGCACACCAGTACTGGAGGCCTGCGGCAGACTGACAGCGGAACGGCGATTGGGGAAACGCCGGGCGCGCAATATCCGAAGGCCCAGACGTCACAGATTGCGCAGTTGCGACTGGAGTCGGATGGAAAGCTCCATGGATTCATTCGAATCATGATGAGCGGCGTGCCCGCGCTGCATTGGCGGCAGCGCGCGTTGGTTACCGACGAAGCTGAGGTGAAAAAGGAATTCGAGGACAGCCTGCGGGAAAACCTGCCGGGTGGCGTGGAAGTTAAAACCAATCACTTTATCGGGCTGGCCGATTGGAAAAATATGCTATTGGTGCAGGTGGATGTCTCAGGATCGATGGGGACGACGACATCCAAGCGCGTATTTCTTCCTTCGAGTTTCTTCGAAGCTGGAACCAAACCGCTGCTGGTGCACGACAAGCGAGAGTCCCCGGTATATCTCCGTTACGCATCGGTAACCCAGGATACGGTCACCATCGAATTGCCCAAGGATGTTTCGATTGAGAGCGTTCCCAAAGATGTAAAACTTCCTTTACCGAATAATGCTCTCTATACCGTGAAATATGAAGTCAAGGCCGGTACGTATGCACAGACGAGGATATTAGTGCTCGCGAATTTTTTATTTGCGCCCGCCGATTACAGCGGAGTAAAAGATTTTTTTCAGAAGGTGAATGCTCAAGATCAGGAACAGGCGGTCTTGAAGTTAAATGAAACCGGGAGCGGGCAGTGAATGGCCGTTTGAAATTGCTCCTGGCCGTATTGTTTTTGACTGGCGCGGCAAATTCTGCGGCAGCCAAAAATCCAGTATTGCCCGACTGGATGTTACAGGCGGCAAACGCGAAATTGCCGGAGTATTCTTCGGAAACAAAGGCAGTCGTTCTTCTCGAAGACAAAATGCTGACCGTCCAGCCGGACGGCAAAGCGGTCGAGCGCTATCGCACGGTGGTTAAAATACTGCGCCAGCAGGGCCGGCAATACGCCACTGTCTTTGTTCCTTTCAGCATCGATTACAAACTGAATTCTCTGCGCGTGTGGTCGATCGGGCCAGATGGACGTCAGTACGCGTTGAAGGACAGCGAAATCCACGAAGAAGGAAGAGACGATTGGGGCATGCTCTATGTCGACGAGCGGGCAAAGTTTATCGTTCCACCAGGCGCCGATCCAGGTGGAATCATCGCGTATGAAAGTGAGCAAACGCTACCCACATATTTGAAAGAAGAAGGGTGGTATTTCCAGAATCCAATTCCAACGGTCCATTCAGTTTTCGATTTAGTCCTGCCCGCGTCCTGGAAATATTATGCGGCCTGGGTGCGTCACGAAAATGACCTTCCAGCACAGGTTTCCCCAAATCATTGGCATTGGGAGATGCAGGATATTCCCGGCATCGACCTTGATGACGTGCCGATGGCGCCGGCTGGAGAGGCGCTTGCCGGGCGCATGGTCGTCCATTTTTCGCCAAACGCATTACCTGAGGGCGACGCTCGCTGGGCCGAGATTGGGAATTGGTATGACGATCTGGCGTCGCCCCGCACCGAAGGCCCGATTGAAGTTGTGTCCAAAGCTAGAAGTCTCGTCCCGGGAGATGCGGATTTTACTACACGCATTCAGAAGGTCGCTGAATTCATGCAGCGGGACATCCGCTACGTAGGAATTGAAATTGGGATTGGAGGGCTGCAACCACATCCCGCGGCCGATGTTTTTCGTAATCGCTACGGCGATTGCAAAGATAAAGTCACATTGATGATTTCCATGTTGAGCGCAGTGGGCGTGCGTTCGACCTATGTTTTGGTAGATACACGGCGGGGAATCGTTGATCCATCTTTGCCTTCGATTCGTGGAAACCACGCGATTGCGGCAATCGAATTGCCGGAAGGCTATCACGATCCAAACATGCTGGCGATTGTGACTGCTAAAACCGGGCGGCGATATTTAATCTTCGATCCCACGAATGAATACATTCCGCTTGGTTTGTTGCCAAGTTATCTGCAAGACAGCTACGGCATTTTAGTCGCAAGCAAGAATAGCCAGATCATTAAGCTTCCCACCCTGAAGCCGGATTCCGACCTGCTTGAGCGAACCGCGAAGTTTGAACTTGCCGACAACGGAAGTTTAAAAGGCGCGGTCACCGAATCCCGATCCGGTTCGTCGGCTTCGGAGATGCGAAGGGTGTTCAACGAATTGGGCGAGACCAAACAGCATGAGGAACTGGAAAACTTTCTGAGAGACTCGCTCTCGACTTTTACGCTGGATTCGCAAATGGCTTTGAACGTTAAGAATCTGGATCAGAAATTGGTTATCAGCTATGACATAACTGCCAAAACTTATGCCAGGCCCGCAGGATCGAATCTTTTGCTGGTTCGTCCGCGGGTATTGGGTTCGGTGCAGTCGCCATTCAATCAAAAGCCGAGAGTGTATCCAATAGACATGGGCCGGACCGGAACTTGGCGCGACAACTTTGAAGTGAGTATTCCGCAAGGATACGTGGTGGACGATTTGCCCAGCCCAATGGATGTCGATGTAGGTTTTGCCACTTACCACAGTCAAGTGAAAGCCGACGCGACGACGCTTTATTACAAGCGGGAATTTGTAGTCAAAGAACTGGAGTTGTCGCCGCAGAAATATATCGAGTTTCGCAAGCTGGAGGGGACTATAGCCGCAGACGAAAATAATAGCGCGGTCCTAAAGAAAAAAGAGAGCGTATTGCCTTAGTTGTTTGATTATTCCCTGGGCATCCCGAATTGGCGCAGGTCTTCCACGGTATCGATGTCTTCATCGCCACCGGGAAAGTCTACTAATTCGACTTCTTCCTGGTGGGCGACAATGATACGGCGGGCGCCTTCGTCGCCATGCAAAGCCGCCAACTCAGGAAAGATTGTGTGCGAGAAAATTGCAGGCACTCCCATGGTCCCTGCGTAACCGGAAGCCGTGATTTTAGCGCGGGTGCTGCGATGCCGCTCCAGCAGCTCTCTGAGCACCGGCGTGGCTAGCCTCGGCTGGTCGCATACTGAAATCAACAAATTATCAGGCTGCGGCTGCGATGCCATTACGGCGGCAAGTCCACATCGCAAGGATGAAGCTATTCCGTCGCGCCACTCGCGGTTGTGGACGACGCGAGCATTGAAACTTTGCAGTTCTGCTTCCAGTTGCGGGGCCTGCGATCCCAGCACGACGAAAACTGGGGCACAGCCAGCCTCGAATGCGATACGAGCGGTTCGCCGGAGTAGCGACTCCCCTCCCATCGTCAATAGCTGCTTGGGTCGACCTAAGCGAATTGACGCCCCCGCCGCGAGGATGATCGCTGAACAGAAGGACGCTTCAGGCTCCGATTTTGTAGGTAGGGGAAACGTCATCGGCGAAAACGTTCTGAACATCCCTCGCGATACTGGATGGCTGATGCCATATCTGAGCGTCGTCCCAATCAGCGTGGCGCGAAGATCGGTGGTGAACGGCGGCTTGCACGCCAGCAACAATAGAAAGCGCAATAGCAGATGGATTATCTCCGCCGATATCAAGTCCAACCGGAGAATGCACTTTACCGATGCACGCGTCTAAATTCAGTCCAATCTCGGCCGCAATTTCGGCAATCAGCCTCGAACTTCGGAGGCGCGGTCCCAATAGACCAAGATATGCAAGGGGCTGCGGCAAAAGCTCGCGCATCAGCGATCGATCCTGCATGTAGCTGTGGGTCATGATAATTACAGCGTCGTCGGGCTTCATTTGCAGGGGAAACAGGCTGAGGGCCGAGGCAGCGTCACTCTTCAATGCAACGACTTTGTCAGCCTGGGGAAAACGTGCCGTAGTAGCGAGATGCGAGCGGGAGTCGGCTACGGTAACGTGCCAACCCAGGCCGGATGCGAACTCTACGACGGGCACCGTGTCGTCACCCGCGCCGAAAATAATCAGCGCTTGCGGAGGAGCAACGTACTCCGCAAATACTTCGACTTCGTGTTCGTCAATCTTAAGAGAAACGTATTCCGAGCGGCGATCCTCAAGTGCTCGTGCGGCGATAGCGTTCAGTAGTCGCCAGCCTTCGCTTCCCGGGTCGAGCGAGATCAAGCTGGAGGAAATCTCGCCCGCCTGCCTGGCAATTATCCGGGAAGCGCGCGGCATCGCCGGATGTTCACTGGCGATCACTGTCAACATCGCCGAATGAATGCGACTGACTACGCTTTCACGAATAGTTGTTAAAGCCATAGCCGCCGAATTGCCGCGCTCGAGCAGTAAATGTACGGTTCCTCCGCATCCCAAACCATGGGGAGACGGATTGTCATCGTCGAAAAACGCGCCATAGCTTTGGACGGAGGGTCCGGATTCCGTGAGCCACCATGCTTTCCGGCTGACTTCAGCTTCGAGGCATCCGCCGCTGATCATGCCGCTCCGTTCACCGCTCTTTGTGAGCAGCATTCGCGCGCCGGGTTTCCGGTAGGACGAGCCCTCGACGCGAACGACCGTCCCGAGGATTATGTCATCATCGCCAGCCTCAGCCGCTTTCCACAGTTCCAACAGATTCCGAGTTTCAGACATGGCTGGACATTGGATGCTGCGATCTGACGGGGCGCTCTTTGGAAAAGCAAAGATTCAGCGTCTAAAGCGGACATCTCAGGCCCGGAATGGTCCATCAAAGCGGGCTTATACTAGATTTCATCTTCGCAATTGTTCCGATATCAGTCGCTCGTTGGAAAATCGAAACATTCGAGACGCTTCGTCATAGGAGACAATCATGAGCCCAATTGATAAACCGTCAAATCCTGAGAATGAAGGCGGTGCGGATCAGAGAAATGCAGGCGCCACAGAGGCTCTGGGTTCAAGATGTTCCTGGGACTTGACTCGCCGGGACTTCACGAAGACGGCAGGAGTTTTGACCGGCGGCATGGTGCTCGGTATACCAATCCTTTCCGCCCGGGCACTCGGCGACAGTAAATCCGTCGCAGCCAATCTCATGCCTGTTCAGTTGAACATCAACGGGCAAGCCCACAGTTTGTCTCTCGATCCTCGCGTGACCCTGCTCGACACATTGCGCGAACACCTTGCGCTGACGGGAACCAAAAAGGGTTGCGACCATGGCCAGTGCGGAGCCTGCACCGTGCTCGTAAATGGAAGAAGGATTAATAGCTGCCTGGCTTTGGCGGTCGCGCATCAGGGCGATGAAATTACGACCATAGAAGGCCTGGCGAAAGGTGACGAGCTGCATCCCATGCAAACCGCTTTTTTGGAACATGATGGTTTTCAGTGCGGCTATTGCACGCCCGGGCAGATTTGCTCGGCAGTCGGCCTGATCAGTGAAGCGAAAAAAGGAAGCGTGAGCTCGGCCACGCCCGACCTTCGCAAAGACGAAATCGAACTTACGGCGGATGAAATTCGCGAGCGCATGAGCGGGAATATATGCCGCTGCGGGGCTTATCCAGGAATCGTGCAGGCTGTGCAGATGGTATATCGCCAAAGTTAGCTCGATGGAGTGAAATTATGAATCCGTTCGAATATCAGCGAGTAAATCAGCCGCAAAAGGCGGTTGATGCAATTGTTGCGGCAAAGGAAAGCAAGTTTCTCGCCGGCGGCACGAATCTTATTGACCTCATGAAAATGGAGGTTGAGCGGCCGTCGCACTTGGTTGACATCAACCATCTGCCGCTGGTCGCAATCGAACAATTGCCGAACAATGGACTGCGCCTGGGAGCGCTGGCGCGCAACAGCGATACGGCTGACCATCCCCTGGTTCGTAAAAACTATCCTCTCTTGTCACAGGCAATTCTCGCGGGCGCGTCCCCGCAGTTGAGAAATATGGCAACCAACGGGGGAAATCTGTTGCAGCGAACGCGCTGTTATTACTTTATGGATCCGGGTTTTCCGCAGTGCAATAAGCGCGCTCCGGGCAGCGGATGCGGAGCGATTGACGGCTTCAACCGCATTCATGCCATCCTGGGCGCCAGCGACCAATGCATCGCCACCCACCCGTCAGACATGTGCGTGGCGCTGGCGGCGCTCGATGCCCAGGTTCGGGTGCTCGGACCGAAGGGCCAACGGACGATCGCAATGAAAGACTTTCATCGTCTTCCGGGCAACACACCCCAGATTGATACGAATTTGCATTCCGATGAGTTGATCCTCTCCATCGACCTGCCGCCATCGCCTTTCGCAGATCATTCTCATTATTTGAAAATGCGTGATCGCGCGAGCTACGCTTTCGCGCTGGTTTCGGTTGCGGCCGCGCTCGACCTCGATGGAGATAACATTCGCAGCGCGCGCATTGCGCTCGGCGGAGTTGCGCACAAACCCTGGCGGGCGGAAGAAGCCGAAGCTGCGTTGGCCGGACAGCGAATGAGTCCGGAAACATTTGCTGCTGCGGCCGAGCGCGCCGTGCAAGGCGCGAAAACCTATAAATACAACGCCTTCAAGGTGGAAATGGCGAAGCAAAGTATCGTCCGCGCGCTGAGCGTGGCAGGAGGTCAGGCATGAGCGTCGTCGGAGAAGCGATTACGCGCGTCGATGGGAAGCTCAAGGTCACCGGCGAAGCCAAGTATGCCGCCGAGTTTCAAGTGCCCAACGTCGCCCATGCCGTGATGGTTCGCAGCACGATTCCCAATGGAAAAATCGTGACTATGGACACCGCTCGCGCCCAGCGCGTTCCGGGAGTCATTGCGATACTAACCCCTTCCAACGCTCCGAAGTTGCCTCAAGGAGGGAAGGCGGGAATTCATCCGCCTGCGGGTCGCACTCTCTCGTTATTGCAGGACGACGAAGTCCACTACAACGGGCAACCTATTGCGCTTGTAGTCGCCGAAAGCTTACACGCGGGGCTCTATGCGAAATCGCTGATAAACGTTCGCTATCAAACCACCGAACCCAAGCTCGATTTTGTTGCGGAGATGAATGATTCTCACCCTGGACACCACGGCAAAGATCCGGCGGACGAAGGACGCGGCGATGTAGACGCTGGCCTGGCCCAAGCGGAGGTAAAACTGGACGAAATCTATACCACTCCTATCCAAACCCATAATCCAATGGAGCCGCACGCCACCATCGCAAAATGGGATGGCGATCATTTGACACTGTACGATTCGACGCAATATGTCAGCGGCGTCAAATCGTCAATCTCCAAAACTCTGGGGATTCCTGACGACAATGTTCACGTAATTTGTCCCTATGTCGGCGGAGGTTTTGGCTGCAAAGGCTCGATGTGGTCTCACGTCGTGCTGGCGGCCATGGCAGCGAAGCAGATTAACCGGCCGGTCAAAATTGCGCTGGAACGGCCGCAGATGTTCGGACCCGTGGGAGCCCGGCCGCAGACTTCTCAGCACATTGTTCTCGGCGCCACTCGCGATGGAAAATTAACGTCCGTGCGCCACGATGTGCATTGCCATACATCGGTGATGGAAGATTTTCTGGAACCTTCCGCGGTGCAAACGCGGATGTTATACGCGTGTCCGAACCTGACTACCTCGCACCGCCTGGTCCCGCTGAATTTAGGTGTGCCTACCTTCCAGCGCGCGCCCGGAGAAGCCACTGGAACTTTCGCTTTGGAAGTGGCGATGGATGAACTGGCCTACAAACTTAAAATGGATCCATTGCAACTTCGCTTGATCAATTATGCGGAAGAAGATCCGCAGACCAAAAAACCCTTCAGCGGCAAGCATCTTCGTGAGTGTTACGCGCAGGGCGCGGAAAAGTTTGGGTGGTCGAAACGCAATCACGAGCCCAGGTCCATGCAGGATGGCGGTCAATTGATCGGATGGGGCCTGGCAACGGCAACCTATCCGGGCAACCGGATGGCTGCATCAGCCCTGGTTCGATTCATGCCCAATGGACGCGTGTTGGTCGCGTCTGGCACGCAAGATTTGGGCACCGGCACGTACACAATTATGGCTCAAGTCGCAGCCGACGCTCTGAGCATTCCTATCGATAAGATTGATGTAAAGATCGGCGACACCGCTTTGCCCAAAGCACCGGTTTCGGGTGGTTCGATGAGCGCGGCCAGCGTGACTCCGGCGGTGAAGGCGGCCGCAACGCAAGCGCGCCTGAAACTATTGACGGTCGCGGCAAGCGATCCGCAATCGGCGGTGCACGGTGCGAACGCCGAGGAATTAGATTTCAAGGATGGGAAAGTATTTCGCAAATCTTCTCCCGACAAGTCCGAGAGCTTCACTGCGATCCTCGCGCGCCAGGGAAATCAGCCAATTGAGGCCACGGGAGACGCACAGCCCGAGCAGGACGCGGAGAGATTTTCCGTCCATTCATTCGGTGCGGTGTTCGCCGAAGTCTCGGTTGATCCGCAACTCGGGATTGTGCGCGTGCGGCGCGTGGTGGGCGTTTACGATGTCGGCAAGCTGCTAAACAAAAAAACCGGCTCCAGCCAATTGATTGGCGGGATCGTATGGGGAATCAGCCTGGCCCTGTTCGAGGAGGTTCACGTCGATCCGCATACTGGGCGCATCGTCAATGCAAATCTCGCGGAATACCACGTGCCGGTGAACGCCGACATTCACGAAATCGATGTTTCAGTCATCGACATACCAGATATGAATTTCAATCCGCTGGGCGCTCGCGGCATCGGAGAAATTGGAATTACCGGCGCCGGCGGTGCCGTCGCGAATGCCATATATCACGCGACCGGCAAACGCCTGCGCGACGTTCCCATTACGCCCGATAAGCTAATGGCGTGACCCCCGAGACGGCGGTAGTTTCCGGTATGTCTCCTGCCCTCCAAACGGGGCTGCGACGCGTTACCGATGTGCGGAAAATGCACTTGCGATTCAGAGGCCGTCATAGGCGCTGCGCTATAATCGAAATAAGGTTCAATCCCATCCTGGACATAGGTTTGGGCTCTTGAGTTCGAAAATGGATGCTCTCCTCAAGGCCAAACCCGACCTGCAACTCCTAACCGAACTGGAACCAGCGCACCGCGTATTTCTCGGAAATCTGACCGATACCATTCTGCGACGGTCGGTACCGGCGATACCGACTTCTACAAAACCAGCTCCATTCTGGAATGACGTTTTTGTGCAGTCATCGCCGGCGTGGGGCGCCTTTCTGGAGTCCATGCTATGGCACGTCGCGGTTATCTCGGTATTGCTTGGCGTGGGGCAAATCTGGGTTAAGCAGACGCAGATTCAGCAGCGAAAAATCGCTCAACAATCTCTGACTTACTATCCTCCGCGCCAGACATTTCCGGCGTTGCATGGGCGCCCGCCCAGGGTTCCCGAACCGAAGCCTCGGCAGGCTTCCAGGCAATCTCCATTGCGTGTGGCAAAAGAGCGGCTAGCGAGAGAGGTCAAGCCGCCAGAACTGAAGCTGGCCCAGGGCAGGCCTAATATACCGGTACCCTCTTCAGCTGCGCCGCTATACGCTCCGAAGCTTTCACAGCCGGCCGTGCCCAATGGGCTTGAGGTTGCCGTTGCGCCTCCCGCGAGCATTGGAGCGGCTTCGTCCCGGCGATTCAACTCGCCTCAAACATCGGCGGTCGCCCCGGCGCAAAATATCGGATCAGTTTCCGCGCGACGCGGTCCTTCGCAAATTACCTCCGCCGTGGCCCCGGCTCCCAATCTGCGCGCATCCGTGGCCAAGACGTCGAGCAATAGCCTCGGCAATCCCCAAGTCGTGGCGCCATTGGCGCAATTGGATAATCGCGATCGCGGTGGGATTTCTGCGCGGGTCGCGGCGACATCGTTGCGGCCTACTGTCGTTCTGCCCACCGCGTCGGCGAATGGCTCCGCCGTCACGAGTCGCGGACGCGGCAGTTCTGGCTTGGGTATAGCGGTGGCTCCTCCGCCTCCGTCTCTGCGGCAGACGGGCACGTCTGCGCCAGGCGGAGGTCAATTGTCGCTATCCGGCACTTCGAAGGTGGTAGCGCCAATTCCATCCCTAAATCCGGGAGCGGGAGGCGTTAGAAGGCTTTCCAACTCACTTGCTGGGGCCGCTGTATCGGCAGTGCCACCACCTCCTTCGGTCGCCGGAGGCAATTCTCTGGAGGGTTTGCGAATCACTTCGCTATCGGGCTCAGGCACGCGCGTGATACCGCCCGCGGCTTCGCTCAGCGGACAAAATTCCATAGCTGGACGAAAAAGTGGGGCCGGGCTGGGTGCCGGCAATCAGCGAGCTGTGCCTCCTGCCCCAGCCGGTGGCACGGGCAGCGCTCTTCAGGGGGGACGCACGGCCTCTCTGGGCAACGGCGATCAACAAGTGGCGCCGCCCGCTCCCTCCGGTGCCGGCGCTCAGAATGCCGGGCCGAATTCCACCGCAATGGATACCAAGGCAGTTCCACCCGCGCCCAATCTAAATAGCGCCAGCGCTCCCGCAACTATTGAACTCCCCGTGCGGGTCATTGGGATGGCGCTGAGTTTGCCGAACTCATCGTACTTTTCGAATTATGAAGTTTTCATTGCGGAAAGGCGAATTAAAAAAGGCAATCCTGAGCTTATAAAACTGGTATACGTATCGCTTCCATACCAGCCCCGGCTTACGGACTATGGCTTGGACGATTCGAAGGTCTATAAACTGCGAGTCACCCGCGATCCCACTTGCGACGAAAGCTTGCTGGACATGACGTGGCCGCAAACTGACGAGAAAAAGTCCGGCTCAAAATATGCTACCGGGCCGCCCGCATTGGCTCCCAACGAGCCCAATAATCTCTTGCCGTGTTACCGCACCACCGCCGACGATTACCGCATCGCAGTCACGCAAAATCGTTAGAAAGTCTATCGTCGAATCTGGGCGTGTGCCGTGCGCCGGATTCCCACGGGAATTGCAATGGATCGCCCGTCCCCATTTGCCCGACCAGGGAAATGGGGGCGTGCCAGTAAGTCGTCGAGCCGTTTTCCTCAGAATGACTTTCGCGGTCGCGGACAAAACCGTCGCGGGGATGAGACGGACCGGTTCGCCCCTGTGAGCGATGAGAGTGCCACCAATGTCAACAAATATCGTGACAGAATTAACTTTACTTCTTGTCGGTAAGCGCTTCGACGCCGGGCAATTTCTTCCCTTCCAGAAATTCCAGCGATGCTCCTCCGCCGGTTGAGATGTGCGTAATCTTGTCGGCGACACCGGCCGAATGAACCGCCGCGACAGAATCTCCGCCGCCCACGATGGAAATCGCCGCCCCATTGTCGGCGATAGCTCGCGCAACTTTGAAAGTTCCTCGCGAAAATGGCGACACTTCAAATACTCCCATGGGGCCGTTCCAAATGATGGTTCGTGCGTCAGAAATTTCTTCGCAGTAGGCGGCAATAGTCTTTGGGCCGATGTCGAGTCCCATAAGATTCTCTGGAATCGCTTCCCCTTCATTGATGCTCTTTACCAGAGCGTTGACCTCGATTTTGTCAGCCGCGATGTGGTCGGTTGGAAGCAGCAGCTTAACTTTGTGAGCCTCGGCGTCTTTCATAATCTGGCGTGCCAGATCGAGTTTGTCGTCTTCGACCCGCGATTTTCCGACCTGCTGTCCCTGCGCCTTCAAAAATGTGTACGCCATGGCTCCGCCAATAATTAGGACATCGACTTTGGTGAGCAGATTTTCAATCACGGCAATCTTGTCGCTCACTTTGGCGCCGCCAAGTATCGCAACGAATGGCTTTTCGGGATCTTGTAACGCTTTTCCCAAATAATCGAGTTCCTTTTGCATCAGCAATCCGGCTGCGGACTTCTGGATAAATTTCGTGATCCCGACGGTGGAGGCATGAGCGCGATGCGCGGCACCGAAGGCATCGTTCACGTACCAGTCAGCAAGATTCGCGAGTTGTTTGGAAAATTTTTCGTCGTTGGCTTCTTCTTCCGGATGGAACCGAAGGTTTTCAAGCAGCAGGCTTTGTCCTTTTTCGAGCTTCCCTGCCATTTCCTCCGCTTCACTGCCAACGCATTCGGGACAGAAGCCGACATTTTCTCCGCGCGCCAATTCTTTATCCAAAAGCATCCGCAGCCGCTCGGCGACCGGCTTCAGACTCATCTTCGGATTAGGTTTTCCCTTGGGACGTCCCAAATGCGACGCGATAATAAGTCGAGCTCCGCGGCGCAGCGCATATTCAATGGTAGGCAGAGTTTCGCGGATCCGGGTATCGTCCATCACCCGCCCGTCGTCTAGAGGCACATTGAAATCAACCCGCAGGAATACGCGATGGTCGGTAACGTCGAGATCGCGTATGGAAAGCTTCGACATAATTTCACCTGAAAACAAGACTAGACTGCGATTTCAAATTAGCGGGGAGGGCACGACTCGGCCGGCTAAGTCAAAAACAATTTACCGGCCGGACTGACAGTCGGGCCCTTCCCATTCTGCACTCGGCTGTTTCCAGAGGTTCGCCCGCGTAGCCGCGTAATATTATGCGCCGGGTTTCCAACTCTAAGCACACACGGAATCAGGCTCCTACAGCCCCTTGCTAGCCATGTAGTTAATCAAATCCCGGACGCGACTGGAATACCCCCACTCATTGTCATACCACGAAATTACTTTGACACAATTTCCCGCCACTACGCGAGTCATCGGTGCATCCACGATTGACGAACGGCTATCGCCCTTGAAATCGGCGGATACCAGTTCATTTTCTTCGTATCCCAGATAGCCCTTCAATGGGCCGCTTTCAGACGCCTTCTTCAAAACAGCATTCACTTCTTCCGCGGTCGTTTTCTTCTCCACGAACGCCACGAGGTCGACCACCGAAACATTTGGCGTCGGCACGCGCATGGAGAATCCATCGAGCTTTCCCTCGAGTTCAGGAACAACCAGTTTCAAAGCTTTCGCCGCGCCGGTGGACGTTGGAATCATCGAAACCGCCGCCGCCCGCGCCCTTCGCAAATCCTTGTGCGGAAAATCCAAGATAACCTGATCGTTTGTGTAAGAGTGAATCGTGGTCATCGTCCCACACACAATTTTGAATTCGTCGTTGACGACCTTCGCAATCGGTGCCAGACAATTCGTGGTGCACGAGGCATTCGAAATAATGTGATGCTTCGCCGGATCATAAACCTGATGGTTCACCCCGAGCACGATCGTGACATCCTCATTCTTAGCCGGAGCCGAGATGATGACCTTCTTCACCGATCCGCGCATATGTTTTTTAGCGTCGGCCGCATCCGTAAATCTTCCAGTAGATTCGAGCACGACTTGCGCCCCCACTGAATCCCACGGCAATTTTGCCGGATCTTTTTCCGCGAATACTTTGATCGTCCGGCCATCGATGCTGATGCTGTCTGTGCCCGCGGAAATGTTCTGTTTCAAATTTCCCAAAATCGAATCGTATTTCAGCAAATGGGCCAGGGTCTTGGGATCCGTAAGGTCGTTGACTGCCACAAATTCCAGATTCGGATCGTTCAGTGATGCGCGCAAAACGTTGCGCCCGATGCGTCCGAATCCATTGATACCAACTTTAACCGCCATGTCGCCTCCGAAAAAGAGATGGTGAAGCTAATAGAATTGTCTGTTTTGTGAGAACAAAAATAGTAACAGGCGAGAGCACATGCGGCAAATGAAACAGCCTTATTTGGCCAGCGGAGGGCCGCATCTCCTGCGGTTATCGTGCATCAAATTAGATTGTGATTTAGAAACGTTTATGCCCGATCCTCTTTATTTAAGCCTGTGGTTTCAAAACGCCGAGGCCGATGATCTTCTGCCTCATGCTTTATCCGTTATGCGTCAATTTCCTTTTTCGGCGGAACGCCCTGGGATTTCTTATCTCGCAGTGCATCCGGTGTCGTGGAATGAGCCGACAATCCTAGAGCGTCGACTTCAGCCCGGAATCACGCCCGAAGAAGCAGTCCTCATAGCGTCGGATTTGCTGCATGAAGATTACGCCTACGAATTCGAGGCCTACTGGGATTTGTGGATGCTCTCGGAAAATGGCGCGCAATGGATTCCAAAACCATCGCTGGTACGATTTGTGGCTCGCGGAAATGAATTCGACGATCGCGAGGTAGAACACGAAGGAGACATCCAGATTGATTTCGGAGTGGACTCTCACTTCCTACAAGATCAAGTTGATTTGACCGCGAAGGCGGAGACGTCCGTCAGAGCAAACGTGCAGAAGGTAGTGGAGTTCACGAATAAAGCCGAGAAAGCCTCGGGTGCCAGCGCACGGTTGTTGTGGTCAGAGTCAGAAGAAAACTTCGCCCAGAAGTTGATCTCGAGGTTGCAGAAGGTGCAGTGAGTCAAAGTTGGTTGTTTCTGCTGCTGTTCCGGCATAGCTCGACCCATTCGGCCTCAGTGACGAAATCTGCGACAAATACTAAGTCTTTGCATGGTCGATTGAAATCGATGGCCAACTGGACGCCTCTTTTCTGAAATCGGCAGTTGACGTCAGGTGTTGAAAACTGTTGAAGACCTCCGCGCCAGAACGATTGCAATAGTCCGACCATGACTCCCCGGGAACCGGGTCCTTCGGATCGGCGCCCAGCCAGTACATCTCGCAAACGCTCCCATCATCTATACGAAACTGAAATTGACCGCCCAGACATGCATAACCAAGGGTCTTGGCCGCCGCCAGCGCTTGCGGGAACGATTCGATACTCCAGCCATATTCCCTGCCACGCAAAGTAGCCCCAACCAGCATTTCGGATGGCAGGGTATCTGTTATTTCTGGAATCTCGTTTTCCATGGCAGCGAAAACGGAATGGCTACTTAGTCCGACCACCCTCAACCTTCAATTTGTCCGCGGCGGCCGCTTGTGCCGCGGCCAGTCTAGCAGTCAACACGCGGAACGGCGAGCACGACACATAATTCAATCCCACCTGATAGCAGAACTCCACCGACGAAGGTTCTCCACCATGCTCGCCGCAGATTCCGACTTTCAAGTCCTTGCGTGTCTTGCGGCCCCGCTCTGTCGCCATTTTTACCAACTGGCCAACGCCTTCGCGGTCGAGAACTGCGAATGGGTCCTGCTTTAGGATTCCCTGCTCTAAATATGTGGGAAGCACTTTGTTGAAGTCGTCGCGGGAGATCCCGAATGTCGTTTGCGTGAGATCGTTAGTGCCGAACGAAAAGAATTCGGCCTCCTGCGCGATTTCTCCCGCAACCAAAGCGGCGCGAGGCAGTTCGATCATGGTGCCGACTAAATAGTCGACCGTTCTTTCCTTTTCGCGGAAAACTTCGTCTGCCACGCGGCGCACGATGGCAGCCTGATTCGCCATTTCTTTAAGAGTCGCCGTCAACGGAATCATAACTTCCGGCTTCACCTTAACGCCATCCTTCGCAACCGCCACTGCGGCCTCGAAAATGGCACGCGCCTGCATTTCGGTGATTTCAGGATAAGTAATTCCCAGACGGCATCCACGATGTCCAAGCATGGGGTTGATTTCGTGCAGGTCCTCCACGCGGCGTAACAGCGATTTCAATCCTTTGAGCTTTGGAGAACGAGGCTTCGTTGCTTCGAGAACTGCAACTTCAACCATCAGGTCTTCGCGCCGGGGAAGAAATTCGTGCAGCGGCGGATCGAGCGTGCGAATCGTGACTGGGAAGCCGTCCATGGCGCGGAAGACCCCAATAAAATCTGCGCGCTGCATAGGTAGCAATTTCTTCAGCGCGGTGCGGCGATCTTTTTCGTTGTTCGCCAGAATCATCGCCCGCATGTGGGGCAACCGGTCTTCCGCGAAGAACATATGCTCGGTGCGGCATAAGCCAATTCCTTCGGCGCCGAACGCGCGCGCCTGAATCGCGTCCCGCGGAATATCCGCGTTCGCGCGAACTCCCATGGTGCGAAACGGCTCAGACCAGCTCATGAACTTAATCAGTTCGGGATCATCTGGTTTAGCAGCGACCGTGTTCAATTTCCCTTTGATCACGCGGCCGGTCGTGCCGTCGAGCGAAATCCAATCGCCACCTTTGAAAACCTGGCCCTTCACCCGCATCTCGCGAGCTTTCTCGTCGACCTGAATATCGCCCGCTCCTGCGACGCAGCATTTGCCCATTCCCCGCGTTACGACCGCAGCGTGGCTCGTCATGCCACCTCGCGATGTGAGAATACCCGCTGCGACTTCCATGCCGTGAATGTCTTCGGGAGTAGTTTCGGCCCGAACTAGAATCACGGGTACTCTTTTATTGCTGTGCCCGGCTTTTTCAACCGCTTCGTCGGCGGTAAAAACAATTTGTCCCACAGCGGCGCCAGGGGACGCAGGCAATCCCGTTGCAAGGACTTCAACCTCGCCCTTTTCGTCCAGTCGCGGAACCAGGAAATCGTAAAGCTGGTTGGGCTCGACGCGGAAAATGGCTTCTTCTTTGCTGATGAGATTTTCTTCCACCATCTGGATCGCTACGCGAACACCGGCCCGGCCGGTGCGCTTTCCGTTGCGCGTCTGCAACATATACAGACGGCCTTCCTGAATCGTGAATTCGAAATCCTGCATGTCGCGATAATGTTTTTCCAGACGCGTGGTGATGTCGCGTAGCTGGTCATAGACTTCAGGCATGATTTTTTGCAGTTCGAGAATTGGGACGGGAGTACGAATGCCCGCGACCACGTCTTCACCCTGTGCGTTCATCAAAAACTCGCCGTAAAATTCTTTCACTCCGGTCGCCGGATTGCGCGTGAATCCCACGCCGGTGCCGCTGGTATCGCCGAGATTGCCGAAGACCATGGCTTGCACGTTGACTGCTGTGCCAAGTTCGTCCGGAATATTGTTCATGCGCCGATAGTGCTTCGCACGATCGTTTTGCCAGGAGCGAAACACCGCATCGCGGGCCATCGTTAGCTGTTCATGCGCGTCCTGCGGAAAGTCTCGCTTGGTGTGCTTCTTCACGACTTTCTTATATTCTTCGATCACTTCCTTCAAGGCCTTGGCGTCGAGATCGGTATCGAGTTTGGCTTTCTTCTGTTTCTTCTTCGCGTCGAACACTTCGTCGAAAGCCGGCTTTGGGATTTCCAAAACAACAGCACCGAACATTTGTATTAATCGGCGATAAGAATCGTACGCAAAACGCGCATTGTTGCCACGCTTCGCCAGTGCCTCAACACTCTGATCATTGAGGCCGAGATTAAGGATGGTGTCCATCATCCCCGGCATGGAAAACTTCGCCCCGGAGCGGACGCTCACCAGCAGCGGATTGTCTCCCTTGCCGAGCCGTTGCCCTTGCAAATGCTCAAGTCTTTCCAGCGCCTCGTCCATCTGGCGATCTACTTCCTGCGAAACGCCCTTGTGGCGCATGTATTCGCGGCAGGCTTCGGTCTGAATCGTGAAACCAGGAGGCACGGGCAGGCCTGCATTGGTCATTTCCGCGAGCCCCGCGCCTTTGCCGCCGAGGTCTTCTTTCATTTTGCCGTTACCGTCGGCCTTGCCGCCGCCGAACGAGTATGCGTACTTGATAGGACGTCTCAGTTCGGTGCGTTCCACTACTACAGTTTCCGGAAGAGTGCTTGTCGCCATGATGATTCGGTCCTTTGTAAATCTATTTGGATTCTTTGCCTTCGGTCACGATCTCAGAGAAATCAACAATGGTCGAAAAATTAATCGCCAGCGATTGCAATAGCGCCAGCCGGTTGGCGCGAACAGTCTCGTTTTCAACCATTACCATAACTTTATCGAAAAACTTGTCGACCGGCTCCTGCGCCGTTGAGAGCAATATCAAAGCTTGATCGTATTCTTTACTCCGGCGATGCTCCTCAACTTTCGGCGCGTTGCGCTCTATATATGTGGCCAACGTTGTTTCTTCATCAGCGGAGCCCGGAAGATATTCGAACTTTGAGCCGATACGAATATTTTTTTCTTCGGCCTGCCTCAGGATATTTCGGATACGCTTGGAAGCTGCGGCAATGGCCTGGAATTCTGGAACGATCAAGACTTTTCTTACTGCCTCCGCCCTCGCGATGACGTCAACCACAGATGCGGCGTCCACGGCCAGCACCGCGTTGACTACATCATATTTGAAACCGAGGACTTCGCGCATATAGAACTCCACTCTTTCGCGAAAAAATGATTGGAGTGCGGCCATATGCAGGGTTCGCGCCACGAATTTCCGTTCCGTCGCGCAACCGCGATAGGCCTCGAAAGCGTCTTCGACTAATTGGTTCAAGCCAATGGGAAGTTTGTGCTCGGCGATAATTTTAACGATTCCATTTGCCTGCCTTCGCAACGCGAATGGATCTTTCGACCCTGTGGGTTGCAAGCCCAGCGCAAACATGCCGACGATTGTGTCGGCCTTATCGCCAATCGATAACATCGCCCCCTCAATCGTTCGCGGAACCGAATCTTCCATGGATACGGGCTTGTACTGATCGTAGATCGCGTCCGCTATGGCCTGGCGCGTTGCGTTCGGCATCCCATGATCCAATTCCTGCGCGCATGCATACAAACCACCGACAATTCCCTGGAGTTCCGTAAATTCTTTCACCAGTTCTGTGGTGAGATCGGTCTTTGCCAGCATTGCGGCTTTATGCACGACGCCCGGCCGCACCGGCATTCCATTCTGCCGAACGATCTCGCACAGCCAACTGCAAAGGCGTTGCACTCGGCAAGTCTTGTCGTAATAGCTTCCCAAATCTTTCTGAAATGTAACTTTCTTGAGCCATTGGGCGCGTTCCCGCAACGGATGTTTCTGATCCGTCTGCCAGAAGAAGCGGGCATCATTGAAACGCGCTCGCAGCACGCGCTCATGCCCGTGCCGGATGATTCCTTGCGGATCGCCGTCGGTATTCAGCACGGCGAGAAAATGTGGCAGCAGTTTTTGGTCCGCATCTTCAATCGCAAAATATTTTTGATGATCACGCATTACCGTGACCAGAACTTCCTCAGGAAGTTCGAGGTACGAATTGTCGAAATTCCCCAGGATCACTGAAGGAAATTCCGTGAGGTTTACCACCGCATCCAGGAGAGTCTTATCCTCCCGCCAACGCGCTCCGGGAATCGTGCGTGCCGCCGTATCCAAAGCTTTGCGGATCTGATGTTCCCGCTCCGTACGGCTTAGGATTTTAGCGTCGCGAAGAGCATCAACGTATCCACTGCCCGCCCGATCAATCCTAACCGGACGATTGGCGAGAATCCGATGTCCGCGGCTCTCACTCCCCGCAGTCAGTCCCGCAAATTCAATTGGGATCACTTCGTCATCGAGCATTGCGACGAGCCAGCGCACGGGACGCACGAAGCGCTCGCTCGGCTTCCGCCAATACATATTCTTCGGCCAATAAATCGAAGCGATTTCCCGCGGAAGGAGTTCAAGCAAGACTTCCCGCGCCGTTCTGCCTTTGCTGCTAATCGTGGCGGCAAGATATTCGCCTTTGGACGTGACGACCTTTTCCAGCAGCGAAACTTCAACGCCGGCTTTTCGTGCGAAGGCTTGCGCAGCGGGAGTCGCTTGGCCGTCCTTGAATGCAATCTTGTAGGAAGGACCAGTGAGCTTTTCGGTAACATCGGGCTGCGCCTCGGGGACTTGCGATGCGAGAAGAGTCAATCGGCGGGGAGTATCAAAAGTTGTAATATCCTGTGGCGGCGAAAGCCGTTCTCGCTCCAGAAGTTTCGTAACCCGATCGCGCAGATCGAGAGACGCCGCCTCGATCATCCTTGCGGGAATCTCTTCGCATCCGATTTCCAAAAGAAAATCTGGCATTTTGGGGAATCTTGTTTAACATTCTTGTCATCCTGAGCGCAGCAGATTGATTCGCTGGCGAATCAATCTGTGAAGTCGAAGGGCCCCTGCAACGTCAATCGCTGTCGATGACTATTGCATTTCAGGACGCAAAAACTGACTAGCTTTATGACACAATATTGCAGTAGGGATCCTTCGATTCCCCGCTCCTTCGCGAGCGAAGAAGCTTGCTCGCTCAGCATGACAACAGTAAAAGCTCACGATATCGACGGGACCGCTTCCCGCTTCGCTTTTGGGCTACTATCTGCGACAGGTTCTTCCCCATCCGCTGCGCCCGAATGATCGCTCTGCTGATCAACGCAGGCCTTCGCAATCCCTACGGCCAACGCCCTGACTCGCGCGATTACCCCGACCCGTTCCGTTACTGAGATCGCGCCACGCGCATCCAGAATATTAAAAAGGTGCGAGCACTTCAGGCATAGATCATAGGCCGCCAGTAATGGAAAACGATTCCTGCTTGCTGGCAGACCATCGGCTATACAATTTGACTCAAGTAAAGAGTATCCATCCACCAGAGCCGCGCATTCCGCTTCATACAAGTCGAAGTGTTTCCACAGTCTCGCAACATCAGCCGCCTCAAAATTGTAAACCGAGAATTGTTGCTCGTCCGCGAGCCTCACATTTCCATAAGTCACAGCGACGCCAGTCTCCGGATCGCGCGCCCAGACAATGTCGTAGATGCTATCGACATCCTGCAAAAACGCCGCGATTCGCTCCAATCCATAAGTCAGCTCGGCTGAAATAGGATCGAGATCAACTCCGCCACACTGCTGGAAATATGTGAACTGCGTAATTTCCAAACCGTCTAGCATCACCTGCCATCCAATGCCCCAGGCGCCCAGCGTCGGTGACTCCCAATTGTCTTCTTCAAATTTCAAATCGTGCTGCCGCAAATCAATCCCGATTGCATTTAGCGATTCGAGATAAAGCTCCTGCACATTTTCTGGCGGAGGCTTCAAAATCACCTGCAACTGCGTGTGCTTATAAAGCCGATTGGGATTCTCCCCGTACCGCCCGTCCGCAGGTCGACGCGAAGGCTGCACATATGCGACTTTGTATGGATTCGGCCCGAGCACGCGCAAAAAAGTTTCCGGCGCCATCGTGCCCGCTCCGACTTCGACGTCATGCGGCTGCTGCAATACGCATCCGCGTTCCGCCCAGAAAGTTTGCAGCCGAAGGATCAATTCCTGGAAACTCAGCGGATTAGTAGCCAATGAACTCATGGGACGAAGAACTACGCGCTGATCCTCTCCAGCATCGTGACAGTGACCAGTTTCTTCTCGATATGCCGCTGCAAAATCTGCATCAAAAATTTTCGCAAGTCCGCCGCCTGCGCCTTCGGCCAGGGCATTCCCGCGAATCCCTCAACCGGCGCGCGAAACATCATCGCCGTCAACGCGCGCGAGTCCGCCGATATCTCGGACGACGCCAGCCGCTTATCGTCAATGCACATCAATCCATCGGCCAATGCATGAAAATATGCCCGGCTTCCATTCAGCACTCGCCCACACACGATGCATTCGGTTAACTCCGGCAAGTATCCCATCAGCCGCGTCATCCAGAGCTCGAAATAGGTGACCGGCATCCAGACATCCTGCTCTCGCAATGCCGCGATTACCGACAACGCCAGCCGGAACACCGCATCATTGGCCTCGCGATCCGGCAACAACTCGTCTAACACTTCGGCGACGTGAGCCAATGCTACCGCGCGGGCATAACTCACTTCATACGCCAGGGGCGATTCCAGCACTTCGCACGAATCCAGCCGCGCCAGCTCCTGCCGTTCCTTATCTTCGTAGTACGCCTTGACGTAGGTCAGCGGCTCCAGCGCTCCGCCAAACCGGCGTTTCGATCTTTTCGCCGAGCGCGCTACTCCATGCACCTTGCCTTCGAGCCGGGTGAAAAACGTGACCAGCAGATCAGCCTCGCGCAATGGATACGAGCGAAGCACGATTGCTTCCGATTCCTTCAGCGCCATGGAAGCCTGTAAGCTCTCGATTGTAACGGAGGGGCTGGGAGATGGAAAGTTGGAAGAACGCTTCTGGCTGCTAGCTCGTAGCTGAAACGCCGGCAATAGCCAGTAGCTAGCAGCAGAAATCATCTTCCAAAAAACTTGGCGTTGCGCTCGGTATAGCTCTTCCACTTTTCCGGAAGATCATCCTCGGCAAAAATCGCCGACACCGGACACACCGGCACGCACGCCCCGCAATCAATGCATTCCACCGGATCAATGTAGAGCATCTCCTCGGTGGCGAAAGGCGCTTCGTCCTTCTTGGGATGAATGCAATCCACCGGGCATGCGTCTACGCACGCCGCGTCCTTAGTGCCAATGCAGGGTTCAGCAATCACGTATGTCATAAACTTTCCTCTTTCTGAGGCTGGGGTGACCCGCAAGAGACAGGTCTGGCTAACCCACTAGAATAGCGCGGATGAACGGGACTTTCACGGTCCGTTCAGCAAAATGCATTATTTTCAGCGTTATTGGCGAAGAGCTTCATTTTACGGAAGGTTTGGGGCGTAGGCGTTCGGTACGCGGTTCCCGCCCTTTCGGCACACGTCCCTTTTTGCTTGGCGTCAGATAGTATACTTGTTAATTAGGCAGCCATGGCAAAGACCAATCCAAAACGGGAATCCCGGCAAGCACGCCCGAAAGGGCCCTCGCGAAAAAGCACCGCATACCGAGGCCAAGGGCCGGCACTTCGAGGGAAGAAGTTAGAAACTGCGGTGCAGAAATTCCAATCTGAACCTGACGAAAAGAAAGCTCATGAGGAGTGGAAGCGAATTGAACGATCTGTCTTCGGCGTGGAATTCGAGCATTAATCTCTAGCTGGCGGCTTTACCTTCAAGAATTCCATCTTGCGACAAATTTTCCCGCCAATACGCTGGACGGAAGCGGCTGCGAATAGCATCCTTTGCCTGACGATTCGTGAGAAGTGAGTAATGCCGCGCATAAATTGGAAAAGTCTCCCGCACTGGAAAAGACGCAAGCTCGAGGACCGCGTGCGGACTAGGGAAATCAGTGCCACTGACATTAGAAAACTGCAAGAATGGATAGCAACCGATCCCGAAGTGCCTGAGGGAGAATGGTGCAAGGATTTTGGATCGTTCAAGGTAGCTGGAAAAGGTTCCGAGCCTTCCACATTCCTATAACACCCAGCCTTGCTGGGGAACTAAGTTAGACTGATCCGCCAGACAAACTTCCTAAACCGCGGCCAGCTCCCGATCCGCGCTCGGCTCGTATTCCACGATATATCCCGCCACCGCGCTCGCCGCCACGGTCAACGGGCTTGCAAGATACATTTGTCCCGGACCGCTGCGCCCCGGGAAATTCCGGTTCTGCGCGCTAATCACCACCTGATCTGGACGCGTCGTCACCCCCGGGCCAGCATTAATACACGCTCCGCAACTGGGCTCGATCACGTGCGCGCCCGCATTCTCGAAAATCTCCAGATATCCCCGAGCCACGCAATACTCTCGCGTCTCCTGCGATCCGAACTGAATATAAAATTGCACCGAGTCGGCCACGCGCTTGCCATTTTTAAGCGCGTCCGCCAGAACGTGCGCGTACATATCCATGTCATCATTTTTGCCGGCGGTACACGTCCCCCCATAAGCGAGCTCGATCGGAACCGGAATACTCAATTCGCGGATAAACTTTCCATTTCCCGGATCGCCCGGTGTCGCCACCATCGGCGATATCTCCCCCGCGTCCATTTCAATCACGTGAGCGTACTGCGCATCGGCATCGCTATACAATCCTTCAATCATGGATTCCGCATTCGCGCGATCCATACCTCGGCGGTTCATTAAAAACTCAACCGCCTTACGATCAGGCGCAACGATTCCGGTGAATCCGCCGATCTCCGCGGCCATATTCGTCATCGTAGCCCGTTCGTCCACGCTCAACTCTTCTATCGCGCTGCCGGAATACTCAACCACTTTCGCCAAAGCTTTCCCGCTTTTGATGTAATCCATGCGCAGCAATGCAAGGATGAAATCCTTGGCTGTCACATTCGGATGCTTGCGCCCGCGAATCACAACTTTTATGGATTCCGGCACGCGCACCCGCACATCTTTCGTGATCCACGCGTTGAAAACATCCGTCGTTCCAATTCCAAACGCTACGCACCCGATCGCGCCCGAATGTGGAGTATGAGAATCCGATCCCACAATCAACTGCCCCGGCAATGCGTAGCTCTCCAGCACCACCGAATGGCAAATACCTTCCGATCCCTTGCGGTCTTTCAACTCTCCATGCAGCCGGATTCCTCGCTGCTTGGCAAACTCTTCCTGTTTGAGTTTCAGTTGAGTCGCCAGATCAAGCAATCCCATTTTGCGCTTTTGTTCGGAGAGCACTTCATCCAGAAACGTGAGGTGATCGCGGAAGAAAAGAATCGTCGAAGCATCGTTGACGGGGGCGTCGCGTCCAACGAGCTGATTGAAGAAGATCGCCGCCATGGGCGTTACGTATTCGTGGCTAAAACGCAGGTCGGTGCGAGCGAAACCGGAATCGCCCGGCTTGACTGCCTCGACGCCGATGTTTAAGACCGACGAACTTCGTTCATCCGGACAGCCGGGGGCGTCTGTCCCTGTTCGTAATCCCGGGCCTTCCGTCCCTACGTTGGAGTTGATCATGTGCCGCGCGAAGATCTTTTCCGCGACAGTCATGGGACGCGACTTAGTTTCAATCGGCGGCAAGAAAACCTTCCCTTGCAGTCGCGCCACGTTGAAGTTGAACAAGCCGCCATGCTCGATGATCTGCCGCGTTATATCGTCTTCGCCGTGCGTGAATTCGGTGAGCGGAATTTCATCGCCCGATCTTATTTTTTCTATTAAGCCAAAATTGGTAGAGGTCAGCACGCCAAGATTCTGGCAGTTCTGCTTATAAATGCGCTCGATATTTTCGGCGATTACGATCCGAATTCCCGCGCACAACTCCGCATAAGGAGACTGTTCCCGGCTCGAACCCTTGCCGCGCCGCTTGCCGCTCACTGCCGCAACAAATCCTCCGCGCTTCACGTCGCCGCGTCCAATCGGAGTTTCGTTTCCGCATTTCAATCCGGTATAAGGAAACTCTCCCAGCGTTTCATCGAAGAAAAAACAAATATGCGCTGGAGTAATCTCGTCGGTAGAAATGTCATCGCGGAGCTTGGGATTGTTAGCCGGATTCCCGCTGTCCCAAGGCAAATCTTCGCCCGCTAGCTGTCTCTTGATGAGTTCGGGATCTTCGGTGAGAAAGAGAATTCTCCCTTTCAGCAAAACCTGATTGGGACGCTTTTCGATTTTCCGTTCAAGTAAAGAGGCAATCACGAGGACACCTGTACAAAATAGGAGTTACCGCCGGGCACGAACATCACTGCCATTCTACCGCCTTTAGCGCCGGCCCCATCGACCTCCGAACCAAACCTAATCCGCCTTTGACGTTGACCACTCTGATCTTGACTCATCCGACTTTTTTGATCTTGACGTCATCCGACTTTTTGATTTTGAGGTCATCGGACTTTGTCGATCTTTGACGTCATCCGACTTTTTGATCTTGACGTCATCCTGAGCAAAGCGAAGGACCTGGCGCGCAGCGGATAAAAACTCAATGATGCGCATGCGCATTCACCCGGTCATACTTCTCCCCCGCCAAAACCGCCACCGGCAGCCGATTCTCCCTAGGCGCCAAGGGACAAGTCGCATAGGGCGTCACCGCGCACGGAGGACTATGCGCCCGATTAAAATCCAGCACCACTGTCCCATTCGACACCGGGTCAGTATCCAGAAACCGCCCACCAGGATACGTTTCACTCCGACTCGTAAGATCGTTGAACACAAAAAACAGACCCTTGGAAGGGTCACCACCGAGATCAGTCAGACTCAACTCTTGACCGTTAATTTTGAACCGCACCTCGCCCGCGACCGGAGTCGGCGTCACATCACCCAGGATATTTGGCACGTCGACCGTTTTCTTTTCCGTCGATGGCACCCATGTGGCCGTGACGCGATAATTCAGGTCCACCGGAAAAAATACGGCTCCATGGTAATTCCGCACCGCCAGACTGTTCAAATCTTTCACCCGAATTCCAACCCGCTGGCCCCGCTGAATCACGTGCATCCGCAAACTGCCAAGCTCGAGAATGGTGGGATGTTCCGCGGAGTCTGGCTGCATTTCCGCTGTCGTAGTATTCTTTCCCGCAATAACAGCATTCACTCCCGGCAAAATCTTCACGGTAACTTTTTGTCCATCTAACTCAAACGAACCTGCGCGTTCCGGAACGCCGTCTTCGCTCAGAACAATTCGATTAGCGGAATTGCTGCCAAAAGTATTTGACCCTGGCTTGAGCCAGAGCAATCCTGCCAGAGGCAGCCAATTTTCCTTTAAATCTTCAGCCAGTTCAGCCTTCCATTTTTCAAAAGCTTCGCGATACGCCGCATCCGGAGCGGTGCTGCGGCCATTCTCCGCTTGCGCCACAAGATAAGCCGCGCTGAAGAGGCACAACCAGCACGCCGCAACGGTCTTTCTCCACCTCCGCATAGAGGACCATCCTCCCTTTCAACCGGTCACTTTTTTACTTTTGCCAATTGCCGTATGTAAGCCACCAGTTCGTCGATTTGCGCACTCGACAACTGCGCTGCAAACGGAGGCATATTCCCTTCTCCATCCGTAATAATTTGTCTCAAATTTGCATCGGTCTTTTTCTGGACTATCGCCGAGTGCAAATTGCGCGCTTTTAATTGCTTGCCCAGCGTCGTATTGCCGGTGGCGTCCATTCCATGACAAAGAATGCAATGGGATTTGAATATGTTCTCGCCGGCGGCAGCCTTGGGATCAGTCTGCCCGAACGATGAAGCGCAAAGAACAAATACCGCCAATAAACTTGGCAGGCTTGTCGTATAAGACTCGAACTTATTCATATCTCTCCTGTCAAATCGGCGACCACGATCATACCCCGCAGCGCTTCTTCCATTAATTTATTACAATCGGTGAAATGCCCTCCGCTTCATCTTCCGCAATCCGACAGACTCCTCTTGTCGGCCATGGCCGCGGCGGTTTTGAACCTCCTCCAAATGACAATAGAGGCGATGGCGGAAAATCCGGCGGCGGCCCGCCAGATTATAGTCAGCGTTTGCGCCGCGCCCGCAAGGGACTGCTGTTCGCAACCGCTCCCATTTTCATGCTGTTCCTTACTTTCACCGCCGCGTTAATCATCCGACACGGTTCTGTTACCTTTGACCAGCGCACCAACGCCTATATCCGCGATTGGACCCGGGTTTCTTTGCCTACCGCTTTGTTGCTCCTCAATACCTTAATTCTTCTCGCTGGCAGCTTGACCATCGAAATTGCCCGGCGCCGCAATGCCGGCGACGTCAGGTTATCGCCCGTGCGTTCTATTCCGGGGATTTCTATCGGCAAAGAACGCGCATTCCCCTGGGTAGCCGCCACGGCTGTTCTCGGTATCGCGTTTCTTTGTGGACAGGCGATGGCCTGGCGCTATTTGCTGAGCCGCGGCTTTTACTTGTCGTCCGGAGCCAGTAGTTCTTTTGTGTATCTGTTAACCGCAACCCACGCGGTCCATTTGGCCGGAGGCATCGGAGTGCTGCTTTACGCGCTGATAATTTATTTCCTGCATCGCCCCGTCGAGTCGAGGCACATCGTCGTGGACGTCACCGCATGGTATTGGCACTTCATGTTCTTTTTGTGGATCTATATCTTCGCCTTGCTGGAATTGGTTCGCTGAGGAAGTTCTTACCAGAGGTCAGTTTAATGCAGCCCCTGACCTTGACGTCATCCTGAGCAAAGCGAAGGACCTGGCGCGGAGCCAATTGAATTAGATTCACGACCGCATCGACGCCTATCGCAGCCGCCCTAATTTGTCCATGGGCCAATAGCCGAACACAGCTTTACCGTAAATAAAACTCGCCTTCACCGGCCCGAAATCGCGGCTGTCATTCGACAAGCTTCGGTGATCCCCTAACACAAAATAAGATCCCGGAGGAACAATTACAGTTTTGTAAGAACGGTCATCCAAATACGCCGGCGGCACATAATCCTCACCCAGCGCGATTCCGTTCACATACACCTGACCGCCATCGATCCGAATTCGATCTCCCGACAACCCAATCACTCGCTTGATAAAACTTTTTGACGGATCGCGCGGATAACGAAAAACAACGATATCCCCGCGCTGTATCGACTCGATCCGGTAGACGAATTTGTTGACGAAGATGCGCTCCTGGTCGTCGAGCGACGGCATCATGCTCGTGCCCTCAACCCTCACAGGCTGATACAAGAAAATGATGATAAATGCGGAAATCGCGAGGGAAATAATCAGATCGCGCAGCCAGATGGAAACAATAGGTTTTGCCCGCCGGGGCGCGGGATCCGGGGACCCTACATGCTCTGCCATTGATCCAATTCTATACCGCAAGAATCTGTCGCGCAGGGCCATCGCCTCCGGGATCTTTCCCTTCGACTAGACCGAAGTCCCATACTTCCCGCGTAGTTCGCGGGAGGGCTTCCAACTCTAACTGCGCCCACAAAAAAAGACCGCCTTTGAGGGCGGTCTCAACTGCGAACCGAAAACTCAGAACTGAAATTAATCCCCCGCCACAGCCTCGCCCACTTCAACCGCAGGCTTGGCCGGACCAGTCAAAGCTCCCAAAGGAATAAATCCGTTCTCCGCGACGACTGGCTTCTCTTTCAAAACAACCTCGCGATACAGCGAAGCCATTCGCGCGTTATAGGCAGGATCATTCTTCTGCTTCAAATCCCGCGCCCGGACTTTCTCCTCGCGGGCATTCTTAGCGATGCCCAGCTTATCCAGATCGCGCTGCTCTTCGTGTGTGACGATTTCGTCTTTGAGCAACAACCCGTGCTCAACCGATTCCATCTTCACATTCTTGCCGCCGGCGAAGATTTCATGCCGTCCATGCTCTTCGTACCACTTAGTGAGCGTGGCCGTCATGTGCATCTTCTCAATGATGTTCCGCCATCCCACGCCAGTGTTGTAAGCGCAAAATGAAATCTCGCCTTCCTGCGTCGCATAAGGAATAATGCACTGCTCTGTGCGCCGGAAATCGTAATTAAACAGATCCTGGAACCACATCCCCGCGATGAACAGGAAATTCCATCGATCCTGACGCCGCTTCATAACGTCATCCATTGTACGATCCGGACCGACTTTGCCGTAATTCTTTCCAGTCGCATTAAAGTTCTTATCGAATTTCTTCAGCAAGTCCATCAACTTAAAATGCCTCGGCGACTGAAACGGATCGTAGTTCTTCATCAAACAAAGCGCCATCCCCACAATGGTAAGAAACTTGCCACGAGCCGCATCATTAACCTTGGCAATATCCTTGGCAAGTTGATCGCCCTTCAAGAACGCAGTAACCGGCACCGCCTCCTTAGTTTCCTTATCAATCATCAAAGCCATCCCCGTCCCACAATTAGGGTGGCAGCCGCATGAGAGTTGGCCCCAGTCGTTGTTTTGATCTTCTACGTGCATGAGGTCGGCCCAGTCGGAGAAGGTGCTCATGAAGCTGATTGGGAACCAGTCTCGAGCGGGTTCGCCTAGGCCGGTTTGGGATTTTACGTCGTGGGCTAGATGCGACAGCGTGTAGCGTTGGGCTACGCGGCGGTCGTCGGTGATGGCTTCGTCGCGGCCGGTGAAGCTTACCGGTTGGAAGCTCAGGAATCCGATTTTCTTGGGATTGTCTAATGCGAATTTTATGATGCGTCCTACTTGTTCGTTGTTGATGCCGTTGACGATCGTCACAACCGGAACGATCTCGACTCCCGCTTTGTGAAGATTGTCTATAGCTTTAAGCTTTACGTCGAACAGGTTACCGACTTTTCTATGCGCGTTGGCGGCGTTGCCGATGCCGTCGAATTGCAGATACGCATAGCGCATTCCCGCTTCGGCAGCCTGTTGGGCGAATTCCAAACTTTTCGCAAATTCAATTCCGTTGGTTGCCGCCTGCACGCTGTTGTATCCCACTTTGCGGGCATAGCGCACGGCATCCAGGAAATAAGGAGACAGCGTCGGCTCGCCTCCCGAAAATTGCACCGACATCTGGCGCCGCGGCTTGATCGTGATCGCATTGTCGAGCATCGTCTTGATGTCTTCCCAGCTCAGTTCGTGCACGAAGCCGACCTGGTTCGCGTCCATGAAACAGGGATCGCACATCATGTTGCAGCGGTTGGTGAGATCAATGGTCAGCACCGAACCGCGACCGTACTTAACCGTCGACGATCCGTGATGATGCAGCTTCTCGTCGTTATGCGCGCGAATGTCGCGACCAGGAAACACTTCTTCAAGATGCTCCGAAAATTCCGTGTCAATCGACATCACATCTTCGAAGTGTCCGTGAATCGGGCAATCCTTCACCATCAAAATCTTGCCGTCGCGCTCAACGATCTGCGCTTTGATCTCTCCGGCCTTTTCATTCATCAGGATTTCGAGCGGCAGCTTGCCATCCAAAATCTGCTGGCGAATTTCCGGCACGCACTTCGGACACAGCGAGTCCGTCTGCCGCGGCCATCCCAGCGGCGGCTTCGACTTTTCGTAAGACTTCAGCAGCGGCTTATCCGACCACTTCGGCTTGGGAGAAGGATTGGGCTTAACCCGGTTCATCCGCTCGAAAACTGCCCACGCTCCCGTGGCAGCCACGGTGACTGCTTTCTCAACATACTTAACTGGCTTGTGCATAGCCTCTAGGTTATTGAAGCTGCTAGCCAATTACACGGATTACCCAACGAAAGGGGTGTTTTGCAGGCTAAGTGGTGAAGTTCTGCATTATGCGGATGTAAGTGGTTGAGGATTCATAGGGTTATGTAGGGCGGACACTCCTGTCCGCCGCAGTTGGTGTTGATTTTGATCTATTTTAAAACCAAATCAAATTCAAAGGCGGCGGACAGGAGTGTCC